>ENA-OQBT01001089-OQBT01001089.1-human-gut-metagenome-genome-assembly--contig:-NODE-1089-length-12245-cov-2.137894_pt1 | contig 12245 bp, 18 predicted proteins | sample MGYA00242749_ERZ504557 | MGnify/ENA primary metagenome ERZ504557 (study PRJEB26092, sample SAMD00036243) | human gut metagenome | host: Homo sapiens | study: EMG produced TPA metagenomics assembly of... | reverse complement strand
TTTCATGCTTGGTGGATATGCTGATTCTGGCCCTGTTCATGCTGGCCATGATTGTTGCCGGACTCATCTATGCAGCCCTTCATGGGCTCCGTGCCTTGAAAGACATGTCCGACATCGGCGGCCAGCTCGGTGAACGCGTGGCCGCGATGGGGGAGTCTGGCACCTCTGCCGACACCAGCGAGCCGCCTCTGTTCACTCAGCCGCTCAGCGTGGCACAGAATCGTTATGCCGAGCCCATGCGGACGTGATTCGCAGCAAGGCCGCCAAGCGCGAACGCCACACCCAGGCATGGGCCCGCTGGAAGCGATTCAACAACTAACGGAAAGCAGCAATGGCACGTCACCAACACCATAAGGCAATGCCGATTCCCAGACGCTGAGCCCTTCGCAGCGGTACGCATCATTCCAAAAAGTCCAGCGCCATCGGGCGTCCGCAGCAGCGCGATTCGCCGAATCCCTGCCCTTCGAACTGGACGACTTCCAGACCGAAGCCAATGACGCGCTCGAAGCCGGCAGCAACGTACTGGTCGCGGCCCCAACCGGTGCCGGCAAAACCGTAGTGGCGGATTTTGCCATTTATCTCGCCCAGGAACGCAACGTCAAAGCCTTCTATACCACACCGATCAAAGCGCTGAGCAATCAGAAATACCATGATCTGGTCGACGTGTACGGCCCGGACAAGGTAGGCCTGCTCACCGGCGACACCTCGATCAACTCCGAGGCGGACATCGTGGTCATGACCACCGAAGTGCTGCGCAACATGCTCTACGAGCGTTCCACCACGCTGAACGCACTGCGCTACGTGATTCTCGACGAAGTGCACTATCTGGCCGACCGGTTCCGCGGGCCCGTGTGGGAGGAAGTCATCATCCACCTGCCCAAGACGGTCAAGATCGTCGGCCTGTCCGCTACCGTGTCCAACGTGGAGGATTTCTCCAACTGGATTGCCTCGGTGCGAGGCGACACCAAACTGGTGATCAGCGAACACCGCCCCGTGCCTTTGGAACAGCACGTCATCGTGCAGGCGGACGAACACACCGAGCCTGAGGTGCTGGATCTCTATCGCCGCGACGGCAACGGCGAGCAGACCACCAAGCTCAACGCCGAACTCATCAACCGGCTCGACCAGTTGGACCGCAAGGCCGCACGCCGGCGCGGCGAGGAACGCCCCGATAAGCGCAAGGGCTTCGGCAGAGGCCGCGGCGGCAAAGGCGCCAAGGGCCATGCCCCGAAAGCGGAACGCCACACCCCGCGCCGCTGGGCCGTGGTGGACGAGCTTAACTTTCTGGGAATGTTGCCCGGCATCTACTTCATCTTCTCGCGCAACGGTTGTGACCAGGCCGTGGAACAGTGTATCAACGCTGGACTGGAGCTCACCACCGATGAGGAAGTGACCAAGATTCGCCGCATCGTGGATGAGATGGCGGAGGGGCAACTCACTCAGGAAGACCTGAAAGCCCTGCAGTTCTCCAAGTTCCGCTTTGCGTTGGAAGAAGGCTTCGCTTCGCATCATGCCGGCATGATTGCCCTGTTCCGCCAGATAGTCGAACGATTGTTCGAAGAAGGTCTGGTCAAAATGGTGTTCGCCACGGAAACACTGGCCTTGGGCATCAATATGCCGGCCCGCTGCGTGGTGGTAGAGAAACTCGAGAAGTTCGACGGTACCGGTCATGTGGGCCTGACGCCCGGCGAATTCACGCAGCTCACCGGTCGTGCCGGTCGGCGCGGCATCGACACCATCGGCCACGCCATCGTGGTTGACCATCACGGTTTTGTGCCCGCCACGGCCGCCGCGCTGTCATCCAAGCGTGTCTACCCGCTGCACTCGAGCTTCCGACCCACGTTCAACATGGCCGTGAACCTGCTCAACTCCAGCGACTACGAGACCGCGCACGTTACCCTGGACCAGTCGTTTGCCCAGTGGGAGGCCAACGAATCGGCCTGGCAGCTGGAATCGCAGATCAACACACTGAAGAACGCGCTGGCCGGATACGAACAGGCGTTCGCATGCGAACACGGCGACTTCAAACAGTTCATGACCCTGCGTATGGAGCTGAGCGACATCGAAAAGGAAGGCCGCCGCAAACTGAAGCACGAAGTGTTCCTGACCGATCAGGAGCGTTCACGCGCCTTCCAGAACCTTGACCAGCGCATTCGCGATTTGCGCAAGGCGGAGCACGAGCATCCATGCCGCAACTGCCCGGACCTCCAGCAACACCTCAAGTGGGGCCACCGCTGGGCCCGCGAGACCCGCGAACTGCAGCGCGTCACCGATCGCTACGACTCCCGTACCGGGTCCGTGGCCCGTCAGTTCGATCGCATCTGCGATATTCTCACCGGGCTTGGTTACCTCGAACGCATGTCAATGCGGCCGGCCACATTGACATGACGTTGACCGAAAAAGGCTCGCTGCTGCGCCGCATCTACAGTGAACATGACCTGGAACTGTGCGAGGCGCTGCTCGCCGGCACGTTCGACAAGCTCGACGCCAACGGACTGGCCGCTGTGCTCTCTTCACTGGTATACGAGGCCAGACGCGGGGGAGACGGCGAACCGAGGCACTACCCGGGCGGCATCTCCGGGCCCATCGCAATCGCTTCGTCCAAGCTCAAGGGCATCTGTGAAGACATCGATATCCTGTGCGAGGATCACGGTCTGGACGAGATGCAGCGGCCGGACTTCGGCATTCTCGACATCATGTATGAATGGGCGGATGGCGGTTCGCTGGGATCGTGCCTGTACGGCACCGACATGACCGGCGGCGACTTCGTGCGCACTGCCAAACGACTGGCTGACGTGCTGCAGCAGATCGCTGTCGCCCAGCCGCTGCCGTTCGACGGGGGAGAGCGGCTGGCAGGCCTCGCCCACGAAGCGGCCGACCGGGTCAATCGTGGCGTGGTGGCCTACTCCGGCGTGGACTGACGGGGGGCCGTTTGATGGGAGTTTGTCAGCCGACGCGGAAGCTTGGAATAGCGGCCAAGTCCGAACTGTTGCGTAAATTAGTAGGGTTAAAGATCTTTCAAGGAGGATGCCGATATGGCAGAACGTAGCCTCAGGGGCATGAGCATCGGAGCGAAATCGCTGGAGTCCGACGACAACGTCGATTTCGCCGCACGAAACGATGTGGCGTATGTATGCCCGAAGGGCCACCGCACCATCCTGCCGTTTGCCGAGGGTGCCGAAATCCCGGACGAGTGGGAGTGCCGTTGTGGTTCCGTGGCCCACCGTGAGGGCGACGCCGACCGTGAGGGCGACGAGATCAGCAAACCCACCCGCACCCACTGGGACATGCTGCTGGAACGCCGTAGCGAAGAGGAACTGGCCACCCTACTCGAAAAGCGCCTGCAAATGCACCGTGACGGTTGGATTCCTGACTACGAGTGATCTCCTACTGAACAACACGTGAACTTGATGCCCAGTCATCCCGACTGGGCATAATCATTGTTGGAACAAGTCGCATATCGTTTGACGACCATTCAAAGCAGTCGACATGAACAAAGGGGAGTGGAATCTCAATGGCACAGCATCCGATGAAAGTGGTCCTGTTGGACCTCGACGGCACGCTTACCAAGTCCGACGGCGGCATCATCGCCTCCGTCGTCAAGACGTTCGAGGAATTGGGTCGCCCGGTTCCCGACGATGCCGAGCTGCATCGTTTCATTGGTCCGGCCATCATCGAATCGCTGCGACGCAACCATGTGCCGGAGGATGAGCTTGACCGGGCGGTCACCATCTACCGCAGCTACTATGCGGATCGCGCCGTGTTCGATGATCCGAACGAGCCCGGCAACAAAGTTCCCGGCCGCTTGGTGAACGTCGTGTTTCCCGGTATCCGCGAACAGCTGCTCAAGCTGCGTGCCGACGGCTATTATCTGGCGTTGGCCAGCTGCAAGCCCGAGTACCAATGCGTTCCGATCTGTGAGCATTTCCATCTGACCGAGCTGTTGGACGGCATCTATGGCGCATCCAGGGATAACTCTCGTTTGGACAAGGATCAGGTGATTCGGTACTGCTTCGACAAAATCGGTTTTGATGCTGCAGCGGGGGACAAGGCCGTGATGATCGGCGACCGCTACACCGACATCGACGGCGCCCACGCCTGCAATCTGGACGCCATTGGCTGCCGCTGGGGCTACGCTCCGGCCGGTGAGATGGAAGAACACGGTGCCTACGAAATCATCGAGAAGCCCGAGCAGATCGAAGAAGCCGTAAACCGTTATTTCCAAACACACTGAAACACAACGGCGAGGACTTCTTCATGATGGGATGCGATGGAGCCTGCGCCGCGGGCTTCGACCTGGTTTTCATCGGTTTGCCATTGCTGTCGCTGTATGAGATTCCCATGCTGATATGGTTCATTTGGCGAGCATTCCACTGGAAACGAGATGACAAGGATTGGCTGAAAGGCACGGCGATTCTTGCAATTGCGGTGGTCGCTCCGGTGCTCCTTTGGCTGTCGGCCTGGTATGCTCCGGTGCTCCTTTGGCTGTCGGCTTGGTATGCGTGGACTAGTTGATACAGGCGACCGAATCCTTGTCAAGGATAACTAATCTGACATAACGTACATTATCGGCTAATAGTATGTGGTGATTTTAGCCGAACCAGTAGTATCTAGCTGCGGATTAGCCTCGCCGCAGAGAATCGGCTACTTCGCAACATCATCCTTATTCCGGTGAGAAGCAACGCCCAAACGCTTGTCCATTTCGGTTTCCGAAGCGTTGCGTGCCTGCAGATACATGGCGATGAGTTCCAGCAGCACCAGCGCGAATATGATGATTGCTCCGGGCAATTGCGCGTGGTCGTAGAACGCGAGCATGCGAGCATCCATCAGATCCGCTGTAAACGTCAACACGGGAAACGGGATCAGCGCCGCCGCAAACGACATGAAATGCGTTTTCACCATCGACCAGTCGACCGGATCGACCGGCGGTCGCCGGCGTTTCGGCGTGAACAGATGACCTCGGCTGACCGTTATAGTGATGATGGACACAGCAAAGATGACGGCGACCATCCACAGAACGCCCGGCAACAATCCGACAACAATCCCGTTCACCCGGTCCTCCAATCAGTCATAATAATCACCGCAACATATAAAAACATAAGATGGCAGGCAACAAAAGCAACACATACAACAAAGCGACCTGCCGACCAAAGCCGGCAAGTCGCCAACAACCATACATGTATCAGGCGGTTGCGCGTTGCAAGCGCTGTGCCTCGAGCTTCTTGCGCATCCTCATGGCAGTCAGTTCATCAATCGGACGGCCCGTGGCAATCGTCAGCGGCTTGGCCTCAAGATCAACATATTCTTCCTGTTCCAAGGCCGTCTCAATCTGGTGCCACAACGAACCCACCGACACGGCGAACACTGCCTTACCGCTTTGCAACAGTTCGAGCATCTGTTCGCTGGTTGTGCATTCATGTACGTTTTGACCATCGCACATGATGGTCACATTGGCCAGCTGATCGGTGCTGCGTTGAGTCAAGAATCCGATGGCCGCCGTTACGTTCTGCAGATTCACACCGGCATCAAGCAACTTCTTGGATACAGCGAGAATCACCACATCCTTAAACGAGTATAGTCGTCGTGAACCGGAGCCATGAGACGGCGTGATGGACGGCTCAACAATCTGCTTGCGTGCCCAATAATCGAGCTGTCGGTACGTGATGCCGGCCACCTTGGAGGCCACAGTGCCACGGTAGCCGCGCTTGATCTCCTCAGTATCGACGTTGGAGAACAACTCCCCCTGAATCGCGTCAGCGTTCAGATTCTGACGGTCCTCAAGCGAAACATGAAGATGCAGCCGGTCTGTCCCATGGCACTCCCCTAACTCATGCGTGTCTCGCATATGACTCACACTGGTGTAATCACATGATTGCAATTTCTGCAATCAGTCTAACCCCGTGCTGGGTGTGGACTATTGGGAAATAATGGCAGATTTCGTGAAGAACACGAGGCGGAATTTACCGATCATGATTTCGTCGCCGTTCTTCAGCGTCGCCTGATCAACACGCTGACGGTTCACGTAGGTGCCGTTCAGACTTCCTGCGTCAACCACAAAGAACTGACCGCTGACCCTGCGGAACACGGCATGCTGACGGGATACGTGGAGTCGTCGAGCAGAATATCAGCTCGCGGATCACGGCCGACGGTGATTTCATCCTCGTCAAGCAAGTAACGAGAACCTGAGACCGCTCCCCTGGCGGAAATCAGCAATGCCGTTCCCTCGGACAATCTGGTGATGGTGTCCAGATCCTCTTGAGTCAGCGGTCGATCGCCGGTGGTGGTAATGGGCAGTACATTAATCGCGGGCAGGCCGATAATGGTGGTTTCGCCTGCGCTAGGAATCGGGTTGGTCATAATCCCCTATTCTACCGTCTTTGCATACTGGTTTTGCGTAGCTTCGCGTACTTCGTCGATAATGATGCTGTCAGAAGGCTGTACATTGACGTTGGACCCGTATTTCACCTGGAGCTGAGCGCCCACACCGCCGGCGATATCGACTGCGTTGGACAGTTCCTGCGGATTGCCAATGGCCTTCACCGTGTATGTGGGCTTGATGGTGGTGCCATCCACGATCAAACCTTCCTCGGCGTCCTGAATGTAGGTGGAGGTGATGACGCGCACGTTATTGATGGCGATTACCTCGGCACCGGCATTGCGAAGTTCCTCGATAAGGTTGAACATGATTGAGGCGTCCACTTTAGTCGTCAAGCCTCGTCCGATTCGGATGGTCACGCCTTGACCCTTTGCCGGGAGTCTACCGGAGATCAAGCCGCTGGTCTCCTCGTTTTGCTTGGCGATCTTACGCGCCTGCTCCTGCTCGTTAGCCGCCGATTTCAGCGAGTTGAGCTGGCTGTTCAACTGGGTTTTACGCTGCTCGAGATTGGAGATTTGCGTATTCGACTCGTTCAGCAGCCTTACCAGTTCACTCTCGTCCATCGTTTCGTACGTGGATTTAGTGTTATTGATCTGGCTCATGTAGGCGAAACCCAACAACGCGCACATCAGAGCGATGAGAATCGAGGATAGTAACCGTGATTTGTTGCTGGCACGGTTGAGATCCTTCCGGGGCTTCTTACGCACCGTGGGAAACGACCCGGTTTCCATCCGGTCGTTGACCTTGTCTTGTGCATGCTGGTCGCGCATTTTCTCCAGCATGTTGTCTGATTGTGCTTTACGTGCCATACGTCAGTACCTTGTCAGCCTCGGAAGATGAAGCGTCTGATCGCGGACACGTTGGAGAAGATGCGGATGCCGAGTACGACGATGACGGCTGTCTGCAGCTGCGAACCGACGCCGAGCTGGTTGCCGAGGAACACGAGCAGTGTTGCCGTCACCACGTTGGCGAGGAAGGAGATCACAAACACGCGGTCGGAGAAGCTGCGCTCGAAATAGGCTCGCGCGCACCCAGCAGGGCGTCAAGAGCAGCGACCACCATAATCGGCAGATAAGGCTGCACGATGATCGGAATGTCCGGCTTGACGAACACGCCGATGACGACGCCGATGATTAGTCCCAGAACGGCTGCCATTATTCATTCCTTTCCGCGTACTTCACTTCGCCAGTGACTGCTGCCTCAAGTGTAATCGAATTGGATTTGCTCACCTGCGGGTAGATACCGGCTTCCTTGAAGGAATCGTAAAGACTTGCAAGTTTCTTCTTCCCCATCGCTTCGGCCAAGGCGCTCTTATCGCCTATGGCTTCAATGGTATAGGGGCTTTGTATCGCGGTCATGCCGATGAGAATATGCCCGCCGGCCTTGCGTATCGAGGTTTGCGCGCCGAGCCTATTACCGTTGATGGCAATGGCTTCGGCTCCGTTTTGGAACATCAGGGAGACCAGTTGCTGCAGATCCAGATCGGTGATGACTCGGATGTTCGTGGAGGTGCCGACTCTCGTCGAGGAGGATTGATCCGACTGGCTTGCCGCGATTGGATCGGCCAGCGTCATGGTGATTCCTTCGCCTTCGACCACCGTGGCACCATTGACCATTTCGTCTTGGATAAGCGTATCGCTTTTCACGCTGCCGGATATTTTCTTGGACTGTTCGTCAACTTGGGAGCGCAAATTATTGACGTCCGTGGTGAGTTCGTCTATTTGCGAGTTGCGATTCTCCAATTGCGTGGCCAAAGTCTGCCGTACCTGCTTACGCGGATCGGATTGCAACTGTTGCACGAATAGCTGCAGGCAAAGCCAACGCCGACGCAGATGATGAATACGACGATGCGATTAAACCAGATGGAGAAGGTCGAACGATGCTCATGGACCAGTCGTGAGTCGGAGAACATCGGATCCATCGGACGATTGACAAGATCATCGATGAGCTGAAGCGAATCGTCGTTGGTTTTACGGCGACGTCTGGTGCGGATGGCGGCGGCGTCATCCGGGGAAAGCGCATGATGTGATTCCGCGCCTCGGACTGAGTGGGAGAACACGGCGCGGCGTCGTACCGGCTCATTCTCCTTGGGTACGGGGAATGAGACCGGGGCCGTGGCCTCAAGCGCCATACTTCTCCCCCAGTTCCTTGCGTAGCATCCGACGCCTGCTTGGTATAGATATATCCGGCGAGCAATACATGGCGATGCCCAGATGCCGGCGGCCAGCGCGGCGATGTAGAGCAAGTGGAAAAACGTACTGGTGCCCAAATCGGCGAAAATCAGACCGACGATGGAAATCATCAGCAGCGCGGTACCGGCCTTGCCCACGAAATGCACGGGCAGCGGACCATAACCGTACTGGGCAAGCATAGCACCTGAATCGCCATCCACAGATCCCTCAGTCCCACGATAATCAGCATCCACCATGGGATGATGCCGGCGACGCTGAGAGCCAGAATCGAGCAGAAAATGAGCAGTCGGTCGGCGATCGGATCAAGAATCTGACCGATCTTGCTCACTTGGTTGAATCTGCGCGCGATGATGCCGTCAAGTCCGTCCGAAGCCGAGGAAATGGCGATCAGGGCTAGCGCCGCAATCATCTCGTGCTTGGAGATCAGCACGCTGATGAAAGGAATCGAGATGATTCGCAGCGCGCTGATCAAATTGGGCACGGTGAAATAGATGTCACGTGCTTCCGGACTGTATCTGGTGTTGACTTTCTGGTTGGTCATATCGACTAACAGTCTACATGCGGGAGGCTTGTAGAGCGGTAACGATGATGCCGCGTGCGCCGACTTCGTACAAATCATCCATCAGCTGGTTGACCTTGGCCTTGGGAACCATGACTCGCACGGCGTTCCACTGTTTATCGTGCAGCGGGGAGATCGTCGGGCTTTCAAAGCCGGGGGTCACAGCCACGGCGGCAGCGACCTTGCTGATCGGAATGTCATAGTCCATCAGCACATACTGATGTGCAGTGAGCACGCCTTGCAGACGGCGGGTCAGCACGGCCAGACGTGAGTCCTGCTCGTTCAGACGCGGCGAACGAATCAGGCAGGCTTCGGAGTGCATGAGCGGTTCGGCAAACACGCGCAGGCCGGCGTTGCGCAGGGTGGTACCGGTGGAGACCACGTCTGCGATGAGGTCGGCCACGCCCAGCTGCACGGAGGATTCGACCGCACCGTCCAGATGGATGGTCTCGGCCTGGATGCCGTGCTCGACCAGATAGTCATGTACGAGCTTATCGAATGTGGTGGCCACGCGCTTGCCCTGAACATCCTCCAGAGTGGTGATCGGGGATTCGTTCGGTGCGGCGAAACGGAAGGTCGAGGTACCAAAGCCGAGCGGCATGTGCTCGAGCGCGGCGGTACCGGAGTTCTTGAGCAGATCCTGGCCGGTGATGCGGACGTCGATGGCGCCGCGGCCACGTATACGGCGATATCGAGCGGACGCAGGTAGAACAGCTCGATGCCATTGTCGGGATCTTGCACGACCAGCTGGCGAGGTTGGTGCGCAGACGGTAGCCGGCCTCGGCCAGCATGTTCCACGCGGGTTCGGATAGCATGCCCTTGTTGGGCACTGCGATTCTCAGCATTTGCGTTCCTCTCACAGGTGCTTGTAGACGTCCTCAAGCGTCAGGCCGTGCTTGATCATCATGACCTGGACGTGGTAGAGCAGCTGGCTCATTTCCTCGGCGGTGCGGTCCGCACCCTCGTATTCGGCGGCCATCCAGGTCTCGCCGGCCTCTTCGATGATCTTCTTGCCGATGAAGTGGGTGCCCTTGTCGAGCTCGTCGACGGTCAGGGAGCCTTCGGGGCGGGTCTGGGCCTTTTCGGACAGTTCGGCGAACAGGGATTCAAACGTCTTCATGTGATTCAGATTCTTTTCTTGTGGTTATTGATGAAAGGTGGATTGCGGTTCAGGCTTGGAGCTCAGGCCTTGAACGCGGCTCGGCCTTGGTGCGGATGTCGTCAATGGCTTGGGCAGGATTCTCGGCGCCGTACACGGCGGAACCGGCAACGAGCACGTCGGCACCGGCCTCGGCCACGATGTGCGCGGTCTTGGGGCTCACACCGCCATCGACTTGGATGCGGGTCTTCAAGCCACGGCGGGTGATCTCATCGCGCAGGCGGCGGACTTTGGACATCTGGTTGTCGAGGAACTTCTGGCCGCCGAAGCCGGGCTCAACGGTCATGATGAGGACCATGTCGAACTCGTCGAGGATATCGAAGATCGGCTCGACCGGTTCGGCCGGACGCACGGCGAAGCAGGCCTTGCAGCCCATCTCGCGCAGCTGGCGGGCCAGACGCACAGGGGCGTGGGTGGCACCATGTGGAAGGAGACGGAGGCGGCGCCGAGCTTGGCGTATTCGGGAGCCCAACGATCCGGGTCCTCGATCATGAGGTGCACGTCGACCGGCAGATCGGTGACCTGACAGATGCGGCCGACGATCGGCTCGCCCAGGGTCAGGTTCGGCACGAAATGATGATCCATGACATCGACGTGGACCAAGTCGGCGTTGGCGATGGCCTTGAGATCACGTTCGAGGTTGCAGAAGTCAGCGGACAGGATGCTGGGTGCGATTGCGATATTGCTCATGGTTTCCTACCTTATCTGTGCAATGGGACTTGGAGCCCCGTGTTTCGCGCTGTTTCGGCGCTGTTTATCGTGGTGTCACTTAGTGCGATTGGTTTGCTTTTTCTGGCGAAGTTGTTCCTCTTCGATGCTCTGGCGTTCGAGCTCGTCGGCGGTGACCGCCGCAAGCCCGCGCGCCTGCGCCTTGGGGTCCGGCCCGTACTGGTAGAGCACGACGAACAGGATGCAGCCGAGCACGAAGACGATGATCGCGGTCCACACGTTGGTCCTCAGGCCCAGGATCACCGTGGAATAGTTGATGCGCACGTTCTCGATCCAGGTGCGGCCCAGGCCGTACCACATCAGGTACATGGCGAACTGCTGGCCGGCCTTGAGCCGGTCGGCAAGCTTGTGGCCGAGGTAGATGATGAGCGCGGCGCCAATGAGGTTCCAGATCATCTCGTACAGGAACGTCGGGTGGAACAGCGTGGTCCTGTAGTCCGGGCATTGCGCGCCAGAATAGCAGATTTCGGATTTGCCGATGGCGTCCGCGTCGTTGAGCTTCAGGCCCCACGGCAACGTGGTGGGCCAGCCGTAGAGCTCTTGGTTGAACCAGTTGCCGAGTCGGCCGATGGCCTGGGCCACGGGCAGCGCGGGGGCGATGGCATCGGCGAAGATCGCGAACGGATAGTGCTTGTGACGGCACCACAGGAACGCCACCAAGGTGCCGACGGAGATGCCGCCGAAGATGGCCATGCCGCCTTCCCACACCTTGAGGATGTTGACCAAGTTGCCGGTGGGCGGGAAGTAGTCGGCCGGCGTGGTGATGCAGTGGTAAAGGCGCGCGCCCACCAGTGCGCAGGGCACGGTGACGAGCGTGGTATCGAGAATCTGGTCGAAGGTGCCGCCGTACCGCTTCCAACGTGTGGCGAGGATCCATACGGCCACGCAGATGCCGATCAGGATGCAGATCGCGTACATGTGGATAGTGAACGGGCCGATCTCGAACTTGGAGAAGGTCGGCGAGGGAATATAAGCCAGATTCATCGTGCTCTACTTGCTGGTGCTCATGGTGTGTGTCCACGCGCGGGTTGTGCTTGACGCTCTGTGACTACCCTACCGTGTCACGGCACAACCGCGTGAGGCGCACCGGGTGTTTACCGGGCGTTGTGGATGCCTTCGGCCAGTTCCTCGCTCTTGGCGGCGAGCAGCTTCAAGCCTTCCTTCGGGTCGCGTGCGGTCTTGTTGTCGTCCGCGAGCAGGGTGTGCACGAGCGCGGAGCCGACGATGACG
>ENA-OQBT01001087-OQBT01001087.1-human-gut-metagenome-genome-assembly--contig:-NODE-1087-length-12268-cov-1.530928_pt1 | contig 12268 bp, 14 predicted proteins | sample MGYA00242749_ERZ504557 | MGnify/ENA primary metagenome ERZ504557 (study PRJEB26092, sample SAMD00036243) | human gut metagenome | host: Homo sapiens | study: EMG produced TPA metagenomics assembly of... | reverse complement strand
TTATTGTACTCTCGGAATCTTTTTGTACTTGATTTTGCGAGAAGATTTTTGTCAGTCGCAAAGGCAAGTGCATGAAAGGCTCGAGAGTACATCTTATAGTATACACCAGACCATTCTCCATACAAGCAAAAACAGAGCCCGGAAAATACTTCCGGACTCTGCTTATCCACACTTACATGCTCCTATTTCCCTGAAAAATTTCTATGCAGCAATTCATGCTCTTGCCCTTTAACAGAGTATCATACAATGAAAGGATCATCGGGTTCTCATTTGACTTCTTGATCTGGGTATTTATATCTGTATCATACAGGCCCTTCATTCTGGCCTTTCTGGTTCTCGGTCCTGCATTTACAGCTGGCCGCCGCCCATGATACAGCCTCTGCGGCACGCCATTATTTCCACAAAATCATACTCCTCTTCATGGTTCTTGATCTTCTGCAGCAGCTTATCTGCATTTGCCAGACCATTTACCACAGCTGCCCGGATCTCCCTTCCATTATAGTCATATGTCAATGTCTTAATACCTTCGTCGCCCCGGACACCGCTTTTTTTAATAGCTTCCATATCTACTCTGCTGTGTCCCTGCTGCAGTCTGCGAAGTACCGCCTCTGTAACACCGCCTGTAACACCAAAAATGACGCCGCTTCCGGAACCGATGCCAAATGGTACATCCGCAGCCTCAATCTCCACCCGGTCAAATACAATACCGGACTTACGGATCATCCTTACCACTTCCGTTGTAGTCAGCACATAATCCACATCCTGCTTGCCATTTGTAAAGGACTCCGGCCGCAGGATTTCCTCCTTCTTTGCCGTACACGGCATAATGGAAACGGATACGATCTTCTTTCCTTCGTTCTTCTCCGGATCCTTATAATATTCACGGACCACAGCTCCAAACATCTGCTGTGGAGAGCGGCAGGTAGAAAGATTTGGCACAAATTCCGGATATTTTGTCTCACAATATTTCACCCATGCAGGACAGCAGGATGTAAACAATGGCATTTTCTGACCGGAAGTAAACCGTTCAATAAACTCCTTGGACTCTTCCACAACTGTCAGGTCTGCACCGTAAGAAGTATCATAAACCTCATCAAAGCCCAGTCTGTGAAGCACACCTACCAGCTTACCCATTACATTTTCGCCCTTTGCATAGCCAAAATGATCTCCAATGGCCACACGTACCGCAGGAGCGATCTGTGCGATCACCTTTGTATTTTTGTCAGCCAGTGCTTCCCATACTTCATCTATATTGGTACGGATACTGATCGCACCTGTAGGACAGACAACACGGCACTGTCCACAGCCAACACAGTCTGTTTCTGCGATCTTTTTATTAAAAGCAGGCATTACCTGGCTTCTGTTCCGCGGTATGCAAAATCAATGGCATTGATATTCTGCACATTGTCGCACATTCTTACACAGTCACCGCAAAGGATACATTTATTCGGATCCCTGATAATGGCATGTGAACTGGGTATCAATAGGCTGCTGCTCCCTTACATTCTCAAAGCGGATCTCATGAACACCCATACGGTGAGCCAGCTCCTGTAAATGACATTCACCGCTCTTGATACAGGTAGTACAGTCTCTGCAGTGGGCCGCTAAAAGCAGCTCCAGGATCAGCTTGCGGTAACGCATCAGCCTTGGTGTATTAGTATAGACTACCATTCCGTCCTTTGGTTTTTCAGAACAAGAAGCAAATGTTTTCCCCCTGTCATTTTCCACTGTACAAAGACGGCGGGCACCGTATATAGATAATTCTGAATGATAGCACAATGTAGGGATATCGATCCCGGCTTTTCTTATTACTGACAATACATTGGTTCATCTGTAAATTCAATGGATTGTCCGTCAATCGTCATAATTCCCATAAATTTCCGTCCTCCCTACTCTGTATAGATAGCGCCAAAAGCACAGTTGTCCATACAGCTTCCGCACTTAATACATTTTTCATTATCAATCACAAATGGTGATTTCACCTTTCCGGAATGCACTTACCGGACAATTTCTTGCACACTTTGAGCAGCCCTTACACTTATCAGGATCGATCTTAAATACCCGGAGCCCGGAACAGACATGAGCCCGGCATTTCTTATCCACAATGTGCTCCTCATATTCTTTGCGGAACGCATGAATGGTACTGATAACCGGTTTCGGCGCACTTTTTCCCAGACCACAAAGGGCAGTATTTTCGATCATGTCAGACAGCTCTTCCAGTTCATCTAAATCGCTCAATTTCCCGTTTCCAGCAACAATGCGCTCTAAGATTTCCAGCATTCTCTTTGTTCCCTCACGGCATGGAACACATTTTCCGCAGCTTTCTCTCTGGGTAAAATTCATAAAGAACCGGGCAACTTCTACCATACAGGTATCTTCGTCCATAACAACCAGACCACCTGATCCGATCATGCATCGATCTTTGAAAGGGAATCAAAATCCATTTTGCTGTCAAGCTGTGACTCTACCAGACAGCCACCGGAAGGACCGCCGATCTGGACAGCCTTAAATTTTTTATTATCCTTAATGCCGCCGCCAATATCAAAAATGATCTCTCTCAGGCTGATTCCCATAGGAACTTCAATAAGACCTGTATTCTTAACATTACCGGTAAGGGCAAATGCCTTGGTTCCCGGGCTTTGCGGAGTACCAATACGACTGTACCAGTTTGCTCCATTTTTAATGATCATAGGTACATTGGCATAGGTTTCCACATTATTTAATACAGTTGGTTTGCCCCATAAGCCCTGTTCTACAGTTCTTGGCGGCTTTACTCTTGGCATACCCCGCTTACCTTCAATAGAAGCTGTCAGGCAGATCCTTCACCGCATACAAAGGCTCCTGCGCCCCGGTTGATATGCAGTTTGAAATTAAAGCCTGTTCCAAGGATATTATCACCTAACACTCCTTTTTCTTCTGCCTGGGCAATGGCGATCTGCAGTCTGCGCACAGCCAGCGGATATTCTGCACGGACATAAATATAACCTTCCTGGGCCCGTACTGCATAAGCTGCCAGCATCATTCCTTCGATCATACGGTGCGGGTCGCCTTCCATAACACTTCGATCCATAAATGCACCCGGATCGCCCTCATCACCATTGCAGACCACATAACGTACTGTTTCCTTCTGGCCTGCCACCTGGGACCATTTCTTTCCTGCCGGGAAACCTGCTCCGCCTCGTCCGCGAAGTCCGGCATCTGTCACAGTCTTTATCACTGCTTCCGGTGTCATTTCAAAAACAGCTTTTTCAAAGGCTTCATATGCCCCACTGCTATGGCATCCTCAATATGCTCTGCATCAATATGTCCGCAGTTTTTAAGCACCAGACGGGTCTGTTTTGCATAAAACGGGATTTCTTCCTGAGTTTCATATACACGGCCATTATCCTCATACATCAGCCGTTTGACCGGCTCACCGTGAAGAATGGTCTTCTCAAATATTTCCTCGCAGTCTTCTAACTTTACCTTCAAATACAGGTAATTATACGGCTCAATACGTACCAATGGTCCCATTTCACAGAAACCATGGCATCCGCTCATCTTAAGTCCCACATGGGCAATCTCTTCCCCGATCTTAACAGATACATTATCCATATGAGCCGTCATTTCCTTCAGACGGGCATAAATCTTATCAGAACCGCCTGCCAGACATCCCGTTCCGCCGCAGATCAGGATCCTGCAGGTCTCCTTCTGGTGTTTTTCCTTACATTCTTCTCTCCATAACTTGAGCTGCATCCTGTTTTCTATCCTCATACCTTCTCATCCTCCGCAACTTTGCGATCAGTTCACTCATTTTCTCCGGTGTCATTTTCGGATGTACTTCATCATTGACCATTACGGCAGGTGCCAGTCCACATGCTCCCAGACATGAAACTGTTTCCACAGTAAACAGCTGGTCATCTGTAGTATGCTTCTTCTTTCCAAGCCCCAGTTCCTTGTAAAGTCCTTCTAAAATAGGAATAGACTTACGCACATGACAGGCCGTTCCGTCACATACCTTGATCACATACTTCCCCTTTGCCTCAAAAGAGAAATTCTCGTAAAAGCTTGCCACACTGTAAGCCTTTGCCTCTGAGATTCCCAGTTTCCCCGCAACATAGGTCAGAAGCTCCGGCGGCAGATAACGATATTCCTCCTGGATCCCCTGGATAATAGGGATCAGGGATTTTTCTTCACAGCTATACTGTGCAATGATCTGGTCTGTCTTCTCATAATAAGATGTATCTAACATTGTACCCCTCCTTTTGTGCATTTCACGTATAATCAATTATACATGAGAAAATGTTTTGTGCATAGTGCCAATTGATATTTTTTTGACAAAATTCTCAATAAAAATAATAACGCAAGAAAAAAGAAGCCCCGGAATTTCTTCTGAGACTTCTCTTTAAAAATTATAGCTTTCGGATTATGTGAAAAGATTTGCTTATTTCCCGGAAAAAATTTCGGGATAAGATGTTACATGACTCAAAATTCAATTTTACAGATGCAGCACTCTGTCCCGGATCTCCTGTGTCCTTCCCTGATTCCAGAACTGTGTTCCAATATATCCGCAGGTTCTTCTGGCTACGAACATCTTATTCTGATCTTTGTTTCCGCAATTCGGGCACTCCCAGACCAGTTTGCCGGACTCATCATCTTTGATGATCATTTCCCCGTCATAACCGCAGCATTCGCAGTAATCGCTCTTTGTATTTAGCTCCGCATACATGATATTATTATAAATAAACTTCATAACAGAGAGCACCGCCGGAATATTGTTCTGCATATTTGGAACTTCCACGTAACTTACAGCACCACCTGGTGACAGCTTCTGGAAATCAGACTCAAATTTCAGCTTGCTGAACGCATCGATCTGCTCAGATACGTGTACATGGTAGCTATTGGTGATATAGTTCTTATCTGTCACTCCCGGTATAATGCCAAAACGCTTCTGCAGGCATTTTGCAAACTTATAAGTAGTGGATTCCATAGGAGTTCCATATACAGAATAGCTGATGTTCTCAGCTGCTTTCCACTCTTTACACTTATCATTTAAGCGCTGCATTACCTTTAATGCAAATGGGCGTGCCTCCGGATCTGTATGGGATTTTCCAAGCATTCTCATGCACATTTCATAGAGTCCTGCATATCCCAGTGAAATAGTAGAATACCCGTTAAACAGAAGTTTATCTATCTTCTCACCCTTTTTCAGTCTTGCCAAGGCACCATTCTGCCACAGGATCGGTGCAACGTCGGAAATCGTGCCTAAAAGGCGCTCATGACGGCATCTAAGGGCTTCATGGCATAATTCCAGGCGTTCGTCTAATATCGCCCAGAAACGGTCCATATCGCCCTCTGAAGAACATGCCACGTCACCAGATTGATAGTAACGACGCTGATTGAAACGTCCATAATATTTATGGCTGCCATCAGCATTTCTCTGGGAATCTTCTACTGTCAGGAAAGACCGGCATCCCATACACGGATAAACGTCCCCCTGCTTTAACTCTTTCATGATCTTTGCGGAAATATAATCCGGCACCATACGCTTTGCAGTACATTTAGCAGCTAATTCTGTCAAATACCAGTATGGAGCATCCTCGGAAATGTTATCTTCATCCAGCACATAGATCAGCTTCGGGAATGCCGGTGTGATCCATACACCTTTTTCGTTCTTTACTCCCTGCATACGCTGTACCATGACTTCCTCGATGATCATAGCAAGATCCTTACGTGTCTGTCCTTCCGGCACCTCATCCAGGTACATAAATACAGTTACAAACGGTGCCTGTCCATTACAGGTCATCAATGTGATCAGCTGGTACTGTATGGTCTGGATACCGCTCTTTACTTCCTCTCTCAGTCTGCGCTCTGTCACCTTATCAATGATCGCCTCATCCATTGATTCGCCGCATTCTTTTCTCTCTTCGATCACATTTTTGCGGATCTTCTTTCTGCTGATGTCCACAAATGGCGCCAGATGAGCCAGAGTAAAGGACTGTCCGCCATACTGGTTGCTGGCAACCTGGGCAACGATCTGGGTAGTTACATTACATGCAGTAAAGAAGCTGTGTGGCTTCTCGATCAGTGTCTCACTGATAACAGTACCATTCTGAAGCATATCTTCCAGGTTGATCAGGTCACAGTTATGTTCTCTCTGGGCAAAATAATCTGTATCGTGGAAATGGATAATGCCTTCCTCATGGGCTCTTACAATTTTCTCAGGGAGAAGTACACGGCGGGAAAGATCCTTGCTCACCTCACCTGCCATATAATCACGCTGAGTAGAGTTGATCACCGGGTTTTTATTGGAATTTTCCTGGTTTACCTCTTCATTAATATTGTCAAGAAGTGACAGGATTCCATTGTCCGTTGTATTTGACTTACGTGTCAGTTCCCTCTTGTAACGATAACGCACATATTTCTGCGCTACTTCATATCCTCTCATGGCCATGATGCCGGTTTCCACCATGTCCTGAATATCTTCTACATTTACAGCATGAGTTGACTCCTGAACCTTATGGGCAATGCTGTCTGCAATTGCTCTGATCTGATAGTCATTCATCTGATGCAGTCTGTCCACTTCTTCATTCGCCTTATGCACTGCATTTACGATCTTCTGTGAATTAAAATGGACCTCTTCACCATTTCTTTTAATTACATTCGTTTTTACTTCAACATTCATTACTATCCCTCACTCATGCACAAAATATTGTTGTTTTTTTAACCACACTCACTATATCTAGTGCCAAGTACTATACTACTACAAAAATCAGTTCTTGAAAAGGGAAAAATAGAAAATAAAAGAATTCAGACAACGGCAACTATTGCCCGTTATTTTAATCATTTGTTTATTAGAGTATCTTATAGAATATCTTTGTCTTATTACCCGGTATCTGCCGACCGCCCAGCTATTATCCCACTAAATCCCGGGAATGTAAAGCACTATTTTAACGAGAATTTGAACATTAAAAAAGCAGAACGGATCATAAAATGGACCGTCATAGTACTGACAGTCCATTTTATGATCCATGTTATTATTCTTTGGATTTTACCTGTTATTTGATTTTATCTACTATCTGCAGATCCTCAAAACAGGTCGTCTTCTTGTGTTGTTTCGCTTTCTTCCAGATTTACGATCCGAATCGCATCTTTTGACTGCTCAATCACAGATTCCAGCATTTCACGGCTGATATCGCCTTCCAAAATCGTCAGACCGATCACCAACGCCAGGTTTACACCTGCTATCAGCGTAGTATTTGGGTGTTCCAAATAGGTATACATTGTGCTGTTGACACTTCCTCCATACATATCTGAAAGAAGAATCACCTGATCATCTTCCCCTACAAGTCTGGAAAAAGCATCCAATGACATCATTTAAAGATTTCTCATCCACATAAGCATCAAATACGGTTACTTTATCATGGCCTCCTAACAGAATATCCAAAGAACTTGCTAAACCACTTGCAAGATGTCCATGAGAAGACAGAAAAAATTTGTCATACTATTACATTCCTTTCAGATCCCGATAGCTGATCAGTTCAATATTATTTTCCTGAATCCATTGTTTAAACCGTTCACTGGTAACAGCTGCCAGATCCTGATTACGAATCAGAGTATAAGTACTTACCTGGAAAAGTTCATGATCTACGTAACCACAGTGCGTTCCCAAAAAGCTAATCGGATTGTTCAGAAATTCCTGATCTCCAATCACACATTCTGTCAAATCTGCCTTGATCTGATCCTCCAGTGGAAATGGCTTTTTATTCCAGTTTCTAGAAGGTCTTATGATTCCAAATCGTTTGTGCATCTCCTTCACCAAGGGGATACTGTATTTTCTTCCTATTGCTTCCATTGCAGCCCAGGTTGCCGGAGTACTGTAGGAATGTCCATGGAGATATTCCGGAAACTTTCCTGTCAATTCCTTAAACCTTAGAACCTGTGCCTCTGTTTCTGTCAGACAATCTTCATATTTAACATGGTTCTGATCACCATCTTTCTGATCAATGGCCCAGTGCATGCCAGAAGTCAGAAATAAACCATTTTTCTGTACCAGAGATGGTACTTTTTCTGGATCTGCACAAGGGCGCCCTGCAACCAGATTAATATCCTCCCCCAGGCAGATCTGCGGATAAGGCTTCATCAGTTCTACTGCAAATGGTGCTGCAGGCATATTAGAAAACAATCCTGTACAGGTAATTGCTCCCTCTCTTGCTGCACGGGCAATGCCACAGCTGACAGCTTCTGTGATTCCAAGGTCATCTGACTGAATAATAAGTTTCATTGCAATACACCCCCATCTTTACTGAATCAGTTTCTTTAACGGAATTGCAATCTCTTCCGGGGTAGTCTGACAAATGCATTCCAGCCCTGTCGCCATCAGTTCACGGAATGTTGCTTCTTCATCTGTATCGCAATACAGATTGTTGTCAAAGCGTTTTCTTTCTTTTCCCTCTTTTTTCGGCGCCACTCTGCCATAATTTCCTACATTAATAAATGGAATGCCTTTTACCTGTTTTGCCATTTTAAGTGCATCTTCCGGACTGTTTACCAGTACAAGTACCTTTAATGGCTCACATCTTGGATCATTTAAAGTCTTGATTGCGTCATCAATTGATTTAATAACTGTCTTGATTCCTGGAGGTGCTGCCATTTTTAATGATTTCTGAATCATTACATTGCAGCTGCATGATCATTTGCTACTACTATGCTGTCTACACCTGTGTGACGGGACCATTTAATCGCAATCTGACCATGGATCAGACGTTCATCAATACGAAATAATTTGATCATAAAAACATATCCTTCCTTTTTCTAATTTACCTTTGCCTTCAGCGCCTCTGTGTTGAATATTTTATCCGGTGTATCTACGTTTTTATTATAAACTTCCTTACCGCCTACAAAAGTACGTTCACAAACAAAATCATCATTTACAAAGATCATATCGGCACGTTTTCCAGACTGCAGGGAACCTGTCTCCCCATCAATTCCCAAATACCGGGCCGGATTAATCGATGCCATGTAAAATGCCTGTTCCACAGGAACTCCAACTTTTGTTACCAACTGTTTAATATTTCGCAGTACCCAGCTTCCGCTTCCACAGATACGGCCATCTGAATTTAAGATCAGTCCTTTTTCATCTGCATAATTTTCACGTCCATACCGGATATATGTACCCGTTGGAAGCCCTGCGATAAAATTAGAATCCGAAATTAAACAGAACTTGCTGTATGGCTGCAGTTTAAACATGATCCTTAACATATCTGGACATATATGGTTTAGATCGGTAATGACTTCATAATAAATATTGTCTAATAACAGCAGTGCACCCAATGCACCTACATTTCTATGATGAATTCCCCTCATTCCATTGCCAAGATGGGTCGCAATATCAAATCCGGCCACTCTCTTGGCTTCATAAATATCTTCCGCATACGCTGCTGTATGGCAGCATGCTACTTTAATCTGATGCTCATGGAGACATCGAATGACATCATATGCTCCCGGAAGTCTGGCGCAATCGCCATCACTTTCATTTTTCCATGAGTTTTTTGGATCAGACGTTCTGTTTCTTCCACATCCGGTGCCGGCCAGGTCAGACCTACTGTTTTTTCACCGCCCCGCGCCCAGAAAGGACCTTCGCTGTGAATACCATAGATCACTGCTCCCTCATAAACCTGATCCATTACACGGACAATTGCTTCAAAAGCATCTTCTTTTGCTGTTGGAAGAATCCCGGTAATACCGATAGATGCAAGTGCTTTTACATATCCTAATACATCTTCATCTGTACATGGATCTGTCATGGACCATCCACCAAATCCATGATTGTGAACATCTATAATACCAGGAAAAATATCCACCTTTCCAAGATCTTCGTATTCTCCGTCCCATTCCGTTGTAATCTTTTCAATCTTATCATCGCAAATAGTGATATAGCCGTTTACGAATCCGTTTTCTGTTAGTATCCGTTCTGACTTCCATGTTTTTCTACTCATTACGCGGCCTCCAGCTTCTTTAGAAAATTCCTAAAATGCTAATACAATAGAGAGGATCAGAATGCCAAACACCAGAGTAAGCGGCTTGTATCCCTTTTTAATCAGTTTCATAAGCACAAATACCAGAAACGATGGATAAAAGACCCGGGATAATGGAATCCAGGATATCCAGTACAACTACAGATCCTAAGAGACGGTCGGTACCCTGCATCAGGATCCATACTAACGCACAAATCAAACCACTTTGTATCATATAACTCCCTCCTTAGTTTTGATATAGTATTATTATATATCCCATCGGGAAATCTTCCATTTTCATTTGTGCATTATAACATGAGAAAAGTTCGTTTTTTGCCCTTACATTCATGCAGATTGTGGTATCTATAGTCTTTTACGGACACCATCTATTAACACTTCCATCACAGATGCAGTCGTCAGTTTTGGTGACAATTGTTCAAAATCATCCTGGAGATACCGGATCCCATTTTCCAAAAAACGCATTGAAACAATTGATTCCTGAAAATCAATGGCAATAAATAAAACTGCCCGTACCATTTCTTCTTCATATTCCAATCCTTTTTTTAAGAAATACAGATCAAATATCCGTTTTTCTGTATATTCAGACGGAACAATCACACAAAGAAGCTGATTGCGGACTCTTAAATGTCTGGGATCCATAAAAAACTGGTTCAATACTGCTTTAGAATTTATATCTTTGCCCCATTGGTATGAAAGCAGCTGAAAAATACTCTGAATCCCATAAATAGAGAAATCTCTATGAACAGCCAGTTCATCCCACTTTAATTGTTGGGCACTATAGAACAGATCATACCCACTTAACAGTACCTGCCTACGTACCTGCTCTATATCTTCCGGAGTCATCATGCATGTACATGCAGATACGACCACGTATAATGATATGCATAACTATTAAAGCTGCCGATCACCCAGTCATAATTTTCCACAGGCAGCTTTCTTGCATCGTAAAAAGGATATATCTCCATTTTCCCGATCCACCAGTCTCCCAACCGTCGTACTATATCTTTTGCAATAATCTGCGCACTGGATTTCCCATTTCTAGCACAAAGCAATATTTTTCTTGGAACATAAGGATAATCAATAACATTGAGTATTTTATATAAACTGACACCTAAAAGCTGTGTATTATACTCATTGATCTTTAAATCTGCTTTATGGCTCAGAAACTCCCCAATACTGTCTGCCAATGCGAGCACAAAGGGGGATCTTTTAATCGCATTTTCCGAAATACTGTTGCCAAGCATAAAGCAATCTGCATACCCAAAGTTTTTCTGAAACAGCAATCGAAGCATATCTGGAATCAAAGCAGTTACTAATTGAGAGTTTGATATTTCATCCGGAACCTTCCACTGTTCTTTTAAGTTTTCTACCACCTGCTCTGTAAGATTTTTTGCTTTCGTATAAAAAATAGAAAAACGCTTTTTCAGTTCTGGCATCTGCTCCCAGTCTCCCCACATTAAGAACAAGGATGCCAGTGCTGCAATTTCACCTTCCACATTTGAAATATCCTGTAAATATCCTGAAATATTTTTCAGATTTTCAAGCAACTTCACGGCCAGTGTCCATTCTTTTGATAAAGCAGCTTTTTTCTGTAAACTGACCACCGCTCAGAATCCGCTTCAATCAGATTTCCTGACTGTATCCGATTTCTCAACAAAAGCACATAATCTACTAAACGGTTGATATATGTATCAAACAATTCATTTTCAGATGCACGTATCGTATCCAGCACTGTTTTGCGTACTTTATCCTTATCTCCACGATCTCTAAAAGCGCGCTCATACACCTGATCATTAAATGCTACTACGCGGATCCGAAAATGATTTTCATACAATTCCAGCATACAAAGCCTCTGGCTAAATTCATCACCGCACAGTTTCATCCCATGACTAGGGCGGCTTATCAGAGAAATTCCAAATGATTTAAGAAATTCCCTGACCCATGTCATTTTCTTCTTTACTGTGCTGGAAGAACAATATAACTGCGCTGCCAATTCATCCAATAAAAAATACCCATCCTCATCTGTAGCCTGACGGCACATGATTGCTCTTGCCAGTTGATAAGAAAGTCTCTCCCTTGTATTGTTTTCTACATTATTGAATAAAATATTCAGCCATTCCCTAATCTTCGCAAACTGATCTGGTTCATCAATCTGCAAAATATACCTTTACCGCGAACAGAATCCAAGGTGCAGCCACATTCTTTTAGAAAACTCTCAAATGTTCTATATCAATTTTTTATTTGTACGCTCA
>ENA-OQBT01001084-OQBT01001084.1-human-gut-metagenome-genome-assembly--contig:-NODE-1084-length-12307-cov-2.211002_pt1 | contig 12307 bp, 13 predicted proteins | sample MGYA00242749_ERZ504557 | MGnify/ENA primary metagenome ERZ504557 (study PRJEB26092, sample SAMD00036243) | human gut metagenome | host: Homo sapiens | study: EMG produced TPA metagenomics assembly of... | reverse complement strand
AGACAGCTATGACTCCAAGTATGCCAAGTGGCGATATGATGACCTGCCTATTCTGCCGGAGCTTGGCAGATGGTAGTGGGAAAGGATAAGAAAAAGCAGTTTGATATTCTCAAAAAGCTGATGAACGCCCCCGGATGTGACGGAGGTGGTAAATGCCTGTGATGCCGGACGCGAGGGCGAGCTGATCTTCCGCAGCGTCTATGAGCTGGCAGACTGTCAAAAGCCGATGAAAAGGCTCTGGATTTCTTCGATGGAGGACTCTGCCATAAGGGAAGGCTTTGCAAATCTGCGCCCCGGTGCGGATTATGACGGACTTCGGGATGCTGCCCTCTGCCGTGCCAAGCCGACTGCTGGTGGGGATCAATGCGACAAGGCTTTTTCCGTGCTGTATCACCGAACCCTCAACATCGGGCGCGTGATGTCCCCGACGTTGGCGCTTATTGTTCAGCGAGAAGCTGAGATCGACACCTTTCAGCCGATTCCCTTTTATACCGTGGCGCTGGAGCTGCCCGGTCTTACCGTATCCGGGGAGCGCATGGCGGATAAAGTTGCTGCTGAGCAGCTGAAAGAAGCCTGTCAGGGTGCAAATGTCACAATCAAAAAGGTGGAGTGCAAGGAAAAGTCCGAAAAGCCGCCTGCCCTCTATGACCTGACTACTCTGCAAAGAGATGCCAACCGCCTGCTTGGATTTACAGCCCAGCAGACCCTGGACTATCTGCAAAGCCTGTATGAAAAGAAGCTATGCACATATCCCCGTACTGACAGCCGCTATCTGACTGGCGATATGGCAGACAGCCTGCCGGTGTTGGTGAATCTGGTTGCCAATGCTATGCCGTTTCGCAAAGGAATCGCCATTACCTGTGATCCGCAGACGGTAATCAACGATAAGAAAGTAACCGACCACCACGCAGTAATCCCTACCAGAAATCTCAAGGATGCAGACCTTTCTGCCCTTCCTGCGGGAGAAAAAGCGGTGCTGGAGCTGGTGGCCCTGCGTCTGATGTGCGCCGTAGCCCAGCCCCATATCTATTCGGAAACCGTTGTGATTGCAGCGTGTGCCGGTGGGGAGTTTACCACAAAAGGAAAAACGGTGAAGCACCCCGGATGGAAAGCACTGGAGGACGCTTATCGTGCCAAAATGAAGGATACAGAGCCGAAAAAAGAGGGCGTAGAGAAAGCCCTGCCGGAGCTGACCGAAGGACAGACCCTTTCGGTTTCTGCGGCAATCGTCAAAGAAGGCAAAAGCAGTCCGCCCCAGCACTTTACGGATGTGATATTTTGTGAGCGTAAGGAGTGGATAGGAATTGAAGAAAGGAGTTCAGCATGAGAAGAAAAAAAGATAAAAGCAATGGCATTACTGCTTTGTATGAAAGACTGTCTCGTGATGATGATAATGCTGGAGAGAGTAACAGTATAGTTCATCAAAAGCAAATGCTTGAAGATTATGCTATGAAACATGGTTTTACGAATCTTGTTCATTTTACCGATGATGGTTGGAGTGGAGCGACCTTTGACAGACCTTCATGGAACAGACTTGTTGAAGGTGTTAAAAACGGAGAAATCACTGCCTGTATCTGCAAGGATATGTCCAGAATTGGCAGAGATCATCTGCAAGTAGGTTTTTTCACTGACATTCTGTTTAGAGAAAAGGAAGTTCGATTTATAGCAATCAATAATGGTATTGACAGTGACCGTCAAGAAACCAGTGAGTTTGCCCCTTTTCTGAATATCATGAATGAGTGGTTTGTCAGGGATACAAGTAAGAAAATTAAAGCTGTACTGAAATCCAGAGGTTCTTCCGGCAACGCTCATACAAGTAATATCCCACCATACGGCTATTTGAAAGACCCAGAAAACCCCGACCATTGGATTATTGATGAAGAAGCTGCTGAAGTAGTCCGCAGAATTTATCGTATGACTATTGAGGGAAAAGGACCTTATCAGATAGCAAGAGAACTTTCAGAAGAAAAAATTGAAAGACCATCTTATTATCTTGGCAAAAAGGGACTTGGAAATCATGCAAGCAACTATGACAAAGAAAATCCGTATATGTGGCGAGGAAATCAGGTTACTACTCTGATTGCCCGACCAGAGTATATCGGAAAGACTGTCAACTTCAGGACATTCAAAAATTCCTATAAGGACAAAAAGACGAAAAGGGCAGATAAGGAAGATTGGGTGGTTTTTGATGATACACAAGAGCCTATTGTCGATGAAGAAACATGGATGCTTGCTCAAAAGTTAAGACAGAATGTAAGAAAAGCAGACCCTATGGGTCGAGCCTAATGTTCTAACCGGAAAGATTTACTGTGCTGACTGTGGTGCGCCGATGTATAATCACAGGCAACGAAAAGGGCGTGAAAGAATATACTATACTACCAAAGGCGAAAAGCGGATAAGCCATTCAAATCCGGCAGATTGTTATGAATGTTCCACTTATAATCTTGCTTATCAGAAGTATGACCGGCATTGTACTTGCCACCATATTTCAACAAAAGCACTTAAAAGCATCATTCTGAAAACCATACAAGAGACTTGCCATTATGTTTCTTTGAATGAGCAGGAGTTTGTCTATTCTCTGCAAGAAGAATCGGCGATGAAAGATATTGCTGTTTCTGAAACTGTAAAAAAACGCATTGAAAGAAATCAGAAGCGAGTTCACGAACTGGATATGCTTATCAGGAAAATCTATGAAGATAACGTAATTGGAAGATTGCCGGACAGGCTTTTTCAGAGTATGCTTACTGATTATGAAAATGAGCAGAACGAGCTAAACAAGATTATTGAGACTGACACCGCTGATATGCAACGAATTATAGGCGGTCAAAATAATGTGGAGCGTTTTCTAAAGCTGGTTAAAAAGTATGAGAACATTACAGAGCTTACTCCTGCCATGATAAATGAATTTATAGATAAAATACTGGTTCACGAGCCACAGGGAAAAGGTGCAGACCGCACCACAGAGGTGGAGATATATCTTAACTATGTCGGGCAATTTCAAGTACCTGTGGAGCAGCATGAACCAACAGAGGAAGAAAGGATTGCTGCTGAAAAAGAAGCAGATCGACTTCGCAGAAAACGAGAATCCAATCGTAAGTATATGAAAAAGATTCGTGAGAAATCAAAAAAATTTGCGGAGCATGAGCGTATAGCAGAAGAAAATAATTCTGATAGCAAGCTGTGTGCTGAACAGAACGCCACAAGCAAATCAAATCGGCAAAAAGTGAAAGGAGAAAAAATAGCATGACAGAATTGAAACCACGAATCCATGACAAAAGCAACGGTCTGGACTATGTTCTTGTGGGCGATTACTATGTGCCGGACTTGAAGCTACCGGAGGAACACCGCCCTATCGGTATGTGGGGCAGACTGCACAGGACATATTTGGAGCAGTACCGCCCTACAAGGTTCTCTGCCCTCTGTTTATCCGGCGAACTGCATACTTACCTTGCTGACCTGGACGAACAGGCAACGGAAAGATGCAGCCTTATCATTGAGCAGATGAAACAAGCCGAGGGTGTGACCGAAACCATGAAAGCAGACAATCAGATGTTGTGGGTACAGTCCATGAACTCTATTCGTAACCGAGCCGAAGAAATCATCAGACAGGAAATGATTTACTGCTGATTTTATCAAGTCCAAAACCAACAAATTTATATCGTAAACGAAGCGACAGGTATTTCCTTATGAAGTGTCTGTCGCTTTTCATTTATCAAACTTTAAGGAGGAAAACACAATGAAGATGAACCGGAATGAAATGGAAGCCTTTATGCCTTTGGCTGTCCGAACCTGAAAGCAACTGTCGAGCGTTTGCGTATGGTAGCTGCCCTTGCACCCGATCCAGTGGCGAAGAAGCTGTTTTATATGCTTTCCGTTAAGCTGAGTGCTGAAGGTGTTGAAAGGTGGTATCGCTGCTTTTACTGCAAGCTGCGTGTGTTGAAAAACCATAGGGAGGGCTGCTATGGCGAGACTTACGAAGATTGAGAAAGAAACAATCGTTCTCTTTAATGAGGGCGAGGACAAGGCAAATATCTACACCCACAACGCCGGATTGAAAAAGAGGTTTGGCTGCTTTTGCTAAGAAGTACCCTGACCTTTGCAGACTGGAAAAATCCAATGTTCAAGGCGGTGTTTCTTATGAGCTGGCAAAGTCCCGTCTGTCTATCCGCTTCCTGCCGCCTTACAGTGAGGAACGCAGACAGAAAGCCAGCGAATATGCGAAAAAGCATGGGCTGAACAGCCAGCAGGGACAATGTGATAATCAGGCTGATATGCGGTTAAAATGTCAGGTGCAGACCTGATGTTTTGACCGTTGCCTATCGTCTGCAAGGAAAGTATCGGGGACTATGGATTTTGCAGAAATGTGCGTTACAAGGCTTGAACAGGAACTCTGCACACAAAATTTTTTCTTCCATTCTTTAAGTTGATGAAGTATAATAAAATATGAAAAATTGAGGTTTTTAATGCTCGATTTCAAACAATCATTTTTATATATCTGGGACTATGGAGGGCAAAATGAATGATTTTTTACGAATGTGTTTGAATATAATTACACAAATAGGTCCCTATTTAGTTGTACTTCTTCTTTTGAAATATCTTGTAAATCTTCAACAAAAGAGAGCTAAAGAACGAGAGGAAGAACAGAAAAAGGGAATAATTAGAACGCATTATACAATAAAAACAGAGAAATTCCTTGTCGTGGCATTTATCGTAGGTACAATATTTTTTGCTTGTTGTACGGCTATGAGTCTTAGGGAAAAAGAAGATATGTTTGTCATTTGTATATTTGGAATATTTTTTTTAGTAGGCATAAGCGGAATAGTCAATATGGTAATGTGGAAACTGGAAGTGAACGGAGATGAAATCACATGGCGTTCAACTTTTGGCAGAAAGAGAACTTTTCACTTTGAAGACATTACCTATTGCGAGAGAAAGAAAGGTTCTATGCGTGTATATGTAAATGGAGAAAAATTATTTACCATTGATAGTAATATTGACAAAGAAGAATTTATGGAGGATATAGAGAGAAGAAGAATCCCTGTAAAATCTTACTGGGCAAATCAGCATAAGAAAAATCGTAAATGACATAGATTTTATAACAGTACGATGTTAGACAACTGAATATGACCGTCAAAGTCGGATGAAGAAACCGATGTATTGAGCGTAAAGCGATCATGCGTCGGTTTTTCTTATTTCATGAGCTGACAGAATTCCGACTGTATATCGCCTGTGAGGAAAGTATCGGAGACTATGGATTTTGCGGAAATGTGCGTTATAGGTAAGTAAAAAACTACTTGATAGAGCGTGAATTGAATTGTTCATATCGGTATGATATAATTTACTGAAATGAAGCAAGAAGGTGGACTTTTGTATGAAAAAATTTTTGAAAATATTGCTAATCATTGTAGGAATAGTTTTTTTGATTTTTGCAGCGCTGATATGTATTGGACTGTTTGTTGATTATGATGACCATATTGAAAATGGTCGTTATACTTATGTTCCGGAAGATGACAATAAAGACAATGCATATGTCGAATTCAATTTGAGTGATTACGATAAAAAGGATTCTGAACTCATATATTATAGTTCTGTCGAAGAAGCTATTTTGAATTCTCCTTTGAATGCTGAAAATGAAGAATTTTCTGTTCCAGAAGATTTTCTTAATCATGTTGATGAAATATTGCATATATGGAATGGCAAACAGTATGATACTATTTTCTATCGGGCAGGAAGTGATAACGATCCCGTTCAAGGTTTTGTGATGGCACAGCTGCAAAAAACAGGTGGAGGAAGCAACTGTACAATATGCGTTTATGAATGCTACACCGGTTACAACTAAAGCGGATAGCATTCTTATATCTGATATTACAGAACTAATTCATTCATCTTTAAAATTAAGTGATTTTCAACAGGACTTGAATCCAAATTATCCAGATACCAGATTTGTTTTTGGCTATGCACATGATAAGGAAATTTACTCATTAGAAGTAGAAGGTCAAAAGCCAGATGGTGTTATTGAAATCAATGTATATGACAGAACGATGTATCTATGGTATTATGATGATTTAAAGAGCGACAAGAGAGGAAACAATCTAAGTTATTCAGTAGATATGCCAGAGTAATTTTTCAAATTGTCTAATCTGCCACAACTGAATATGACCGTTAAGGTCAGATGAAGAAACCGATGTATTGAGCGTAAAGCGATCATGCGTCGGTTTTTCTTTTTTGCAAAATAGTCCGGTGGACTGTTTTGTAAAACCGAAGGAACTGACAGAGCTTGGGACGGGGCGAAGTCAGTTTGTTCGGGCGGGAGTACAGAGGGTGCAACCCTTTGTGCATGGGTACAGGGAATGCAATACCCCTGTGCAGGTCAAGGGCGGCAGCCTTGCCCAGTTAAGTGGCGTTTCGCCACTTAGTACTGGGTATTACTTGACGCAGAAAGCCGCAAGGAATCAGCTTCGCTGCCCTTCTCCCCTGTCGGGGAAATCAAAAAGAAAAGGAGGAACTCATGTGAAATTAACAAGGCACAATGGACGAGCTGGAAAGAATGGCGTTTATAATCCGAAGCACAATGACCGCAGTTTTGACATTGCCAACAGCGAACACATTGACGAAGAACGAGCCAAACAAAATCTCTATTGGGACTGTTACAATGGCTTCCGCAATTTCAAAAATCCCGATAAGGAAAATGAGCTGTCTGCCACTTTTGAAGATGTGGAACAGCTTTTTTATCGTCAGCGGTATCGTGATTTTGTAACCGGACAGAACGAAAGAAATGTGAAGAACCGACACCCTGAAAGGAATAAGGAAACCGGTGATTTGCTCAAAAGCAAAAAGACCTGTCCAGAGGAAACGGTCTATCAGATTGGAACACTTGATAATCATGTTCCACCGGAACTGCTCATTGAGATTGTCACAGAATTTATGGAAATCGTAAATGAGCGTTTCGGCTCTCATGTCCATATCCTGAATTGGGCGCTGCACTTGGATGAAAGCACCCCTCATATTCACGAGCGTCATGTGTTCGACTGTGAAAATCAATATGGGGAGATTGCCCCACAACAGGAAAAGGCTTTGGAAGCACTGGGATTTGAACTGCCGGAACCGGAGAAGCCTGTCGGAAGAAAAAATAACCGCAAGATGACTTTCGATTCAGCCTGCCGAGTGTTGCTGTTCGATGTGGCGAAAAAGCATGGCTTACAACTGGAAGAAGAACCCGAATATGGTGGTCGTGCTTATCTGGAAAAACAGGACTATATTCTTTTCAAGCAAAAGGAGCAACTGGCAGCACAGGAGCAAAAGTTGGAAGAACTCACGATGAAGATTGAAGATGTGGAAGCTCTGGTGGACGAGGTTGCCGATATTGCCTATGACAAGGCGGTTGAGGTCGTTGCTGATACTGTAAAACTGGAAACGCACAAGGAGGATATTAAGCTGGTGGAGCAGTCTAAAGCGTGGGTTCTCTCCCCTGAGCGTAAGGCTTCAAAGAAAGAAGTTGAGTATGCAGTGAAACGATTGGATGGCGTGATTGCCAGAATCACAAACGCTATGAAATCAACCATTCAGAAAATCCAAACCACGCTGATGAAACCGGAGGTCAAAAAAGCCGGAACGGAGCAAATCAAGAAGAAAGCTAAAAGTTCCATTATAGAGCAGTTGAGCCGCAAAAAGAAAGAAATAGCAGAGCGTGAAGTCAGCCGGACGGATCAGGCAAAAAGCAAAAAACAGGATATGGAACTCTAAAGCACTTGCTGTTTTCACTTTGAAAATGACAGGTGCTTTTGCTTTAGGGAGTAAGAAAATATCTTCCATTCTTTAGGTTGATGAAGTATAATGATAGTAAGAAATTTTTTGTAATGACCTTAATCCAATAAGTGATTTTGCAATTATTCAGTAAAGGATGTAATTATATGAAAAAAAGTATTGTTGCTTTCCAGTGTGATTATTATACTCGGTTTAACAGGCTGCTCTAACAAATATTTCAATGACTGGTTTAGCTCTGAACAAAATGAAACGGATAAGATGTGTCAACAAATTATCGAGGCATGTAAGCAACAGGATTCAGAGAAACTAAAATCTCTATTTTCCGAAGAAAGCAAAAAGAACATTGAGAATTTAGACACTGAAATCTCTGCTTTTTTCGATTATATTGAGGGCAGTATCCAAAGGTTTGAGGGCGATTGTGCATCATCAAGTGAAAGCAACTATGGTAAAAGGAAAACGGAATTGGATGGTATGTATCTCATATTGACAGAGAAGGAAAGGTATTGTATGAATTTTTATATGTATAGTCAGGATGATGAAAATGCCCAAAATGTGGGGATATATAAAATTGAAATTGCATTGGAGAGCGAAGTGGCTGAGGATAATTTTATATGGGATAATCCCCCAAACGGTATTTTTGTTGGAGGACAAAATTGATTTTTGTTATGAGAGAACATTAAAGTATAAATTTCGGATGGTATAAGAAAAACTGACTACAATTAAATCTTCACAGCTTTACTAAGCAGGAAATCTGAAAAGTTCTCCTGCTTTTTTGCACTCAAAATAGAATGTGGAACTCTAAGACACTTGCTGTCTTCGTTTTGAAAATGACAGGTGCTTTTGCTTTGGGAGGCAAGAAAAAATCTTCCATTCTTTAGGTTGATGAAGTATAATGTAAGCAACAAACTTGAAGTTTAAGGGGATGATATTATGGATTTTGCTATATTTAGATTGTTTATAAGAGTTTCATTATTTGTTATAGCGTTAATTGCTTGCATTATCTATCTAATTAAAAAAAGAAAACTTATCTATTCGATATTTTTTGATAAAGAAGCGATAAAAAAAGAATATACTGGAAAAAATGATATAATATTTCTTCGATTGGCTAATACCATTCTTGTTATAGTAGCTATTCTTTTAATCTTATATTTGAAAGATTTTGTTTTAGATATGCCTTACATCATAAACAAACAGTATAGTTATGCAGAAGGATATGTAACTGAACAATCTCATGGTGGTGCAGATATATCTTCTGAAAGAAGAAGTGTTTTTCTATATGATAAAGTTAAAGATGATGAAATCGAAATCACAGTATTTTCAAGGTATATTGATAAAAATACTTATTTAAAGGTACAATATCTTCCGCATACGAAATATGGTGCTATTGTAGAAATTAAATAATTCATTCTAAAAAGAAAATTTCCAGTTTGTATAACTGGCAACCCAACCACAATTAAATCTTCACAGCTTTGCTAAGCAGGAAATCTGAAAAGGTCTCCTGCTTTTTTGCACCTAAAATTAAATATGGAACTCTAAGGCACTTGCTGTTTTCGTTTTGAAAATGACAGGTGCTTTTTTCGTTTCAGGAAGGAGTCACATGAATGTATTTGAAGTTGTAAAAGAAAATGTTACTGCCCGACAAGCCGCAGAAGCCTATGGCTTGAAAGTGGGTCGCACAGGTATGGCGTGCTGTCCGTTTCACTCAGATAAGTCCCCCAGTATGAAGCTGGATGAACGCTATTACTGTTTTGGCTGCGGAGCAACCGGAGACGCTGTTGATCTCACAGCGAAGCTATTCGGTATCGGGCTGAGGGAAGCTGCTGTCAAACTTGCTGAAGATTTTGGTCTTAACTATGACAGCCGACAAAAGCCCAGTGTCCGCCCTCGTATTCGTGAGCCGACACCGGAACAGAAGTATCAAAAAGGAGAAAATCATTGCTACAAGGTGCTGACGGATTATTTTCATCTTCTTAGAGAATGGGAAAAGAAATACGCTCCTAAACAGCCGGATGAGGAATGGAATCCCCTGTTTGCAGAAGCACTGCATAAGAAGAACTATATCGAATATCTGCTTGATATTCTTCTGTATGGTTCATTGGAGGAACGAAAAGCACTTGTGGCAGAACAGAGAAAGGAGGTGTTAAAACTTGAACAGCGAATTGCAGAACTGTCAGCAGACAGAACCATGCACAGTAGAAGAAATCCGAAACAGCTTAGAGCAGAGCGAGAAAGGTAAGGTTTATAATACTGCCGCAAATTATAAGCGTGTTCTGCAATATGACCCGCTTTTGAAAGGGGCTATCCGAAAAAATCTTCTGACCGAAAGAATCGACATTGTGAAGCCCCTCGGTTGGTATCGTGACAGCCCGACATTGACGGATGTGGATGTGAAATATCTGCTCCTATATTTTGAAGAAAACTATGGATTGACCGTAGAGAAGAAAATCATAGACGCAGTTGCGGTTATTGCCAATGAAAACCGTTACCACCCTGTCTGTGATTTTCTCAATGCCTTGCAATGGGACGGAACGGAACGCATACGCTTCTGTCTGCACCGCTTTCTCGGTTCTGATACAGATGATTACACCTATGAAGCATTGAAGTTGTTTCTGTTGGGTGCTATCTCACGAGCCTTTAAGCCGGGGTGTAAATTTGAGGTAATGCTCTGTCTTGTAGGCGGTCAGGGAGCCGGAAAGTCCTCTTTCTTCCGTTTGCTTGCGGTCAATGATGACTGGTTCTCTGATGATTTGAAAAAGCTGGATGATGAAAATGTGTACCGCAAAATGCAGGGGCATTGGATTATTGAAATGTCGGAAATGATTGCAACTGCCAACGCTAAGAGCATTGAAGAAATCAAGTCCTTTCTGAGCCGACAAAAGGAAACCTATAAGATACCCTATGAAACACATCCGGCAGACAGAAAACGACAATGTGTGTTTGGAGGTTCTTCTAATACCCTTGACTTTCTTCCCCTTGACCGAACAGGCAACCGCCGCTTCGTTCCGGTTATGGTCTATCCTGAAAGGGCTGAGGTTCATATTTTGGCGGATGAACAGGCTTCCAGAGAGTATATCAATCAGATGTGGGCAGAAGCTATGGAGATTTACAGAAGCGGCAATTTCCGTCTGAGATTCAGTCCGGCTATGAACGCTTATCTGAAAGCCCACCAAAAGGACTTTATGCCGGAGGACACAAAGGCAGGACAGATTTTAGATTATCTGGAACGCTATTCCGGCAGCATAGTCTGCTCCAAACAGCTTTACAAAGAAGCACTGGGGCATGATTATGACGAACCGAAACAATGGGAACTGCGAGAGATCAATGACATTATGAATAACGCTGTCACAGGCTGGAGGGCGTTCAGCAATCCGAGGTATTTTCCAGAGCCTTACCGCAGACAAAAAGGCTGGGAGCGTATCAGGAACGACAACGAGCCTGACAACAGCATGGATGGTTTTCAAGAAATCCCGACAGAGGAAATGGAACAGTTAGGGCTTCCGGAAGAATGGTTGAAGCAAAAATAAAAGCCAGTTGTCGCTTCGGTTGTCGAGCCGGTTGTCGGTCTGGTTGTCGGGTAAAAATCCCGAAAGCCTTGATATTGCGGCACTTTTCCCTCTCTGACAACCATGACAACCAATATTATAAAGAAAAAGGAAATAGTAAAAAGATAGTATCGCCCGATAAAGAAAAAAGGTTTTCTGATGTCCGTTGTCGGAACTTCGTTGTCAGACCTTTCCTTGTCGGGCTTTTTTCATTTAAGGAGGAATATCGTATGACAAATATTGTGAACAGTACACTACCCACCCAAAATAACCATTCGGAGAAAAACAAACCGGATGGAGTTTTTGTGATTAAGCAAGGCAAAACAAATTATAAAGTCAAAGTGTTTTTTGACCATAGTAGCGGTTTGACTGCGGAGGACAGGTTGAAACGCATTATTCAGGCAGAAGCAGAGAGAGAATCTGCGTAAGTAATATGAAAAATATCCACGCACCCCCTTGACAAAAGCTTTCAGAGGACACCCTGTTGTCCGCGATGGAGACTGCCGGAAAAGAGGATATGCCGGAGGATGCCGAACGAAAAGGTCTGGGGACACCGGCCACCCGTGCCGGTATTTTGGAAAAGCTGGTATCTGCCGGTTTTCTGGAACGAAAAAAGAGCAGGAAAACGGTGCAGCTTCTCCCTTCCCATGATGCAGTTTCCCTGATCACCGTTCTGCCGGAACAACTGCAATCGCCGCTTTTGACTGCCGAGTGGGAGTACCGCCTGGGCGAGATCGAGCGCGGGCAGCTTGCCCCGGAGGAGTTTTTGGACGGGATCAGCACCATGCTGAAAGACCTGGTGGGGACTTATCAGGTCATCAAGGGAACGGAGTACCTGTTCACTCCGCCTCGTGAGGTGGTGGGCAAATGCCCTCGCTGCGGCGGGGAGGTTGCAGAACTGCAAAAAGGCTTCTTCTGTCAGAATGATTCTTGCAAATTTGCAATCTGGAAAAACAACAAATGGTGGGCTGCCAAGAAAAAACAGCCGACTAAGGCTGTGG
>ENA-OQBT01001083-OQBT01001083.1-human-gut-metagenome-genome-assembly--contig:-NODE-1083-length-12309-cov-1.809801_pt1 | contig 12309 bp, 17 predicted proteins | sample MGYA00242749_ERZ504557 | MGnify/ENA primary metagenome ERZ504557 (study PRJEB26092, sample SAMD00036243) | human gut metagenome | host: Homo sapiens | study: EMG produced TPA metagenomics assembly of... | reverse complement strand
TTGAATGTCCTATGCTTAACTAAATGACATGATACCAGGGTCAAAAGGTCATAAATCCGATGCAAGCTTGCTTGCAGAGGATTTTTGACCTTGGGACACGCCAAAAACATGAGTAAGAAGCCATTTTTTTGAAGAAAAATGAGCAGATTACGAATGTTTTTAGAATTGAGGAAGTGCAAAGCACGCAGCAATCCGGTATCAGGAGGGTTAAAAGGAAAATTCCATATTTATAAAAACAAGAAGATGTCATGGATGAACTGTAACATTTTCTGTGGTCTCTTTCGGTTCTCTTATAGCGATCAGCTTGCAGATGGGATTTCCCATAGAAGAAAATTTTTTCTTCATATTCTGTCATTACATTTCCGACAGACATAACTGGATCATGGTGCAGGTCGAAGGTGTGTGCTGTAATAGTCCAGCCTGCTTCTGGAATTGCCTCCAGAGAGTAATCAAAAAGCCCTTTATTGTCAGTTTTAAATTCTACGGTTCCGTGGTCAGCTAAGATCTGGCCGTATACAGCCATAAAATCAGGAGAAGTCAGACGGCGCTTTGCATGGCGGTCTTTTGGCCATGGATCGGAGAAGTTAAGGTAGATCTTGTTTACTTCTCCTGGTGCAAAGTAGTCTGCCATATTTTTGGCATCAATGCACATAAAATAGATGTTGTTTAATTCTAACTGGGCACGTTTTTGAAGACCTCTTAAAAGTACACTGGAGTAGCGTTCAATGCCGATGTAGTTAATATCAGGATTCTGTTTGGCCAGTTCCATGATAAAACGGCCTTTTCCCATACCTACTTCGATCTGGATGGGGTTATCGTTGCCAAAAAACTGGTTCCAGCTGCCTTTATGAAGCTCTGGTTCCTGGATCACATAGGGGCTTTCTGCAATGGTTTCTTCTGCCCCGCGTATATGTCTTAAACGCATGGATGTTGTCCTCTTTCTTAAATATAGTATGCGATTTGGATAGTAAACAGATATCTTCCGCAGTTGCGGAAAATATGAAAGTGAAATATCTGCTAGTAACTATATCATATAGTGCTTAGTGATTGCAAGGCAAAGGAAAAATTGATATACTTACGTTAGCAGATAAAAGAGCAGCTAAAAACGCAAATACTGCTTTATTACATACAAAGGAGGAAGGGCGATGTCAAACTTTGAACGCACTACCAGCTGGCAGCAGATCCAGCAGGGGGTAAAGGAAGCAGAGCGCCTGATCGTCAGCAAAGACTATAATCTTGTTATGGTGAAAGCCAGACAGATATTAGAGTGTATGGTCCGTTGCCTGGCTGAGAAGGCATGCCTTGTAGATGGAGATCTGGCAGATACCATAGATCAGCTTTATGAGGGACACTGGATCGATAAAACCACGAAGGATGATTATCATACTATCCGTATTTTGGGAAATAAAGCGGTTCATGAAAATGACAATACAGCGTATAATGCCAACCAGGCATACCAGCTTCTGACCAAGCAGGTGTATGCGTTTTCACATGATTTTCAGGTATCCAAACCTTTAATGTGCCTGTGACCGAAACAAGACCGGTGCGAAATACCAGAACAGGTGCAGCAGCTGGCAGTTCAGGGACAGGAAGCACATCTTACGGCCGGACAGACGGGACAAGACCGCGTACAGGTACCGGTGCAGGAAACGGCACCCGCTCAGGAGCAGAACTGCAGGGAGTTTCTGATCGTTCCAGAACAGGGGGAAGCCGTAACAGAGCAGGAAGTAATACAAATACAGGCAGCCGAAGGAGAAATCCCCAAAGTACCAGGCGCTCCTATGGCGGTTCTTCCCGAAGTGGAAGGACCCGCAGAAGAAAACACAGACCATCACCTGTGGAAATGGTATTAAAATTCCTGATCCCGCTCCTTGTGGTCGTGATCCTGATAGTGGCGATCCGTACTTTGATGCCGGGGAAGAAAAAAGCAGATCCGACCCAGCCGGAGACAGTGACTACAGAGCAGATCCAGACAGAGCCTGAAGCGCCTACACCGGAAGAGACCCAGCCACCGGCAGATACCTATGTAGTGACTGGAAATAAAGTAAATGTGCGTACGGAGCCGTCTGCCAATGGCCGTATTCTGGTACAGTTAGAAGGCGGAACAGAAGTTGTTTATGTAAAGCGCTATAATAATGACTGGACTGTGATCAACTATGATGGTCAGGAAGCCTATATTTCCAGCCAGTACATTGCAAAGCAGGAAGCAGAAACCGATGCACAGCCACAGGAAGAAGCAGCCGCTGAAAGTGAAAGTGTAACTAACTAATAGTGAGAAATTTGTACAAAACAGGAGAATGAGACCTATAAAAAGGTCTTGTTCCCCTGTTTTTTTGTGCATAACGACTAAAAAAATCGTTAAATTTTAAATTATTGTACAATTTCACACTGTTATTTTTCAAAAAAAGTAGTATGATAAAAAAATGCAAAATGCAAAATTGCATTAAAAAAAGAACAAAGAAAGGGAGGACTGTGATATGGATACAGTGATCAATCGGCTGTCTGATATTGAAAAAGCCGCTGTTTCTGTTATGGATGGTGCCGGTGAGCGTAAAAAGCAGATGGCCCGTGAAATGGAAGAGAAAACGGCGGCGTTTGATGCCCGGCTGGAAAAAGAAACCCAGGATCGCATTTCCCAGATACGCGGAAAAATGGAAGAGGAATTACAGCAGGAGTTAAGACAGCAGAAAGAGGATGCCAAAGCAGTGATGGCGCGGCTGGAAGAGGCCTATGAAGCCCGGCATGAGGAGTATGCACAGGCTCTCTTTAAAAGCATGATAAAGGAGTGAGGACATGGGAAGCCTGATCAGTTACAGCGGCATTTCCACCAAGGTGAAGGCTATGGAGCGTTTCAGGATCCGCCCGGAGCAATTTGAGGCAATGGCAGACCTGGGATCTGTGCCTGAGGCGGTTCAGTTCTTAAGGAGTAATCCATCTTATGAAAAGGCATTTTCCAAAGCTTCTGAGGATGAGCTTCACCGCGGAAAGATCGAGCAGCTGTTAAACTTAAGCAAATACCATGATTTTGCAAAGCTGTACCGGTTTGCAAATGTAGGGCAGAGGCGTTTTCTGGACCTTTATTTCATGCACTATGAGATCGATATATTAAAAACCTGTCTCAGAAATGCAGCAGGAAACAGAGAAAGTGCCCAGGATCTTTCGGGGTTTAAGGAATTTTTTGATAAACATTCGGATATGGATCTGGTGCAGCTGTCCCAGTGCAGGAGCATAGAAGATGTGATCCGCGGGTTAAAAGGTTCTGCTTACTATGAGCCGTTAGAAAAGCTTTTAGAACAGGGGAAAGCAACGCTTCCGGCCTGTGAAACGGCTATGGATATGCTTTATTTCAAGACTATCTGGAAGATAAAGGATAAATATCTTTCAAAGGCAGAGGCAAAAATGCTGGCCCAGTGCTTTGGCACGAAAATGGATATGCTGAATTTTCAGTGGATATGCCGGGCAAAAAAATATTATAACCTGTCAGAAGGTGATATTTATGCGCTGATCATTCCTATCCAGTATCATGTTACCAAAAAAAGAAATCCAGACCATGGCTCAGGCGGAAAACATGGAACAGGTTTATGGTGTGATCAAAAACAGCTGGTACAAATGCCAGGATATAGAAGCTTATGGAACATGGACTTGGAAACGGGGCAAAGGAGCTTACAGATAAGATCTATGAGCTTACAAGCAGGAAAGAGCCTTATTCAGCAGCAGTACTAAACTCTTATCTTTATTTTAAAGAAAGAGAGATCGAACAGATCATAACTACAATCGAACAGATACGTTATGGGGATGACAGCAAGGATTTAAGGGGGTTATGTGAAGTGATAGAGAAAATGAAGTTCTTAAGCATTACCGGCCCCAAGGCAGACATTGACCGGGTGGTGGATACCTATCTTTCCAGATATGAGATCCATTTGGAAAATGCTCTGTCAGAGTTAAAGACGGTAAAAGACTTAAGGCCTTATATTGAGACCAATCCGTATAAGGAAGAAATTGAATCTTTGCCAGGGAACTGGCAGAAAAGATCGGCGGGCAGCTGCAGTCAGTTCCTGAGAAAGAACTTCCGTCCCAGGAAGAGGCAGCAAAAACCGTAGATGATATAAGCAGCCGCTTAAAAGAACTGAATGATAAGAAAGAGGAGCTTCAGGCGCAGATCCAGACATTAAAGCGATCAAAAGACCAGGTAGAACCATTTACAGAATTGAATTACAGTGTAAAGGAGATCCTGGGATTCCAGTTCATCAAGTTCCGTTTTGGCCGTATTTCCAGGGAATACTTTGACAAGTTCAACAGCTATGTGTATGAGACCATTGATACGGTCATGTTTAAGTGTCTGGAAGATGCGGAATATGTATGGATCGTTTATTTTGTGCCGGAGAAGCTGGCAGATAAGATCGATGCTATTTATGCGTCTATGCATTTTGAACGCTGTTTCCTGCCAGATGAGTACGAAGGCACTCCTATGGAAGCAGAGCATGTGTTAGATGATAAGATCAAGGCACTGGAAGCAGAAAAACAGGAGCTTGAAGGAAAGATCCTTCAGACACTGGATGAAAATAAACAGGAGCTGGCAGCAGCCTGCACCAGACTGGAACGTTTTTCTGTTAACTTTGATGTGCGAAAGATGGCAGCCTGCACCAAGCATGGCTATCATACATTCTACATCCTTTGCGGCTGGATGAGTGAAACAGATGCAAAGAAGTTTCAAAAAGAGATAGAATCGGATGCAGACACGTTCTGTATTATAGAAGATGACCACAACAACATCATGAGCACTCCGCCTACAAAAATGAAAAATCCGGGGCTGTTTAAGCCATTTGAGATGTATGTGGAGATGTATGGTCTGCCTTCTTATAATGAGATCGATCCTACGATCCTGATCGGTATTACTTATTCTATTCTGTTTGGATTTATGTTTGGTGATGCGGGACAGGGACTCTGTCTTCTTATTGGCGGGTTCTTACTGTATAAATTCAAAAAAATGCGTCTGGCGGGCATTATTTCCTGCTGTGGATTCTTTTCTACCATATTCGGAGTGCTGTTCGGCAGCGTGTTCGGATTTGAAGATATTATTGACGCAATGTGGTTAAGACCACAGGAAGCTATGACCGATCTTCCATTTATTGGAAAATTGAATACAGTGTTTGTAGTTGCCATTGCCATTGGTATGGGCATTATCCTGCTGTGTATGATCTTAAATATCATCAACAGCGTAAAGGAGCATAATACAGAGAAAACATGGTTTGACACCAACGGTGCTGCCGGACTTGTATTTTACTTTGCACTGGCAGCAGTTATTGTCCTGTATATGAGTGGTAATGCTCTTCCGGCAACCATTGTACTGACTGTGCTGTTTATTATTCCGTTGCTGCTTATGTTCTTTAAGGAACCATTGTCAGCGATAATAGAGAAGAAGGCACAGAAAATGGAAGGCGGCGTGGGAATGTTCATTACCCAGGGCGTATTTGAATTGTTTGAAGTGCTTTTAAGCTATTTTTCCAATACACTTTCCTTCGTCCGTGTAGGTGCTTTTGCAGTGAGCCATGCAGCTATGATGCAGGTGGTTTTAATGCTTGCAGGCGCAGAGGCTGGAAGCCCTAACTGGGCGGTAGTTATTGGTGGAAACCTGTTTGTATGCGGTATGGAAGGCTGATCGTAGGTATCCAGGTCCTTCGTCTGGAATATTATGAGCTGTTCAGCCGGTTCTACAGAGGAAGCGGACGGGCATTTGAACCTTATGGAAAGCATTAGATAAATAAATGAACCTGGAACATGTGCCGCCTGGCAGGTCAGGTAGACATGGGAGATCCAGATATCTTAATCTCAAGAGAAAAAGGAGAAATCAATCATGAGTTATTAGTTAAAATGACATTAAGCGCAGCATTAGTATTAAGCATCGGTGTACCTTTTGGAGCATTTGCAGCAGGAGAAAAGACAAAGGGACGTTATAAAACAGCTCTTGGTGTAAACGTATTTTTATTCTTCGGGACCATGATCGCAGCAGCCGCTTTCATGTTCTCAGGAAATGCATTTGCAGCAGAGGAAACAGCAGCAGCCGCTTCTAACAGCGCAGCTGGAATGGGCTATCTGTCAGCGGCTCTTGCAACCGGTCTTTCCTGTTTAGGCGGTGGTATTGCAGTATCTGCAGCAGCAAGTGCAGCACTGGCGCTATCAGTGAAGACAGCTCTATTCTTGGTAAATCCCTTATCTTCGTAGGTCTTGCCGAAGGTGTGTGCCTGTATGGTCTGATCATTTCCTTTATGATCTTAGGTAAGCTTTAATATGAAAATGTATCTCATCAGCGATAACATCGACACCTGGACCGGCATGCGCCTGGCAGGTGTTGACGGGGCTGTGGTACATGAGAGGGACGAACTGAAACGTGAGCTGGATAAGGTTCTGGCCGATAAATCTATTGGCATTATCCTGTTAACTGAAAAGTTTGGCAGGGAATTTCCGGAGATCATCGACAATGTAAAGCTGGAGCGGAAGCTGCCGCTGATCGTAGAGATCCCGGACCGCCATGGAACCGGCCGCAAGCCGGACTTTATCACCTCTTATGTAAACGAGGCCATTGGATTGAAACTATAGAAAGCAGGTGAAGAGCTTGACAACAGAGGAAAAGCTGAAGCATTTTCAGGAGATCTGTATGACAGATGCAAGGGAAAAAAGTGCAAAAATACTGGACGATTACGCAAAAACTCTTGATAAGGCCTATGAGGAGCATACAGAAGATGCCAGGAAGCGGGCGAAAATGCAGGAAGAGGCTGAGACGGAAAAGTTAGGGCGTGAGCGTAACAAAAAGCTTTCCATTGGACAGCTGGACTTAAGAAGAGAAGTAAGCCACAGACAGGAGGAATTAAAGGATAAGCTGTTTGTGGAGATAAGAGATAAACTGGCTAATTTCATGGAGACAAGAGACTATCTGGACCTGTTGGAAAAACAGATCGGAGCAGCTAAAGCAGTTGCAGGTGATGAGGCTATGGTCGTATACATGGATCCCTCTGATGAGGACAAGGCCCGCAGACTGGCCATGCACCACAATGTAACTGTAAAGATCAGCGAATATTCCTTTGACGGAGGCATCCGTGCGGTGATCCCGTCCAAACATATCCTGATCGACAGTTCCTTTAAGACAAAACTGGAAGAAGCGCGCCATGAATTTAAGTTTGACTTGGGAGGTAAGCAGTAAATGGCTAAGACAGGTGTGATCTACGGTATCAACGGACCTGTAGTTTCTCTGGCCGGTGATCCCGGATTTCAGATGAACGAAATGGTGTACGTTGGTAAGGAAAATCTGGTAGGCGAAGTCATTGGGCTTACCTCAGAAAAAACAACGATCCAGGTGTATGAGGAGACCAGTGGTTTAAAGCCTGGTGAGGTGGTAACAGGAACAGGAGCACCGGTTTCTGTTACGCTGGCTCCTGGTATTTTAAATAACATTTTTGACGGTATTGAGCGTCCTTTAAGCAAGATCGCAGAGCGCAGCGGCTACTATATCAGCCGTGGCATCAGTGTAGATTCTCTGGATACTTCCAAAAAATGGAAAACACATATGACAGTAAAGAAAGGCGACCGGGTGCTTCCGGGAACATTATCGCAGAGGTTCCTGAGACAAGGCTATTATCCATAAGGTAATGGTGCCGCCGGATACAGAGGGCTATGTATTAGACGTAGTGGAAGATGGGGAATATACCATTAATGAGCCTCTTCTTACTTTGCAGTTATTGGATGGAACAGAAAAGAAGCTGACCATGACCCAGAAATGGCCTATCCGTGTGCCGAGACCTTCTGCAAAGCGTTATCCTGCAACTAGGCCGCTGATCACTGGACAGCGTATCCTGGATACTATGTTCCCACTGGCAAAGGGAGGTACAGCGGCGATCCCAGGGGGATTCGGTACAGGAAAGACCATGACCCAGCATCAGATTGCAAAATGGTCTGATGCAGATGTTATTATCTACATCGGCTGTGGTGAGCGTGGAAATGAAATGACCCAGGTTCTGGAAGAATTTTCAGAGCTGATCGATCCAAAGAGCGGAAATCCCCTGATGGACAGAACTACATTGATCGCAAATACCTCCAACATGCCTGTTGCAGCCCGTGAGGCAAGTCTGTATGCCGGTGTAACACTGGCAGAGTATTACAGGGATATGGGATATCATGTAGCGATCATGCAGACTCTACCTCCCGTTGGCAGAGGCTTTGCGTGAGCTTTCCGGCCGTCTGGAAGAGATGCCGGCAGAGGAAGGCTTCCCGGCCTATCTGCATCCCGTCTGTCTTCTTTCTACGAGAGAGCAGGCATGATGCGCAATTTAAACGGTACAGAAGGTTCTGTTACCATTATCGGTGCAGTTTCCCCTCAGGGCGGTGATTTCTCTGAGCCTGTTACCCAGAATACCAAACGTTTTGTACGCTGCTTCTGGGGACTGGATAAGAACCTTTCTTATGCAAGGCATTTCCCGGGCTATCCATTGGCTGACCAGTTATTCAGAGTATGTAAATGATCTGTCATCCTGGTATATTGATAACGTAGATAAGAACTTTGTAAGTGACAGAAACCGCCTGATGGCGTTATTGACCCAGGAAAGCAGCTTAATGGAGATCGTAAAGCTGATCGGTGCAGATGTTCTCCCGGATGACCAGAAACTGGTCTTAGAGATCGCAAAGGTCATCCGTGTAGGTTTCCTGCAGCAGAATGCATTCCACAAGGACGACACATCAGTGCCTCTTACCAAGCAGTTTAAGATGATGGAAACTATTTTATATCTGTATAAGAAGTCAAAAGCACTGATCGCCATGGGAATGCCTATGTCCGTGACTAAAGAAGATAAGATCTTTGATAAGATCATTTCTATTAAATATGATGTGCCAAATGACCGTTTGGACATGTTTGATGATTATAAGAAACAGATTGATGCGTTCTATGAGAATGTGCTGGAGCGTAACGCATAAGGAGGACTTAAAATGGCAGTTGAATATTTAGGTTTAAGTGAGATCAATGGTCCTCTGGTAGTGTTAGAGGGCGTTCAGGGCGCAGCTTATGATGAGATCGTGGAAATGACCGTTGGCGGCACTACAAAGAAGATCGGACGTATTATTGAGATCTACGGGGATAAAGCCATTATCCAGGTGTTTGAGGGAACAGACGGCATGGCTCTTAGAAATACCCATACAAGGCTGACGGGACATCCAATGGAGATCGCAGTTTCTGAGGAAATGTTAGGACGTACCTTTAATGGTATCGGACAGCCCATTGACGGACTGGGGGACATTATTTCTGATATCCGTATGGATATTAACGGACAGCCCTTAAACCCGGTATCCCGTGAGTATCCGAGAAACTATATCCGTACAGGAATTTCCGCCATCGACGGACTGACTACACTGATCCGTGGCCAGAAGCTTCCTATTTTCTCAGGAAATGGCCTTCCTCATGACCAGCTGGCGGCCAGATCGTGCAGCAGGCATCATTAGGTGATAATTCTGATGAAAAGTTTGCCATCGTTTTTGGCGCTATGGGTGTAAAGCATGATGTGGCTGATTTCTTCCGCCGTACCTTTGAGGAAAGCGGTGTTTCCGAACATGTAGCCATGTTTATCAATCTGGCAAATGACCCGGTAGTAGAGAGGCTTATCACGCCAAAGATCGCATTGACACTGGCAGAGTATCTGGCTTATGAAAAGGGAATGCACATCCTGGTCATTTTAACAGATATGACCTCTTATGCAGAGGCGCTGCGTGAGGTTTCTTCCTCTAAGGGCGAGATCCCTTCACGAAAGGGCTTCCCAGGTTATCTGTACAGCGATCTGGCATCATTATATGAAAGAGCCGGTATCGTAGCAGGAAGAAATGGTTCTGTTACCCAGATCCCGATCTTAACTATGCCAAATGATGATATTACACATCCGATCCCGGACCTGACTGGTTATATTACAGAGGGACAGATCGTCCTGGACAGACAGTTAAACAGCCAGTCTGTTTATCCACCGATCAGCGTGCTTCCATCTCTTTCACGACTGATGAAGGATGGTATCGGTGAAGGCTATACGAGAAAAGATCATCAGGATGTGGCAAACCAGCTGTTTTCCTGTTATGCCAAGGTAGGTGACGCCAGGGCGCTGGCATCTGTTATTGGTGAAGATGAGCTGTCTGCCATTGACAAGAAGTATCTGGAGTTTGGTAAAGCATTTGAAGAGCATTTTATTGGCCAGGCACATCATGAGAACCGCTCCATTATAGAGACTCTGGAGATCGGCTGGAAACTTTTGCGTATGCTTCCAAGAGAGGAATTAGACCGTATTGATACCAAGGTTCTGGATCAGTACTACGAGGAGTGAGGTGAGCAGGAATGGATCCAAATACATTTCCCACAAAAGGTAATCTGATCGCTGCGAAAAACTCCCTGAAACTGGCAACTATGGGCTACGGATTAATGGATAAGAAGAGAAATATCCTGATCCGTGAGCTTATGGGGCTGATCGATGAGGCAAAGGGGATACAGTCTGAGATCGACACTGTGTTTAAGGCTGCTTATGAAGCGCTGCAGAGTGCCAATATTGAACTGGGCATCAATTATGTCCAGGAGATCGGAATGTCTGTTCCCGTGGATGATACAGTGAAGATCAAGGCAAGAAGTATCATGGGAACAGAGATCCCCTTAGTCCAGCACCAGGAAAAGCCTATGGAGCTGGCTTATGGGTTTAACAATACCTCTGAAGCCCTGGATATTGCCAGAGAACGGTTTGAGCGGGTAAAGGAGCTGACCATTAAGCTGTCTATGGTGGAAAATTCTGCGTACCGGCTGGCAAATTCTATTAAAAAGACCCAGAAGCGCGCCAATGCTTTAAAGAACATCACGATTCCTCATTATGAAGAGCTGTCCAGGTCCATTTCCAATGCCCTGGAAGAGAAGGAAAGGGAAGAATTTACCCGGTTGAAGGTCATTAAGAGGATGAAGACCGGGTGATGAAAGGCAGAAAATGGTAAAATAGCCGGATGCGTTGGAATACGGGAAAGGATATTGTATCATGTATACATTTAAAGATCTGGTAGAAATCACCGCAAAGCTGCGGGCAGAAGACGGCTGTCCATGGGATCGGGAACAGACTTTTGAGAGCCTGCGAAATATATGAGGGAAGAGGCAGAGGAAGCGGTTCAGGCAGTGGACAATGAGGACATGGAAAATCTGTGTGAAGAACTGGGGGATGTGCTCTTTCAGGTGATGTTAAACAGCCAGATCGCAAATGAAAAAGGGCTGTTTTCTATAGATGATGTGATAGGTGGGATCTGCGAAAAAATGGTGCGCAGACACCCATGGGTATTCGGTGGTGAAAAGATAAATCGGCCGAAGAAGGAGAGGCTCTCTGGCCCGGATAAAATGCAGGAAAAGGCCAAAAAACCTTGACAAATCATAGTAAAGCAGATATAAATGATAGGGTATCACTGACAAGAATAAAGACGGTCCGAACCTGTTTTTTCGGATCCGGTTTAGGAGGAAAACATTGATGAACAAGACAGAGTTAATCGCAGCAGTAGCTGAGAAGGCAGAAATTTCTAAAAAGGATGCAGAAAAGGCAGTTAAGGCTTTTACTGATGCAGTAGCAGAAGAACTGGCAAAGGGCGGAAAGGTTCAGTTAGTTGGATTCGGTAACTTCGAAGTCAGCGAGAGACCAGCACGTGAAGGAAGAAACCCAAGAACCGGCGAGACCATGACCATCGCAGCTTCCAAGACACCTAAGTTCAAACCAGGTAAGGCTTTAAAGGACGAGATCAATAAGTAATTGATTTTCTAAAAGCAATTAAAAGTGCTAAGATATAGGTAAAAGTCCTATGCTGGCACTTTTTTATTGCAGATATAGATCAAAGCGTGAAGGAGCATAACATTTTGCATAATTTGTTTGTGCCTTAAATGAAACGAAAGGAATGATAAAAAACATGAGATTAGATAAATACCTGAAAGTATCCCGTATCATTAAAAGAAGGACTGTAGCAAACGAAGCCTGCGACAGTGGCCGTGTGATGCTTAACGATAAGGTAGCAAGAGCCAGTGCAGAGGTTAAGGCAGGAGATGTGATCGAGATCGCATTTGGAACCAAGGCTGTAAAGGTAAAGGTCACAAGCGTGCAGGATGCGATCCGTAAGGAAGATGCGAAAGAGATGTTTGAGTATTTGTAAGGGAATGGATAAAATCAGGCCAAGAAAGATTCCGAGAGAACATTATTGAGTATGGGAGGGGAGAGTTTTGCGCTTGAACTCTGGACATTTTCCTGTAAAACTGCTATTCTGAGTATAAGTAGGATT
>ENA-OQBT01001082-OQBT01001082.1-human-gut-metagenome-genome-assembly--contig:-NODE-1082-length-12321-cov-3.680663_pt1 | contig 12321 bp, 15 predicted proteins | sample MGYA00242749_ERZ504557 | MGnify/ENA primary metagenome ERZ504557 (study PRJEB26092, sample SAMD00036243) | human gut metagenome | host: Homo sapiens | study: EMG produced TPA metagenomics assembly of... | reverse complement strand
CGGCCAGCGGCATCCTGCGCCTGGTCGCCGCGGCCGAAGCGCTTGGTGAGCCGCGCGTCTCGAGCATGTAGTCCCATGGGTTCGTCCTTTCTCTTCCGGGCGCGCGGGCCGAGTCGCCGTGCCCGCGCGCCTTACCTTTCGGGTTCACCATCCATGGTGGAGCGCGTTTCTAACGAAGCCGTAACGGCCGTTGGGCTCTTTTGGCGCCAGCCTTCTCGACCCGTACGCCACTCATGGTATGTTTATCGCGATAACAAGGACGGAGGTGCCCGTGGCACGCAATAAGTACCCGGAGGAGACGGTCGAGAAGATTCTCGACGTTGCCGAGCGGCTCCTCGTGGAGTGCGGCTACGAGCACACCACGATGATCTGAAGAGCAATACGCTAAACCGAAAAAGGTAATCGAAGCCGCGCCTGTGGACTTATCGAGGGTCGAGATTCCCGCCCCATCCATCGCCACCCAGCGGAAGGTCGTCGACATCCTCGACCGCTTCGACACCCTAACGAAATCGCTCACCGATGGTATCCCTGCCGAGATCGAGCACGCCGGGCGCAGTACGGGTACTACCGCGACCGCCTGCTCGACTTCCGAAACTAAGTGAGAATAAGTTATCGGTACGCTTTTTTATAAAATGTAAAAAAGTACCCCCATAACTGATAAAATGGACACTGAAAAAAAGGGGTGCATCTTGCGTATATACCGACGTGAAAAGTATCTGAAGCGAATGCGTGGTTTCTACCACGATGACGGGATGATCAAGGTGATCACCGGTGTTCGCAGATGCGGTAAATCCTGTCTCATGCAATCAATCGCAGACGAGCTTGTGGAATCCGGCGTAGCGAGCGACCACATCATCTATATCGACCTCGACTCACGGGAGAACAGGAAGGTCAAGACGACCGATGAGCTCGAAAATCTGATTGACATGTCGACCCCAGCAGACACTGAGGGGACGAAGTACCTCTTCATCGATGAGATTCAGAACGTAGAGGAATTCGAGCTGCTCATCAACGGCTACCGGACAGATGGCGGTTGGTCCATCTTCATTACCGGTTCGAATTCATATCTGCTTTCTGGGCAGCTTGTTACAAAGCTGACGGGTCGCTATATCGAGTTCGAGGTGTTCCCACTCGACTTTGCGGAATATATCGATATGAAGCGTTTTCTCGGCAAGCCTGTCAATGACGTTCTCGTGGGAGAGTTTACCGAATACCTGACCCTTGGAGGATTTCCCAAAGCGTTGGAGTATGAGGGCGAGGATGAAAAGCGCACCTATATCAAGAGCGTTATTCATGAGATCTTTGAAAAGGACGTCAAACATTCGAACAAGATTAAGAATGTCTCGGTTTTCGATGCCGTCCAGACGTATCTCATCAACAACTTTGGTGCGCCGACGAACCTGAAGAACCTCCTTGCGTACTTCAATGATGTCGAGAAGATTCCCATCAAGCGAGAAACGCTCAATCGGTATATCCAGATTCTTGTTGACGCGAAGATCCTTTATCGCTGCTCGAGGTTCGATCTCAAGTCTCGGCGATCGCTTATCCGCGAAGAGAAGTACTACCTGGCTGATCCCGGCTTCTATTTCGCCATGAACACGGATGCGAGGATTAACTACGGGCCGGCGTTGGAGAACGTGCTCTACCTCTATCTTGCATCGCGCGGGTACGAGCTTTCTGTGGGCCGTATTGGGAAGCTCGAGTGTGACTTCATCGCTCGTAGGCGCAATGCTTGCGCCTACATCCAGGTCTCTATGTCGATTGCCGACAGAGGCGTCGAGGAGCGCGAGTACAGGCCGTTCGGCCATATCCGGGATGGGTATCCGCGCTACTTGTTCACGCTTGATCCTCTATTGCAGGAGAGGGATGGCGTCAGGCACCTTAACATGGCGTCGTTTATGCAAGATGGCGGTGATCTTATTTGAGCGACGGCCAGATTCCTTTGCTCCCTAGTGCGCAAACAGCGCGGGTATCAAATGAGGATCGTTGCCTTACGTAGAATCGACAGATTGAGAACTTGTTTTGATGTTGACAGGCTTTTGGCCAGTGACTCCTATCGCCGAGTGGGAATAGCGGAAATAACAGCCTCCGGACCTTTTGGTTCGGAGGCTTTCTTTTTCGTTCTGTTCGGAAGGAGCTCCTTGCCAGAGTCCCATGGATAGCGAACGGCTTTATCGAGCGTGTGCGTTTTCGTAGACGCCTTTGATTTCTTCCGGCAAATTGTCGGGAATCAGCGTCTCCAGCCTATCCTCGCTGCCATCTTGAATCGCTTGCTCGTAGTACCAGCATTTGAACTTCAACATGTCCAGGGCGCGGTTCATCTTCGCGATCTCCGACTCCATGTGGGCCTTCCGCTCCTCGAACATGGCCTTGCGCTGGGGGTATGTTGATGGACCCTCTGCACACCATTCCATGAACAGACGGATGTCCTTGATCTCCATTCCCGCCTTCTTCAGGCATTCGATGACCCGAAGCGCCTCGAGTTCCGTATCGCCGAATCGGCGAATGCCGGACGTCCGCTCCAGCCCCGGGAACAATCCCTGCTTGTCGTAATACCGCAGCGTTGAGGCGGGCAAGCCGAACATTTCCGCCACCTGTCCGATTGTGTACATGGCCCCTCCGAATAAATCTCGAATTCATTCCTTGACCTAAAGTCAGGTTTAGGTATTACCTTCATTTTCGTCAATACAAATCGGGAGCGCAAGGGATTTTCGCCAAAGGCGCACGCTTGCCGGAACGGTTTTCGCCGGTGGAGTGAACGGTGTGGGCGAAATCGCCGGGCACCCCGCCCTTGAGCAGGCGCGACGAATGGGCATAGGGATCTAGGCGGGCAGCTTGACCGCGCGGAAGCAGTTTTGCACTCAAAACCATCGACAGGAGGAATCAAACATGACGGTTAAGCAGACAGCGGGCAGGGATGCCCTGGGGAACTTCGCTCCCAAATTCGCTCAGCTCAATGATGATGTGCTGTTCGGCGAGGTGTGGAGCCGAGAAGACGGGCTTTCCCTTCGAGACCGCAGCGTGGTGACGGTGGTTGCCTTGATGGCACAGGGGCTGACGGACTCTTCGTTCCAATATCATCTGATGTCCGCAAAGAACAATGGCGTGACCAGGACGGAGATAGCAGAAATCCTTACGCACGCGGCGTTTTACGCGGGATGGTCCAAGGCATGGGCGGCCTTCCGCATGGCGAAGGAGGTCTGGGCGGACGAAGACGCTGCCGACGCAAAGGCGCAGCACCAAAACGAGATGGCGTTTCCCATCGGTGCCCCCAACGACGCATTTGCGAAGTACTTTATCGGTCAAAGCTACCTCTCACCCCTTTCCACCGAGCAAGTCGGCGTTTACAACGTGACGTTTGAGCCCGGCTGCCGCAACAACTGGCACACCCATCACGCCAAAAGCGGCGGCGGCAGATCCTCGTCTGCGTGGCTGGCCGAGGGTTTTACCAGGAATGGGGCAAACCGGCACAGGAGCTGTGCCCCGGCGATGTAGTAAATACTCCCGCAGGCGTAAAGCACTGGCACGGTGCGGCGCCCGACAGCTGGTTCTCCCATCTCGCGGTGGAGGTTCCGGGCGAGGAGGCCTCCAACGAGTGGTTGGAGCCCGTGGACGACGAGCAATACCTTAAAGCGACTGACAAGGAGGTTTAGGTATGGAACAGTTGAATCTGACGCAGGAATGGGACAAAGTATTCCCCAAAAGCGACAAGGTTGAGCACAGCAAGGCGACCTTCCATAACTGATACGGCATCACGCTGGTGGCTGACGTCTACGTGCCTAAGAACGCGGAAGGCAAGCTGCCCGCCATCGCCGTCAGCGGCCCTTTTGGCGCGGTGAAGGAGCAGTCCTCCGGTCTGTACGCGCAGAAAATGGCGGAGCTGGGCTTTTTTGCAATTGCCTTTGACCCGTCCTATACCGGCGAGAGCGGCGGCACGCCCCGCTATGTAGCATCGCCGGACATCAACACCGAGGACTTCTGTGCAGCGGTGGATTTCCTCTCTGTGCAGGAAAGTGTCGACCCGGAGCGTATCGGCATCATCGGTATCTGCGGTTGGGGTGGCATGGCGATTAACGCCGCGGCCATCGATACCCGTATCAAGGCCACTGCTGCTATGACCATGTACGACATGACCCGCGTGACCGCAAACGGCTATTTTGACGCCGAGGATTCCGAGCAGGCACGCTTTGATAAGCGGAAAGCGCTGAACGCGCAGCGCACCGAGGACTATAAAAACGGCAGCTATGCGCTGGCGGGCGGCGTGGTCGATTCGCTACCGGAGGATGCGCCGCAGTTTGTAGCGGACTATTATGCCTACTACAAAACTCCGCGAGGCTACCATCCCCGCAGCCTGAACTCCAACGGTGGCTGGAGCGTGACGTCCTCGCTGTCCTTTTTGAATATGCCGATTTTGCAGTACGCCGGCGAGATCCGCTCTGCCGTGTTGCTGGTGCATGGCGAGAAGGCGCACTCCCGCTATTTCAGCGAAACCGCGTACGGCAAGCTGACGGGGGACAACAAGGAATTGCTCATTATCCCCGGCGCCAACCACACCGACCTTTACGATCAGACGGACATCATTCCGTTTGAAAAGCTGAAGGCATTCTTTGAGGAGTATCTGAAGTAAGGCGTGCCATGATTCAATACCAAGCCCCCAGCAACGATTCTTATAAAGAGTGGGAGTAGCTGAAACGAGGCGATTGAATAACTCTATCCGTTTTGGTTAAAACAAAAAATATGCCGCGCGCTGCGGCATGAAGGAGGGAGATTTCTATGAATATCGTTGTATTGAGTGGTAGCCCGCGCAAGGGCGCCAATACCGACACCATGGTCGAGGCGTTTGCCGAGACCGCGCGCGAGGCCGGCCATACGGTCGAGTCATCCGCGTTGCCAGTAAGAAAATCGCTGGTTGCCTGGGGTGTCAGTATTGTTTCGCCCACGAGGCACTTGCGTGCAGAAGGATGACATGGCCAAGGTGATCGAGTCGCTGAAAGACGCCGACATGGTTGTCTTCGCTTCGCCCATCTACTGGTTTGATATCACTGCGCAGGAGAAGGCCGCCATCGACCGCCTGTACGCCTTCGGTGCTACGGGCTTCCCGTTCACCAAGACGGCCCTTTTGCTCGATAGCCACAGCGAGGGCGTCTATGATGCGGCGATTGCTATGTACAAGTCCACATGCGCGTACTGCAAGTGGGAGGATCAGGCATTGTCACCATCAGCGGTATGACCGAGCGCGACAGCATGGCATCGTCGCCCAAGTTGGAAGAGGTGCGAGAGCTCGCTCGCAAGCTCGCCTAAGGGCAAGAAGAACGCATGGCAATCAGCGTTATTGGAAGTACTTGCCGTCCTTGCCGGGTGAATCGTTGATTGCCATGCACCGTTGCCCTTGTGGACAATCTCCGCGTGCTAGGAGACTTTCTCGCTCAGGAACTCCCTGAACGCGGGGATGTCAAAGCCAACGAGTCCACGTCCACGTTCCCCGATGACGCCGTCCTCGAGGAGACGGCGTTTATATTGGCTTGCATAGTTGCTGGCAACGCCCATGCGTTTGGCTATCTCCGAGACCCTGCTGGGGGCCAGAATCGGGCAGCATCGCGAGCAAAAACTCAATGTCTTTATCGGAAAGCTCCCGATAGGTCGTTTCGAGAATTCGATCGCGCAGCTCCATACGGGCAAGCAGAGAACCCTGCTGGACATCAGGTGCGCTGATTTTGGGCGAGTTCTCCGAAACATCCCATGTGCGATATCCGACGAGCTGCATCATGTAGGGGAATCCGTCGACGGCCTTCACGGCATCCTCGAGCGCTTCTGGCGTGATTGAGCGGCCTCCGGCCTCAACGGTTTTGCGGAATGCGTTTGCAATTTCAACGTCAGTGATTCGTCCCAACTGATGATATTGGGAACGCCTGAGAAACGAGACGGAATCGTTACGCAGCAACGCCGATACTTTGTAGGGCAGTCCTGCCATGAGTAGGGCAACTTTTTTACCTTCGCGTACAAAGTGCTGGTAAACAGAGGCAAATTGAAGCATTTCTTCGAGATCGACGGTGACTTCATCGATGGTGATGAGAAGCCCGATGCCATGCTTCTCGAGTTGCCTGAAGATGCCATTCATGCACGTGCGCCAGTTGCCCTGGCTTCTTGAACATATGTCCAATTGATGCCCACTGGACCAATTTGAACGCCGTTCATGCGCGCGTGAGACTGTGAAAGGTAGCTATCTGCCGCTTCTTTGGTTCGCTCGATAATATCTTCGAGCATGCCTGGCATGGCGGGAGACATTTGCTGCAATCCAGCCGTGTTCAAGCGCCGTTTTTGAAAGGAGCGAGAGAAGCGCCGTCTTACCCGTTCCCCTTGCGCCCGTAAAAATAGTCGACAGGTTTGGATCTCCCGGGCCGTTGATAAAGCCATGGTTAATGTCACGCAGAATATGCTCGCGACCCGCTAGAAAGGGAGGGACGCTTCCAAATGTTGGGGTAAAGGGGTTCTTGCTGTACTCCATGGTAGCTCCTTTGCAAGTTTTGCTAATTTTTGCAACTTTTGCTAACTTTTGCAAGTTTTACTAACGGCTTAACATGCCTTGTGCCGTGGGGTTGCGGGAGTGAAAAACGGGGATTCCTATTTATTCTGACTGCGTTGCAGCGAGCGGGGCCCGGAGCGCGATGTTGCTGCGCTTCGGGCCCCGCCGTTTTGAGAGCTTATGGCGGTTCTGCCGTCGTCCTAGTCAAACAGGCTCGGCATGTCGTTTTCTTTCATGAGGCACCGGCGGAGGGCAGGCTCTGCGCGGTGAACTTCTCGGCCGAGACACCGGCGCCAAGAATCTCCTCGGTTGTGCCGACGGTGGTGACCGAGCGGCCCTTCTTGGCCGTAAAGGCCTGGACGCCTGCGTGTTGGTGGTCGTCTTGGTCTTGAGCAGCGACGTGTTGAAGTTCATCAGGCGATAGTCGCTCGAGACCAGCGCGATGTCGCGGTCCTCCTTGAGCACCTGGCATACAGCAGCTTGCTGCCACCGTAGATGGCGTTCTTGAGGCGCTTGCGGTTGGTTTTGGTGACGTATCCAGAAAGCGCGACGCGCACCACACGGCCGTTCTCAAAGACGAACAACACGTCGGCCTTGTAGTCCTCGGGGTCGATGACCCAGATGACACTCTCGTCGGGTTCCATCTCAAGATCGGTCGGCAGGTACGAGCCCAGCTGGGCCGACTTGGTGTCCTCAAACGCCGCAACCTTGCACTTGTACACCTGGCTCTTGTTGGTAAAGACCAGCAATTCGTGGGTGTTGGAGGACGGAAACTCGATAAAGGGTTTGTCGCCGTCCTTGTACTTGAGCGTGGTCGCCTTCTTGAGCACGCGGTCTGTCATCTTCTTAAGGTAGCCATCGCGCGAGAGCATGATGGTGACCGGGTACTCCTCGACCTCGGGCTCCAAGCTTACTTCGATAACCTCATGGGGCTCGATCCTGCCCGTGCGGCGCGGCGTCACGTACTTCTTGTTGACTGCGGCCAGCTCGTCGCTGATGACCTTCTTGATGTTCTCCTCGCTGGAGAGAATCTCCTCAAGCTCGGCAATCTCACCCTCTAGCTTGGCGATGTCCTTGGTGCGGTTGAGGATGTACTCCTCGTTGATGTTGCGGAGTTTAAGCTCGGCAACAAACTCGGCCTGGGTCTCGTCGATGTCGAAACCCTTCATAAGGTTGGGCACGACCTCGGCCTCGAGCTTGGTGCCACGGATGATGGCGATCGCCTTGTCGATATCGAGCAAGATGGCCTCGAGGCCGTGCAGCAGGTGCAGGCGCTCGGACTTTTTGCCCAGGTCAAAGTTAATGCGGCGACGCGTGGACTCAATACGCCACTTGACCCACTCGTGCAGGATCTGGCGCACGCCCATAACACGGGGATAGCCGTCGACCAGCACGTTGAAGTTGCACGAGAACGAATCCTGCAGCGTGGTCGAGCGATAGAGCTTGGCCATGAGCTTGTCGGGGTCGACGCCGCGCTTAAGGTCGATGGCGATGCGCAGACCCGAAAGGTCGGTCTCGTCGCGGATGTCGGCGATCTCCTTGACCTTGCCCTCCTTGGAGAGCTTGACGATGCGTTCGATGATGACATCGGTCTTGGTGGTGTAGGGGATCTCGTACACCTCGATGATGCGCTCTTCGGGAATCCAGCGCCAGCGGGAGCGAATCTGGAAGCTGCCAAGACCGGTCTCGATGATCTTCTCCATCTCCTCGCGGCGGTAGATAATCTCGCCGCCGGTCGAGAAATCGGGCATGGGCATGTACTCGAGCAGGTCGCAGTCGGGGTCCTTCAGGTAGTGCATCGTGGCGGTGCAGACCTCGTTGAGGTTGAAGCCGCAGATATCGGACGCCATAGCGACGCCGATGCCCTTGTTGGCCGAGACGAGGATGTTGGGGAACGTGGTGGGCAGCAGACGCGGCTCCTTCATGGCACCGTCGTAGCTGTCAACGAAGTCGACCGGGTCCTTGTCGATGTCCTTGAAGATCTCGGCGCTGATGGGGGAGAGCTTGGCCTCGGTATAACGCGAGGCGGCGTAGCTCAGGTCGCCCGAATAGTACTTGCCAAAGTTGCCCTTCGACTCCACGAAAGGAGCAAGCAGCGCCTCGTTGCCCGTGGCCAGGCGCACCATCGTCTCGTAGATGGCGGCGTCGCCGTGTGGGTTGAGCTTCATGGTCTGGCCCACGATGTTGGCGCTCTTTTGGCGCTCGCCCTTGAGCAGGCCCATCTTGTACATAGTGTAGAGCAGCTTGCGGTGCGAGGGCTTAAAGCCGTCGATCTCGGGGAATGCACGCGAGACGTTGACGCTCATAGCGTAGGGCATGTAGTTGACCTCGAGCGTCTGCGTAATCGGCTGGTCGGTGACCTCGGAGTGCAGGCCGATGACGTTCTCGGCGTTGACCTGCTTTTTCTTTGGCTGGTTCTTCGTCTTCTTCTTTGCCACGATTTCCTCTTGAACTTCTTATGGGCCGTCGTTATCGATTTGCTGCTATTGCAGGTCCAGCTGGTCCAGGTATTCCTTGCCGTGCTCGGAGATATGGCGCTTGCGGCCCGCCTCGTCGTTGCCCAGCAACAGGTTGAACATGGTTTCCATCTTGGTGACGTCCTCGGGCTCCACCTTGATCAGACGGCGCGTCTCGGGGTTCATGGTGGTGAGCCACATCATGTCCGGATCGTTCTCACCAAGACCCTTGGAGCGGTTGATGGAGCACTTCTGGTCGCCGATCTCCTTGAGGATGCCGTTCTTCTCGAGCTCGGTGTAGGCAAAGTAGGTCTTCTCTTTGCAGTTGATCTCGTAGAGCGGTGACTCGGCGATATACACGTAGCCCTCGTCGATAAGTGTGGGCACCAGGCGGTAGAGCATGGTGAGCACGAGCGTGCGGATGTGATAACCGTCGACGTCGGCGTCCGTACAGATGATGACCTTGTTCCAGTTGAGGTTGTCCAGGTCGAAGGCACCAAGGTTCTTGATGCGCTTGTCTTTGATCTCCACGCCGCAGCCCAGCACGCGCATGAGATCCATGATGATGTCGGACTTAAAGATGCGCGGGTAATCCTCCTTCAGGCAGTTGAGGATCTTGCCGCGGACGGGCATAACGCCCTGGAACTCGGCATCGCGCGAGGTGCGAATGGCGCCTGCTGCCGAGTCGCCCTCTACGATGTAGATCTCGCGACGGCTCTTGTCCTTGGAGCGGCAGTCGATGAACTTTTGCACGCGGTTGGCCATGTCGGTCTTCTGCTGCAGGTTGGTCTTGATGCTCTGGCGGGTCTTCTCGGCATTCTCGCGCGAGCGCTTGTTGATGAGCACCTGCTCCATGATCTTGTTGGCGGCGTCCTTGTTCTCAATCAAGTAGGTCGAGAGGCGCTCCTTAAAGAAGGCCGTCATAGCTGCTGGATAAAGCGGTTATTGATGGCTTCTTAGTCTGGTTTTCGTAGGACGTCTGGGTGGAGAAGCAGTTGGTCACCAACACCAGGCAGTCTGGACATCCTGCCACTTAATGCCGCTCTCGTTTTTGTTGTACTTGCCTTGATTCTTGATGTAGGCATCGATGGCGCTGGTCAGAGCGCTGCGGGGCGGCCTTTTCGGGCGAACCGCCGTTCTCGAGCACGATGAGTTGTGGTAGTACTCCTGCATCGTGAAGGTGCGCGAGAAACACATGCATGCGGTGATTTTTACGTTGTAGTCGGGCAGGTCCTCGCGATCGCGACCGCGACGGTCGGCTTCGATAAAGAAGGGCTCGGTGAGATAGTCGGTGCCGACCTTCTCGAGCACGTAGTCCTCGATGCCCTTGGGATAGCAAAAATCCTCTTCGGAAAACTCGCCATCGTCGCCCTCAATGCGCAGGCGGAAGGTCACGTTGGCGTTGACCACGGCCTGACGGCGCATGGTCTCGCGATACCACTCGTGGGGAATACTGATCGAGGTAAAGACCTCAAGGTCGGGGCGCCACTTGATGGTGGTGCCGGTACGGTCCTCGTCGCTGGGCTCAATCTCGAGCGCCTTCTTTTTGGCGCCGACGACCTTGCCCTTCTTAAAGTGCAGGGAGTACTTGTTGCCGTCACGCCAAACCGTGACGTCCATGTACTCGGAAGCGTACTGGGTCGCGCAGGAGCCCAGGCCGTTGGTGCCGAGCGAGAAGTCGTAGTCGCCGCCCTGGTTGTTGTTGTACTTGCCGCCGGCGTAGAGCTCGCAGAAGACGAGCTCCCAGTTAAAGCGCTTCTCGGAAGGGTTCCAGTCGAGCGGGCAGCCACGGCCATTGTCCTCTACCTGGATAGAGCCATCGCGAAAGGCGGTAAGGGTGATGAGCTTGCCGTAGCCCTGGCGTGCCTCGTCAACGGCGTTGGACAGGATCTCGAAGGCGGCATGTGCGCAACCGTCGAGTCCGTCCGAGCCAAAGATAACGGCGGGGCGCAGGCGTACGCGCTCCTCGTCCTTGAGCTGACGAATACTGTCGTTACCATAGTTTGCGGTGTTTTTTGCCATGCTCGCTCTCTCGATGCTCCTTTGCTGCGTTTAAGTCATATAGATAGTCAAGGTAGCATAGCCCGGCCCATAGGCGATTCCAACCAACACGAAATCCATCGAACAATCGTTCGGAGTTCGATGGAGATTCGTTTACTCGGACAAAACCGAGTCGGTTCTGTCCGAGTAAGTTTGAATAGCGGATCGAAATTGCTATGTCCGCATGGCGATGTCGGACATGGTTTCCATAATGACAGATATAGTTGACATTGCCTGATGGATGCAATATATTTCTGTCATGTTGCAACGGATATTTGTCCATTACCACGAAAGGAACTTTATGCCAGGTAAGAAAAACCTTCGCATGAAGGCGGCGCGCGCGGCGGTTGGCCTTTCGCAAGCGACTTGGCCCAAGCCGTGGGCGTTACGCGCCAGACCATCGGCCTGATTGAGGCGGGCGGCTACAATCCCACGCTCAACTTGTGCGTGGCAATCTGTAAAGCGCTGCGCGTTACGTTGAACGATTTGTTTTGGGAAGACGAAATCGACGCCGACCCTAACGCTCTTTAGGAGTCACTATGAAATTTGAAGACTTAAAACTTGTGCAAAAGTGGCGTGAATATGCCGGCCCAAAGGACGAGCGCCTGGAGGCTGAGAGCGCGAAGATCTACAAGATTGGTTTCGTGCTGCTTTCGTTTGGCATGTTGATGATCTTTTTCTACCAGTTTATAGCTCGACAGGTTGCGTGGGTTCACAGCGACGCCAGTGAAATGCTGCATGGCTTTGCAACGCCGTTCGAGGCGGCCATGTATTTGTGGCTCGTCCTCGTGATGTTGATTTGCGCAGGGCTGCAAACGCGGAAGGCTATGTCGATACCAATCGTTTTGGGCAAACCGAGCATCTTCCTGTTGGATATTTCCTGCTTGTCAGCGGTCTTAGCGGCGCCGCGTTCGCGCTTGTTGTTGCCGCAATGTGCTGTATCGCTGAGGCGCAGATCGTACCGCTCGAAAGCGTCTTTTGGTTGGCGAACCTGGCCACGGGCGTGTTCTGCGGTGCAACGATTTTCGCGGCCACGTTTGCTGCCCTGTGCGCAACGTTTTTCACGGCGAAAAGACGCCGTGCCAAGCTCGAGGCAGAACTCGACTCCACTGACGATATCTAATGCGTAATGGGCTGGCTCTGGCGGGGGGGGGGGATCCAGAACCAGCCCATTTTGATGTTCGATGGGCCGAGTCGGCGTCTCCCACAAAAGTAACTAGGAGCTAGCGACGCTTATCAGAATTGACCTCATCGGCGGTGTCGGTTTCGAGCGCTGTGCGGCGGGCGCTGTAGGCGGACGAG
>ENA-OQBT01001080-OQBT01001080.1-human-gut-metagenome-genome-assembly--contig:-NODE-1080-length-12345-cov-1.427811_pt1 | contig 12345 bp, 19 predicted proteins | sample MGYA00242749_ERZ504557 | MGnify/ENA primary metagenome ERZ504557 (study PRJEB26092, sample SAMD00036243) | human gut metagenome | host: Homo sapiens | study: EMG produced TPA metagenomics assembly of... | reverse complement strand
TTTTCCATGTATTCCGGCTCAATCGGTTCATTGACATCCACTCCCGGAATTCCAATATCTACTTTTTCTGTCGGAAGTGCTGTGATCTGTTCCACAACTTCCCAGCCTTCTATGACTTTCCCAAATGCCGCATAGCCTCCATCGAGACGTTGCCAGCTTCATCCGTCAGTGTAATAAAAAACAGCTTCCCGAAGCTACATTTCCCTCTCCGCCCATCGCGACAGTTCCGCGCTCAAACGGAATATCATTCGGAAACCCGTTATTTCGATATTCTCCATCGAGTGAGATTGCACACCTTTCATCCTCAAAGTCAGAATAACTCGGCTGCAATACAAATCCCGGTGCGATTCTTCTAATCTTCCGGTGATCAAACAGTCCTTTTTTCGCCAAAGAAATAAAACAATTCACCGTATTTGGCGCCTCTTTTGGGTATAGCACTATCTTAATTTCCCCAAATCTTGTCACAATAATTGCAATAGGATTTCTTTTTTCTTCCATATCCCTCTCTCCTTTTTCTCAAACTTTTCATTTGTGATCCGCTTTTTCTGATAGGAACGTGCGTGAAACCTCTCCGGCTTTTCACACACGTTTTTTGAATCCTTCCTTATATCCGATGCAGCAATGCTGCTCTCATGCCATTTGTCAGTGCACGATTAACGCTTTACAAAATATTCTTCATACCATACAAGGAATGTATAGATTGTCCAAACTTTTCTCCAGTTGTCAGAATTTCCTCCGACATACTCATCAAAGATTGCATTGATTTCTTCTACATTGAAGAATTGCTCTGCCATCTCGCTGTGGAATTTGGCGCGCACATCTTGATTATAGCGGTCATCTGCCATCCAGATACGGATTGGCACGATAAATCCGAGTTTCTTTCGGAACGCAATCTCTTCTGGCAGCATTTTCTGTGCCGCTGTACGGAACGCAACCTTATTCTGCTCTTCATTCACTTTATACTTCGAAGGCATTCTCGATGCAATATCGAAAATACGCAAATCTGTCAACGGCATACGAACCTCAAGTCCTGCCGCCTCACTCATCTTATCTACATTGAGGTAAATATCTCCCTCCAGCCAGATCTGGATATCGATATTAGACATCTTTGTCAGAGGATCCAGCCCTTCCATCTCTTCGTAAATACTCTGTGCCACTTCGATTGGCAGTACGTCCGGGTCATATTTTTTTCAAGATCTTTTTCTTCTCGTCTTCTTTCATAATGTTCGTGTTACCGACATAGAAGTTCTTTAGATTCTCCCCGTATCGCTCTGCATTGCGGTACATATTGTATCCACCGAAAAATTCATCTGCACCTTCTCCTGAATAGCAGATCTTCGTATGCTCTGCAGTCGCCTGACATCCAAGTGCAAACACAATCGCAGAAGCATCCCCAAGCGGCTGCTCCATATTGTACATTACATATGGAACAATATTAAAATATTCCTCTGGATTGATCACACGTCTGGAAATCTTACGTTCTAAAATGCGCGCAGTCTCTACAGCCAGTACGGACTCATCGAACCGTTCTTCCTCATAACCGCATGTATCCGCAGTATCGGCATCAGACATCGCAAGTACATAGGAAGAATCCACTCCGCCTGACAGGAAAGACTCCACTCGCTCATCCGAAGTCTTTACTTCCTTCATGATCTCGCCAAGTGTCGTGTGGATCTCGTCTGCCCATTCCTCAAGAGACTTGCTGTCATCCGGATGAAATTCCGGCTTCCAATAGCGCTTTACTGTCACTACTCCGTCCTTCCAGATAAGGTAACGTCCCGGAAGCAGTTTCTTCAGTCCACGGAAAAATGTATTCTCTCCTGCCACGTAAGTCAGACTGAGATAGATCTGCAGCATCTCCTCATTCAATTCTTTGACAAACCCTGCTGCTCCATGATTCCCCGGATTGTTGTTCCATAGAGAAGCTGTCCATCTTCCGTCTCATAATAGTAGAACGGCTTCGTGCCAAACTGGTCTCTGAGACAGAATAGCTGTTTTTCCTCTTCATCCCAGAGCGCAAAAGCAAACATTCCATACAAATGCGCTGCCATATCAAACTGCCATGTCTCAAATGCCCGGACCAAAATCCGCTCCTCTCTCTCTCTTCTGGATAAGCTTTTGTCAATGCAAAGCTCTTCACAAAGCGCCTCCCAGTTGCGAATATGTCCTCTGTATTCCTGAACTTTTATCATATGTTTCCCATCCTTATAAAGTGTAAATTCATCGGTTTCCAAAATACATTCAGGAAGAGAAAACTCCCTTCCCGCTTGTACACCCCTATTATAAACCAAAGTTTTTCCAATAACAACTGCTTCCTTACACTTTATCTTTCCCGTACTTCTCCTCTTTATCATTCTTAAACAGTGGTATTTAAACAGCAATGCTTATGCAACTCTTCCTGCTGCCTCCTGATATGCTCTCAACTTTCTCCTTGCATCTTCACTCAGATTCCGCGGCACCTGTATTTGAATTGTCACATACTGATCTCCTTTTCCGGATGGCTGACCCATATGTGCGATTCCCTTTCCGGCCAGTCTCACTTTTGTTCCGGATTGTGTTCCTTCCTTGATCTTGCAGCTTACCTTTCCGTAAAGTGTAGGCACAATCACCTCACCGCCCAACACCGCTGTTGTATATGGAATCTGAATGGTCGTGTAGACATCGTCTCCCTTCCGTTCATAACCGACTTTGTCTTTTACTGAAATTTCCAGAAACAGATCTCCGGCTTCCCCTCCGTTCATCCCGTCCTGTCCCTTTCCTTTCAGCCGGATTTTCTTGCCGGAAGAAATTCCCGCCGGAATGTGTACTTTCAGAGACTGTGCACGTCCACTTGCGTCTGTATAAGAGATGACCTTATCTCCTCCAAATGCTGCTTCCTCAAAAGTCACCTCTAATTTTGCAGTGACATCTGCACCTTTCCTGCGATAACCGCGCGGTCCAGTTCCACTTCCCCTTGCTCTCTGAAAAGAACTTCCAAAAATGTCATCAAAAAAATCATCCATATTTCCGCCTTCAAAATGAAATTCCTGGTAGCTTCCGTCCGGACTTCGATAGAACTTCGCCCCTTTAGGTTCTCCGTACGACTGATAGGCGCCCGGATCTGCTCCCATACTTCCATCAAAGGCTGCTGTTCCAAATCGATCGTACAACTTTCGTTTCTCTTCATCGTGCAGTATCTCGTAAGCTTCGGTCACTTCTTTAAATTTCTCATTTGCAACAGAATTCTCCTGATTGGTATCCGGATGATACTTTTTTGCCAGTTTTCGGTATGCCTTCTTGATCGCATTCGCGTCTGCATTTCTGTCCACTCCGAGAATCTTGTAATAATCCTTATTTGCCGCCATAACTATTTCTCCCCCTTTCCTACTACAATTTTTTATGCAAGATTAAAAATTTTCTGCGAAATAAAAACGGGACTGCATGTCACAGTCTGTAATCATGCAGTCCCAAATCTATATAGAGTGTGTCTGAAAATCTATCACTGCTTTCTTGATCCGTAACAAAAAGTTCTTCCCCATACACACCTACCAGCACTATCCTTCGATGGCAATATATTTCTTCTCCTCAGCTTCTACTTTCTTCTGATCCTTCTTCGGGATTGCAAGAACAAGTATACCATTTTCATATTTTGCCTTAATGTCTTCCTGAGTGATATCCTTTCCTACATAGAAACTTCTGCTGCAAGATCCGGAATATCTTTCTCTTCGGATATAATTGCCTGTCTTCTCATCCTTCTGATCGTTGTTCTTCGTCGTCGCCGCCTGGATGGTCAGATAACCATCTTTTAATTCTGCGTGAATGTCTTCTTTCTTATATCCCGGAAGGCTTACTTCCAATTCGTAGCCATGTTCATGCTCCTTAATATCTGTCTTCATCAAAGACTCTGTGTTCGCTCTCTGGTAACCTCTGAATGGGTAATCAAAATCAAAGAAATCATCAAACAAATTCTCTCCAAAAATACTAGGCATCATCATAAATCATCTCTCCTTTTCCATTAAAATCTTATTGATAAATGTCATTTATTGGAACCGGTGATGTGGGGACTATTCAGATCTTCTCATCCTTTCTTCGTCCTCCTCCTTTGTTCTAGTTGTAATATAACACTTATGTTAGCACTCGTCAAGAGGGAGTGCTAAAAAAAATTGTGAACATTTTGTGTCCTGCCAGTATTCCTGTCCTATGACCGTTTCATCCCTCCCCTTTATCAAAAACTACTCTCTGAGTCTATAACTTTTATATCTAATCATCTTTTATTATATTATCATCCATGACAATGTGAATCACACTCTCTCCCAGCAGCTCACCAGCTTGGCAACTAACAAAAGTTTCCCATGATAGGTTTCCAACAATGACTATCATAAGATGTTGTTGTCTGGGATCTGATTTCCAACTGCAAGAATCTGGACATTTCCTTCAGCTACTACTTAATTTCTTTCTCCTCTGTCAACACTTCTAGCCATCTTTATCTACAAGGCTCAACTGAATAAAAACAAGTTCCTCCGTACCTTTTATCATTACTTCCTGAGAAACATCTACTTTCACTCCCCTGGCAGTCCCTGCTGTTTTTAATTGGCAGGAACTGCTTTCTTTCCCTTGGTTATAACTTATGGCAGTAACTTCTCCAGGCTCATACTTACATTCAAAGGTACTTACATATCCAACTTTTTCTCCTGCTGGTTTTTTCCCAAGCGATTTCCCATTTATGAATAATTCTACCTCTTCATCTGCTGAATATACATCTACCATTGCAGACTTTCCTTCATATCCTTCCCATGTCCAGGAAGCAATATTATCTTTCAGCATCCAAGGTGTCTTTGAATGCTTCATTCCAGAACGATCAACCCGTTCCACCGCAATATATGGTTCTTTTCGCATTCCATATACAATTTCGCGCAAATAACTAATCGGTCTTCTGTATCCTGTCAGATCAATGTCTCCAATATATGCAAGTCGATCCGGAAAATAACTTCCAAAATTAGTTTTCTCATCATAATAGAAAAATGCCACATCCTGCTTCTCCTAGATAATCATAGCCCGACCATGTAAAATCTCCCAGTACTTGATTTGATTTTTTTACAACAGACCAAAGTCTTGCAATATCTGCTGGAAATGTTTCTGTCCCAAGAACACATTTATTTGGATACAATTCTGTATCCAACAGATGTCTGCCTGTCAAATAATTTAATCCTATAATATCCATCGCTTCACAACTTTCCTGCAGACTTCTGTCATAAGCGGATGTTTGCAAAGGCATCACCGACTTCTCCCTCCATCAATTGCATAAAGCTATTAATCGCGTTGCTTCCTGAGGAATCATTTGTCTCACTATTTTCTGCATCTTTTTTAAATAATGCGCTAAATCTTGCATAATCGGATACATTTTTGCTCCGGCTGTCATTCAGGCCATTGATTCCATTTGTAGTATTATCTCGTTCTGTCTTTTTCTTTTATATAATTACAGATAGTACGGTTAATTTCTGCACCACGCTCTGTTCCCACTTCCTGAATTTCATTTCCGATGGATACATAATAACTGATGGATGGTTATAATCTTTTTGGATCATTTTATCTACAATATTTTTCCACTCATTAAAAAATGAGAATGCATAATCATGGTCATTTTTATGAATGGTCCACATGTCACATAATTCATCCATAACTAAAATCCCATACTTGTCACATGCATCAAGAAAATCTTTTGCTGCAGGATGATGTGCGCTGCGTACACTATTAAATCCAGCTTGCTTTAGCAATTTACATTTCCGATATTCTGCTTCTCTATATGTCGCCGCACCAAGAATCCCATTATCGTGATGAACGCAAGTTCCACGTAGTTTCACAGACTCACCATTATTCGAAGACCATACACCGAATCCAAAGTGATCCGGCGAATCCCATACAGAAACTCATTGGTATCCCATACTTTTTTCTCAGAGAATATACTCACTTGACATTTATACAAATGCGGAGTGTCACAGTTCCATAATTTAGGATTTTTAATTACAATCTCTTGACGAATTTGATTTTCCGAATTTCCAAAGGCTGTTAAATGCGTCACTCCTCGGATTACATTTCCATCTTCATCACTCATTTCTATCTGTACTTGAAGTTTTTCCTTTTTTCTTGTCTGATTCACAACAGTAGTCACAAATTCTACCACTGCAAAGTCTTTCTCCACATTTATCGTTGTAGCATGCACTCCGTCCACTGGTATTTGTATGAGTTCTCCAACAAACAGATTCACATTCCTGTAAATTCCGCTTCCTGTATACCATCTACTATTTTGCTCCGCCGAATTATCTGCTACTACTTTTAATTCATTTTCCTGCCCATATTGTAAATATCGGTCCAGTGAAGCATAAAAATTAGAATATCCATATGAATTCGTTGTTATCAGTGCACCATTCAAATACACCATTGCTTTTTCATAAACACCTTCAAATTCTAACGTTACCGTTTTATCCTTCCACTCTTCCGGGGCAACAAATGTTTTAAAATAAGTATATATTCCTCCTGGATAAAAACCTGTAGCTCCACCATTTTTTGTTGTCTCACAAGGAGTCTCATGAATCATGGCATCGTGCGGAAGTGAGATATCATCTGCTTCCTTTCCGTACATTTTCAATGTCATTAGTGACGGTATACAACCTTTTACAAATTTCCAGTTTTGGTTAAAATTACTTTTCAACATTATGTTTTTCATCCCATTCTTTATTTGCTTTTTCTACTTTCAGCATACTTAAAATAATTGTAATAATCACTCCGAATACAACCGGAAGTGTAATATACATATGAAAGATCATATTAATTGCGCTCTGAGATTGTACTGTTGCCGTTCCAACATATCCTCCTATGTTCAAAAGCCAGCCGACTGCTGCTGTACCAATTCCACCGCCAACTTTTACTCCAAGAGAAGAACAGCTAAACATGGTTCCATCCATATGTACTTTTTTTGTTCTATAAGTATATCCGCTAATTTCTGCGATCAATGCGTTTAATGTTCCGCTAAGAGTTCCTGCAAAAACACCTTTCATAAACATTACCAATAAGAGCATAGGTACATTTCTTTTTACTGCAAAATAAACAAAGAACACACTCAAAACTGTATTAATCACATATCCCCAAAAATTTACCTTCTGCATACTTCCTGCCTTTTTACAAGCATAGGTGTAAATGCTAATGCAATAATTACAGGAAACATTTTCATCATAGAAAAGGAACCTAATAAAGAGGCATCTCCCAACACATATGTAGTAAAATATATCCCGCTGCCCGTTGTCAATCCACTCATTGTATAATATACGATATACAAAACAAGAATCATAATATAATACTTATTTGCAAATAAAATTTTGATTGTATCCACAAAACTTAATTTATCATCTTTTTGTCCTGCTTCTTCCTGTATTTCTGTGTTTTCTTCATCCGGAACTTCTTTTACTGCCAGACAGCTGATCGTATTTACAACCAGACCAATCACTGCACAAATAAAAGCAACCACTCTCCATCCTTTTGCTCCGCCGCCAAAATGTGCAACTGCACCTGTTACCGCAAACCCCATCACAATATTAGTAACAACTGCAAACATAAAACGAATAGATCCTAATTGTACTCGTTCTGTAGAGTTTTTTGTGATTAATGCAGATAATGTTGAATTATGCAATTCCATTTGCAGTATAGAAAATAGCATTTAAACTTGTGTAAAATACAAAGAAATATGCATATTGCGCTGTTTCTCCAATATCAGGCACTGAAAACAATAATAATAGACATAGCGATACTCCAATTTGAGCATATAGCATCCATGGACGAGCTTTTCCCAGTTTGCTTTTTGTTTATCAATCATTTCTCCCAAAAATACATCTGTAACTCCATCCAATACCTTTGAAACAAGCATCAATGTTCCTATAATTCCAGTATTCATTCCCATTGTGTCTGATAAATATAACAATAAGAAACTAGATACCAATCCATAACTACAGTTTGATGCTAGATCCCCTGCACCATATGCAAGTTTCTGATACCACTTCAAATATTTTTTCTCTCTCATAATTCCCTCCATCATATACTCGTATTTGTTACATTTTTTCTCCTCATTCGAATGAATACATAATTGCAGCACATGTCAAAATGTACTATAATCTAACTAGCATAGTATTATATTATTATAAATCTTCTTTTATCACAATGTTAAAAAAAGACCTACAAGCAATCAAATTGTATCATATTCACGAATAAATGGAGGCTTTTATGAGTAATAGCAGAAAATCCTTGGAGGAATTCCGTTCCAAATTTTTGAAAGTTCATAACTTTCACAGTAATTTCAGTCAGTATTATCACATAGATACACCATTCAGTGTTGTACTTGAAGTCTATCGATCTGATTTAGAAAACAAATACTTTAAGATTGCTAATTTCTCCCCAAATGATTTTTCTGAGATTTTAATTGATGATGAATCTCTTTTATCCTCAATGGCAAAACGCCTCTTCACCAACATGATTTTTTTGAATTCATGTTTGTCCAACAAGGTGAGGTCATTTTTAAAATAGAAAATACTGAGCGCATCTATCCAGCGGGAACCGGATGTATTGTAAATTGTAATCTTCGACATTTAGAAAAAATGTCATCTGACTTTCGTATTTTCTTTTTAAACCTTTCAAAAAATTATGTAAAACAACTGCTTGATTCCATCTCCGGTTTATACTTTGACATTGAAAATAACACTTCTTTGCATACACTTTTTTCATTTTTTATATAAAAATGCCTCTACCGAAGAGAATACTAAAAAAGAATACCTTGATTTTTTCCCTGTATATAATAATTAGTGATTCTTACAAGGTAATATATAATTTAGAAAGAAAAAATTACAAAAACTCTTCTTGCGCCAGTTGCCGGAGATTCATTTTTTATTAACGGTTTCATATTTCAACTATTTGATCACCTATCAAATAGTGAACTATATCATACTACAACTGTCGATATTGATTACAACAACGACTTTTTAATTTTTACAAAATTGACCCATCTTTTAGAAGATTCTAACCAACAACTATCACGCCATGAACTTTCCAAACTGCTAAACTATAGTGGAGACTACTTAAATCGTATTTCCAAAAAATATAGCGGTATGACGCTCTTTGAATATTCGATGACTTTTATCATACGAAAGGCAGAATACTATCTCCTAAAAACAGATTATTCTATTTCACATATTATTTCTATTTTAGGCTTTACAAACCGAACACATTTTTATCATATTTTTTATTCAAAGCATCACATGACACCGAAAGAATATCGATTAAAATATTGGGATAATTCTTATCAAAATAATTAAAAAATCCCCTGCAAACATCTCTTACAATGTATGCAGGGATATAACTAAAAGCTAGCTTTCTACTTTTCCCTAAATCGGTTCAAAATCCGCAACTCCATGCTTACACAGTGGACAAATATAATCATCCGGAAGTTCCTCTCCTTCATAGATATATCCACATACCACACATACGAATCCTTTCTTTCCTTCTGTCTGCGGTTTTGGTTTTACATGTTTCTGATAGTAAGTGTATGTCATCGTTTCTTTATCATTCATCACACGAGCCTCTGTCACGGTACAGATAAACATTCCATGTGTATCCAGATCCACATACTGCTCCACTTTCAATGCAAGGAAGGCGTTGATATATTTTGGAAGGAAGGCAACACCATTGTCTGCACGCAGCATATTCCATCCTTCAAATTTATCTGCTTCTCTTCCGCTCTGGAATCCAAATCTTTCAAACACTTTAAACGGTGCTTCCACAGAGAGACAGTTGACATTCATCACGCCAGTCTTCTTGATCATATCATGCGAATAATTCGCCTTATTGATATTGACTGCCACACGGTTTGGATTGTCTGTCAGCTGTGTAACAGTGTTGACGATCAGTCCGTTATCCTTCTCACCGTCTCTTGAAGTCACAACATACAGTCCATATCCAAGACGGAACAGCGCTGTCAGATCATTTTTATTCGCTTTGTCATCTGACTGGGCAATATATTCCTGACATAACTCATCTGCCATCTGATCTAACTCTTCCAGATTCTCTTCGCTCAGCGAGGACATGATCTTCACTGAATTTTTCATCCATGTAATATCCTGGCTGTCCTCAAACATTCCCTTCATAACTCTTGCTGCCGTCGGTGCCCAGCTTCCGTTCTCAATGAACCCGATCGTGCGCTTCTGGTAATTGCGCGCGGTCAGATGCTCAATAAAAATTTTCATAAACGGAAAAATATCTGCATTGTATGTCGTTGTCGCCAGCACTAATTTCCCATAGCTGAATGCATTTTCCACTGCTCTTGCCATATCTGCGCGTGCAAGGTCACAGACATACACATCCGGACATCCTTTTTTCTTCTAATTTCGCCGCCAAAGTTTCTGCTGCTTTCTTTGTATTTCCGTAGACCGATGTTGTAAGCGATCATCACACCTTCTTTTTCTACTGCATAAGAAGACCAGATATCATATTTCTCGATATAATGTCCAAGATTCTCCTTTAAAATCGGTCCGTGCAGCGGACAGATCACCTGGATATCCAGTGTCGCTGCCACTTTTAAGAGGTTTTGTACCTGTGTACCATATTTTCCGACGATTCCAATATAATAACGGCGCGCTTCGTCATCCCAATCTTCCTCCACATCATTTGCCCCGAATTTACCAAATCCATCTGCAGAGAACAGTACTTTTTCTGTACTGTCGTAAGTAACCATAACTTCCGGCCAGTGTACCATCGGAGCAAACACAAATGTCAGGTCATGCTTTCCAAGTGACAATGTCTGTCCGTTTTCTACTTCCAATGTTCTTCCTTCCAGATCCATCTCCCTGAAAAGTTGGCCATCATCACAAATGTCTTCTCATTTGCCACGATCGTTGTATCTGGATATACCTTCATAAAATTATAAATATTCGCAGAATGATCCGGTTCCATATGCTGCACGATCAAGTAATCCGGCTTTGCTCCATCCAGCACCTGTGCAATATTTGCCAGCCATTCTTCCGCAAAATTCACATCCACAGTATCCATTACAGCGATTTTCTCATCTTTGATCACATAAGAGTTGTAAGACATTCCATTTGGCACAACATACTGCCCTTCAAACAAATCTACCTGATGATCATTAACCCAACGTAAATGATATCCATTTGTCACCTTCATTTTGTATTCCTCCTAATTTTTTGAAATACTGACTTCGCAGTCTGATTCTTTTCTTACATTTGATTTTCTCTCACAGATTTCTCTCTGTTTCAGAGATTGTGAAATTTTTATCTTTATGCCTATTATAACTAGAATCGGATAAGACACAATTCTTTTTTATTAAAATTTCTGAGTCCCCTCCTTCCGCTTTCTTCTTCACATAGTACTGTGCCTGTGCCTCGTAAAGCGCAAAATATTTCCCTTTCTTTTCCATCAATGTTTGATGATTTCCGCTCTCTGCAACAGTTCCTTCTTCCAGAACAACAATTGTGTCACAGAACTTGCAGCTGCTCATCCGGTGGGAGATATAGATGGCCGTTTTTCCATTGATCAGTTCGTTGAAATTCTCATAGATTTCCGATTCTGCCACCGGATCTAACGCTGCAGTCGGTTCATCGAGGATCACAAACGGAGCATCTTTATAAAGCGCTCTTGCGATCGCAACCTTCTGCGCCTCCCCGCCGGAGAGCGCCTCGCCATCCCCGGTTTCGTGATAGAGCAGCGTGTGAATCCCATCTTTCATCTTCTTCACTCTTTCTTCCAGCCCGACCTGACGGATCACCTTCCATACTCTCTTTTCATCCACTTTCTCGGAGCCTGCGATATTTTCATCCAATGGAAAATGATACAGTCTGAAGTCCTGAAAGACAACCGCGAAAAATCTTTATATATTCCTCATAATCATATTTCCCGATCTCAATCCCATTTAAAGTGATCTTTCCCTCAGACGGCTCATAGAAACGAAGCAGCAGTTTGATCAATGTCGTTTTTCCTGCACCATTCATCCGACAAGCGCCATCGTCTCCCCTACTTTGAATTTTAAACTTACATCCTTTAAAATATACGTCTCTGTCCCCGGATAACAAAAAGAAACATGGTCAAACTCCAACTCATACTGATTATCGTCTCTTTTTTTCAATCGGCAGTGTCCCTACATAATGCATATTCGGGAGATGAATAAATTCCTCATAAGATTTCAGATACTCATTGGAATAATCAATCTCAATATGTGCTCCCATCATTTCACGGATACTGTTCATCATCGTTATGATCGCACCCGCATACATCAGCACTTCCCCGGCGGAAACACTTCCTGCGATTGCCTTTATT
>ENA-OQBT01001079-OQBT01001079.1-human-gut-metagenome-genome-assembly--contig:-NODE-1079-length-12359-cov-2.701521_pt1 | contig 12359 bp, 11 predicted proteins | sample MGYA00242749_ERZ504557 | MGnify/ENA primary metagenome ERZ504557 (study PRJEB26092, sample SAMD00036243) | human gut metagenome | host: Homo sapiens | study: EMG produced TPA metagenomics assembly of... | reverse complement strand
GGCATGTATACTTACACCGCGTATTTCAATATTACGGCGGTGTCATTTCAATCCAAAGCGGTACCGATTGAATGGTGCGCACATTATTCGTTACATCTTCCCCGACACGGCCGTCACCGCGGGTTACGCTCTTACGAGAACACCGTTTCATAATGAAGATTACAAGCGAGGCCGTCGATTTTAAGTTCAATGACATATTCAGGTCGATGACCGAGCTCGCGTTCGGTTCGTTCCGCAAACGTACGCACTTCAGCATCACTGAAAACATTACCAAGACTCAGCATTGGTCGTCCGTGTACGACTTTCGGAAAATCCCCTTCAATCTTGGCGCCTACGCGCTGTGTCGGTGAATAGGATGTGATAAATTCGGGATGCGCCGTTTCCAAATCGAGTAATTCCCGATAGAGTTTATCGTACTCATAATCTTCCATTTCCGGCGCATCTTTTACATAATACAAATATCCGGCATGAGCCAATAATTGTTGCAGGGCATGGGCTTTTGCTTCTTCCGTAGCCGCATTGGCTACAGCTGCTCTTAATTCATTCATTGCTGGCATAGTCTTTCTCCTACCGTCTTTTGTAAAACAATGATATAACAGGTTATTTTTCTAAACGCTTAACCGGTGCAAATTGAGCCATAATTAAGCGAACCCCTTGAGTTGGGAAGTCTATTTTTAACTTCAAGCCGGAACCGGATCCCTGAAGTTCGATAACCTTGCCATTCCCCCATTTGGAATGAACCGCCGTATCACCGACTTGCCAGTTTTCCACAACAGGATTACGCAAAGTAGGCTTCGTTACGGGACGAGACATTACGGATAAATGAGACGGTACATGACGCTGTACATCCTCACGCACTTTGCGTTTTGGTCGTAACTCTTCAATCAAGCCTTCCGGAATCTCTTTTAAGAAGCGCGATGGCAAATAGCCGTTGGTGCGGCCGAATACGGTACGGGTCGTAGCATTTAAAAGATACAGTTCTTTTTCCGCACGGGTAATCCCTACATAGCAAAGGCGACGCTCTTCTTCAATCTCTTCCGGATTCATGAGGGTACGGCTATGTGGGAATAAGCCTTCTTCCATACCGGCTAAGAAGACAATCGGAAATTCCAAGCCTTTGGCTGAATGAAGGGTCATCAAGGTTACTTTAGAATCAGCTTGTTCATACGTATCCACATCATTGACTAGCGCCACCTGTTCCAAGAAGTCTTGCACCGTGCCTGTTGGATTTTCATCTAAGAATACTTTGGCTACGGATAACAATTCACCGATATTTTCAACGCGGGCTTCGTCTTGAGGGTCCGTGCTGTCTTCCAATTCTTTAAGATAACCTGTTTTTTCTAGAATAGCTTCCAAAATCTGCAATACATTGTGGTTATCCATCATGGCAACCAAAGTAAAAATCAGAATTCCGAATTCCTCCAGTTTTTCCTTCGTTTTGCCCTTAATTGTCGGAATATTGCTTAACATGGTCAAACTCATGAATAAAGAATTGCCTGTTTCACGAGCATAATCTTGCAATTTAGCAACCGTCGTAGCACCGATACTGCGTTTTGGCACGTTAATAATACGCATCAAGCTCAAATCGTCAAAGGGATTAAAGAGTACCTTTAAATAGGCTAACACGTCTTTTATTTCTTTACGGTCGTAGAACTTCGTCCCCCCTACCATTACATAAGGAATGCCTCGTTTGATGAGGCCTTCTTCAAGGGCACGGGACTGAGCATTGGTACGATATAAAATAGCCATATTACCATACGGTACTTCATGAATATCATGCTGTTTGGCAATAGTTTCGCTGATAAAAGCCGCTTCTTCCAGTTCCGATTGAGCTTCGAAATGACGAATTTTCGGTCCCATATCTTTATCCGTCCAAAGGACTTTGTCGGGACGCCCTTCGTTGTTATCGATAACCGCATTGGCCGCTTCCAAAATCGTCTTCGTGGAGCGATAGTTCTGCTCCAGTTTTATGGTTTTAGTAGCCGGATAGTCTTTTTCAAAATCAAGAATATTCTGAATATCCGCACCGCGCCAAGCGTAAATACTCTGGTCCGCATCCCCTACGACACAAATATTTTGCCATTTGGAGCCAATAAATGAGCCAACGTATATTGAGCATGGTTCGTATCCTGATATTCGTCAATCATGATATAACGGAAGCGATTACTGTATTTCTGAAGAATATCTTCACGGCTCTGCAAGAGTTTAACCGCTACCATCAACAAATCATCGAAGTCGAGCGCATTATTCTTGCGGAGTTCTTTCTCATAATATTCGTATACGTCAGCCACTTTTTGACTGTAAAAATCACGAGCTTCCATGCGAAATTCGTGGGCCATCAAGAGTCGGTTCTTGGCATCGGAAATAGCACTAAGCATAGCTCCCGGCGGAAAGTATTTATCATCCAGATTCAGGCTCTTCAACGCCCCCTTAATAACGGCTTGTGAGTCCCCTGTATCATAAATCGTAAAATTTTTGCTGTAGCCGAGGAAGTTATCCAGCTCAAAACGTAAAAATTTTGCACAAAAGGAATGAAAAGTGCTGAGCCAGATGCGATCCGCCATGGAACCAACCAAATCCTCCACACGGCTCTTCATTTCTTTAGCCGCTTTATTGGTAAAGGTAATGGCTAAAATTTCATAAGGATTTACACCCTGTGACAATAAATAAGCAATGCGATACGTCAGTACACGCGTCTTACCGGATCCGGCGCCCGCTACAATCAACAGTGGCCCTTCCGTAGTGCGTACTGCTTCTTGTTGCTCTTTATTCAAGCCGTCAAATATACTACTCATAACAGTCCTTTCTACACAGTGTAATCAGAATGAACAAAAACGTTGCCCTTTGCAACGTTTTTGTTTTACTTATATAGCTACTTAGTCGTATTATTTCATAGCTCCCAAGATTTGAGGAACGATTTGTTTTTTACGGGACAAAGTATTAGCCAAGAATACTTCCTGTTCCTTAGGTTCTTGACCGAAAGCAGCTTTAACGATAGCATCGGCATCGCCGGCGAATAATAAGTTAGTGCTTTCTTTCAAGATATCGGTAACCATGATGTAAGATGCAGCATATTTGTTAGATGCACGCAATTCTTCCAAAGCTTTTAACAAAGCAGCTTTACGAGTCAATACTTCTTCAGCGTGCATGGTAGTCAACTGACCAATGCTGATAACCTGACCGTTAGCACCGAATTCTTTCATATCTGTACGAACGATTTGTTCATCGCTGAAATCGGATACATCGGCACCGGCTTTCAACATTTCAAGGCCGTACGCTTCCAAATCCACACCGGCGATAGCAGCCAATTTCTTAGCTGTTTCCACATCTTTTGGTGTGCAAGTCGCGAACGGAACAATACTGTATCAGAAATAATGGCGGATAACAATAAGCCCGCAATGTGTTTAGGAATTTCCTGACCGTACTGCCAGTAGAAGTTAGCCACGATGGTGCAAGAGCAGCCAACCGGTTCGTAATGGATGAAAATAGGGTTTTCCGTTGTTAAACCACCGATACGATGATGGTCGATGTTTTCGATAATTTCGGCATCTTCGATGTCATCGATAATCTGTACTTTTTCATTGTGGTCAATTAATACAACTTTTTGTTTTTCTTTAGGTGCTTCCACTTTGGAGCGAACCATACCAAAGTAAGTGTCACCGTCTACTACCGGGAACGCACCGGCATGACCGCGGTCGAATTCTTTTAATTTTAATTCAGGGGAAACCAACTGACAACCCGCTTTAGATACGATGTCGGCGGCAGTTACAGTTTTCTTATCGAGCCAAGCACCGGCTAAAGCATCAATCAAACGACTTGGTAAAATTACGCCTACGAATTTACCGTCTTTTACAACCGGTACACGGTTCATGTCATGAGTGTTGCGCCATGCCAAAATATCTTCCAAGCTTGCAGAAGCATCAACAGCCGGTACTTTTTCCATAACGTCTTTAATGCGAACGGCAAAACTTGTCACGATTTCAGGATGTTCTACTTTGAAATAATCAAGCACGAAGGAAGTTTCCTTGTTAGCTTTACCGGCACAAATTGCTTTGGCAGGCATACCCATCTGGGTTTTCAAATTAGCATAACCTAATGCAGACAGAAGGAATCCGTGTCAGGGCTCTTATGGCCGGTTACTAAAATTACATTTTCACTCATGTATATCACCTCATAAAAAAAATAGAATTAACGAAGTTAATTTATCTTATTCATTATACCATAAATTACCCTTCTGCAGTATGAGTAAATGAGCATTATAGCATGCTTTTTACAAACAAATATCTCCACCCGACACAATGTCGGATGGAGATATGAAATACAATTTTAAAATTTAAAAGTACACATATAAATAATTTACAAATCTTTTAGCTCAACATTGTAAATTATAAGAACATTACAAAGTTCGCAACAACGAGCGTAAAGCCGGCACCAATCATCGGAATGGCAGTACGTTTAACCAAATCAAACGGTGAAATACCGGCCATACCGGCGGCTACCACGATTACACCGTAATCGGCGAAATGGTACGGAACGCACTGGCGATAAAATGCATCGGTAAAATCATGAGGCTGCCGAAACGCCGGTGGACGCCGCAATGGACGGCACCAAGTTAGCAAAGGCGAAGAACGGAGCGTTCCCCGAGCCCATAACGATGGAGGAAATGCCGATGATGGATACCATTACGAGGGTAATGCCGATACCGCCGAAACCGGACGTTTTAGTCCAGTTGATGAGCATCGATGGTACCGATAGCCATGAGCCTTTGGCAAAGAGTTCGCCGGCTACGATAAGGCTGACTACGTTTGCCATTTGGCGACCCATGCCGTCGAAGTAAACCTGTAAATCAGCAAGCGTAGACTTACCCTCAAAGGTACGTAAATATTGGAAAATCATGCCCACAGTCGTACCGATTAACATGGCCATGATAATGTTCATCTTAATCCAAGAAATCCAGAGACTGGAGAAGGATAAAATTAAAGCGAGCGGAATAATCGGTAAAATCGCATAGTATAAAGGTGCTTTAACTTCTTTTAAGTCTTCATTGGTCATTTTTTCTTCGTGAACTACAGCGTCCTGAGCCACTACAATATGACCATCTCGTTTATCCATGTATTTTTGTACAACATAATGAAGTATTGCAACTACCGGGAATACCCAAAGAGCTACCGGTACCTGATAGGAATGCCAGTATGTTACAGGATCGATGCCCGCCAGTTCAGCGGCAAAGATAGTCCCTGTATCACTTGGACTCCAGTCGAGACAAAGAGTCGTTGCGATGGCAGCCGTTGCGGACAACTTACTTACGCCTAACGCAATTAATACAGGATACATAGTAACCATTAATAACATGGCCAAACCGGAGGCACTGTTAATAGCAAGACCGATAATCATCCCTACTACCCAACAAGCACTGAGTACTAAATACGGGGATTTTAATTTTTTAAGCGGTTTAATTGTCAAGGTAACTAACGCACGGGATGCACCAATGTGGTCCATGTAACGGGCAAAACCGGCTACGGCCATGATATTAAGGCCTAATTTAGCAGCACGTTCACTGAATAAAATGCGAATGAGTTCATAAATATCAAAAATAAAGTTACCCGTTTGTTGTTTAGCACCAAGAATTGTGCCGTAACCCATCAAATAGGCTAATGCTAATAGTACCATACCACCGATGAATAAAACGGCTTGCGCTTTATATCGTTTGAATACTAAAGTACCAATCCAGAGAATGACAATTACCGAAATAATAATATTCACTTACTTACCTCCTCACTACTACAACGAACCTACTGACGGCTATCCCCCAATAACCGTAGACACAACCCGGTGACTTTTAGATATATAATTATAATAAATCATCACCGTTACACCTCACCAGCTACGCATCGCCTCCTACATGTACACGTATGTACTTTATAATTACCATCATTATATCATGTATTCTTTCATTTAAGTTATACATAATATGCAACAATCGAATTATATGTAAAAAGCGAGTACACTCAAAAGAGCATACTCGCTTAATAATTTACAGGTCATGCACTTTAAAACTTACATTATTGTAAGATTTTAAAGTACCTAGACTGACGTATTAATGTTTTTTATTCTTACCGGCACCGATGTTTTCAATAAAGATGAACAACATCGGGATAACGAAGATGCCGAATAAGGTAGCAGATGTCATACCGGCTACTACGGTAATACCAATGGATACACGGGCACCCGCACCGGCGCCGCTGGAGATTGCGAGCGGAATACAACCTAAGATGAACGCTAAGGACGTCATCAAGATAGGACGTAAACGAATCTTCGCCGCTTCGATAGCCGCATCGACAAAGCGCATGCCACGCTCATCAACACGAATCTTAGCATATTCGATAATCAAGATTGCATTCTTCGCCGCTAAGCCGACCAAGGTCAACAACCCGATCTGTAAATAAATATCGTTGGTTAAGCTATAAGCACCGGTTAAGTTCAATAACCAAGGAATTAAAGCTGCCCCTACGATACCGGACGGTACGGAGAACAATACGGCAAACGGTACTTTCCACGATTCATACAAGGCGGCCAATACGAGGAATACGAAGATAATCCCCATGCCTAAGATAAGAATCGTCTGGGAACCGGCTTTAACTTCTTCACGGCTTTGATCGGCCCAGTCATAGTCATAGCCTGAGGTAACGTTTTCGCTGCTTCTTCAAGAGCTGCAATGGCATCACCGGAACTGTAACCGTCCGCTTCAGAACCACCGATTTTAACAGCCGGATAGTTGTTAAAACGAGTGATCGTCGAAGCCGATGTTGTGGATACAGCTTTAACATAGTTAGCTACCGGATACAAAGTACCACTACTGTTAGCTACATAGATATTGTTGTTATTTTCCGGTGAAACACGGTAATCCTGGCTGGCTTGAATAACAACCTTATAAGTCTTACCGAACTGGTTAAAGTCATTAACCTGGATCGAACCGTAATAACCTTGCAAGGTCGTAAAGATATCAGACACACTCACACCATCTTGAGCCGCTTTATCACGGTTAATATCAAAATTATAAGTTGGTGTGCTATCAGTAAAGGTCGTGTAGATAGAACCAAATACCGGTTGTTTACGAGCTTCACTTAAGAAGTCATTAACAACGGTTGCCATTTCAGCTGTGGAATCCCCTGCCTTATTGATAATATACATGGAGAAACCACCGGAGTTACCTAACCCCGGAATTGGTGGTGGGTTCAACGGTAAAATAGTCGCTTCCGGAACGGTAGCGGCATAGCCCATTAATTTACCGATTTTGCTGTTAACATCCTGTCCGGCCCCTTTACGTTGGCTCCAATCGGATAAGGTAGCAAACATCAAACCGCCGCTTGATTTTTGAGCACTAGCTAAAATATCGAAACCGGCAATCCCTGCTTTATCGACAATATCCGGATCTTCACTCATGAAGCCCTGCACTTTATCGAGCACGGCAATCGTACGGGATAAAGTAGCCCCTTCCGGCAAGTTTACGGCTACCATGTAATAACCGTTATCTTCCGGTGGTACGAAAGCGGATGGCAATACGCGGAACACACCTGCGGAAACCAAGGCAAACGCCAATAAAGCAGCCACAGTAATCCATAAGTGTTTAGCCAAGCGAGCTAACTGATACCCGTACCAATCACTGAAACGTTCCAAGGCATCGTTAAATTTATTAAGTCCACGATGCAACAAGTTTTCATGTTCCTGCGGTACATGTGGTTTTAACATCATGGAACAAAGTGCCGGCGTCAAGGTTAACGCTACGAACGCAGAAATGGCAACAGATACGGCAATGGTCAAGGCGAACTGTTTGTAAAGAATACCTGTCATACCGCCCATGAAGGATACCGGCACGAATACGGACGCCAATACGAAAGCGATACCGACAACCGGACCTTGTACGTTTTCATAGCTGCAATCGTTGCGTCATGAGGCGTCAAACCATTGACTTTAATTTCGTATTCAACCGCTTCAATAACAACGATGGCGTCATCGACTACAAGCCCTATAGCAAGTACCATCGCGAACAAGGTCAACGTATTGATGGTAAAGCCTAATACTTCAAACGCCGCGAAGGTACCAAGCAAGGATACCGGTACGGCAATCATCGGAATCAATGTGGAGCGCCAGGACTGTAAGAAGATATATACAATCAAAGCTACCAAAATCAACGCTTCTACGAAGGTCTGAACTACTTCTTCGATGGACGCAATAACGAAGTTCGTATTATCTACGATAACCGTATATTCAACGCCCGGTGGTAAACTATCTTTTTGTTTTTCCAGAACTTGCTTTACTTGACCGATTGTTTCAATCGCATTCGCATCACTTGTTAAAGATACGGTAAACACAGCCATTGGACGGTCATCACTCTTGGCATTAAAACCATAATCTTCAGAGCCAAGTTGGATAGTAGCCACATCTTTTAAGCGCAGCAAATTACCGTTGCTATCTGTTTTAATAACGATATTACCGAATTCCTGAGGCGTAATTAAACGGCCTTGAATGGAAATGTTACGATTAATTTGCTGTGTACTAGGCGTTGGATCGGTACCTAAAGAACCGGCTGCCGCCTGTCTATTCTGTGCGGAAATAGCACTGGTTACTTGAGCAATCGTTACATTATGCTGAGCCATTTTACTTGGATCGAGCCAAACGCGCATAGCAAAGTCAGCGCCGAATTCCTGCACACTACCAACACCTTTAATGGATTTAATTTCATCCATCATGTAGTTGGATGCATAGTTTTTTAAGAATGTCTGGTCATATGAATCAGCATCATTAGATTTCAACGCAAATACCAAGGACATATCGCCGGTAGATTTAGTTGTAATAACACCGACACTTTGTACTTCCGACGGTAAGGAAGCTAAGGCACGCTGTACACGGTTTTGAGTATTTACCGTATCCATATCCGCATCGGTACCCTGATTAAATTGGACTGTCAAAGAGTAACTGCCGCTGTTGCTACTGGTTGATGTCATGTAGTCCATATCTTGAACCCCTACGATTTGGGATTCGATTACGGACGCTACCGTATCACTTACAACGTCTGCAGATGCCCCGACGTAACTAGTCGTTACATGAACCTGTGGCGGTGTTATCTCCGGATAACGCGCAATCGGCAAGGTTAACATTGACACAAGGCCGACAATCGTAATAATCAAGGACAAAACGATGGCAAAGATAGGTCGGTTAATAAAAAATTTCGACACAGTATCCCCCCTTATTTCGTCTTTTCAATCTGGTCTTTAGTCAACGCCGTAGGGTTAACTGTTACACCGTTACGAATCTTGGTTAAGCCGTCAACAACAACCGTTGTCCCCGGTTTTATACCACTCTTAACAATTGTATAAATACCCTGAGTACCGCTTGTTTCAACCGGAGTCTGAGTAACTTTACCGTTTCATCAACCGTAAATACGAAGGATTTATCGAGTACATACGTAATAGCTTTAGTAGGAACTAAGATAGCATCTTTAATAATATCCCCGGGAGAAACAACAGACGCATACATATTAGGTAATAACATATGCTGTGGATTTGGGAAGGACGCTTTAAACATCAACTGACCGGATGTGCTGTCGAGGTTTTTGGCGGCCTGCACCAACGTACCGGTGTACTGATAAATAGAACCGTCAGATAAACGAAGCTGTAATGGTACATTAGCCAAATTCTGACCTTGCTTATTCTTCATGAAGTCAAGATATTCAGCTTCACTCATGGCAAATTCTACATATACAGGATCTACTGTATTAATAGTAACTAAAGTAGTGCTGCCGGCAGTTACATAAGCACCTAAATCGACATCATCCATTTCTAAGGTACCGTCAAACGGTGCATAAATAACTGTATCCTGCAAATTATCCTGAGCAATACGAACAGCTGCATCATTAGCCGCTAAAGCAGCTTTTTGCTGTTCCGTCGTGCTGGCTTGGGTATCCAAAGTCTGACGAGCAATGGCATCTTCATTAGCTAATTGCTGATAACGCTGCAAATCGCGTTCCGCATTTAAATAGGATGCATTGGACGATGCTGCATTAGCCTGAGCACTGGCTAAATTAGCTTCATACTGACGGGAATCCAAACGGAATAAAGGCTGGCCTTTAACAACCTGTTCGCCGCCATTAACATACTTCTCTACAACGTGACCGGAAACACGCGCATGAATGGCTGTACTATTCTGCGATGTAACGGTACCGTTAAAGGACGTTGCAATCTGTGTATCGGTGGCCACAATTTTATATGTGTTGACTGCAACTGCCTGTTGTTGCGCTTCTTCCTTACCGCAACCGGCAACCACCAGCATCATCGCCAACCCGGCTACAATGCCACCCAATAATCGAAACTTACTCATTCTTATCCTCCTCATTCAAAATACCATGCAATATTAAGTTCATAGCCTCTGACAAAAGCTCTTTGCAATCTTCCGGGTTAGCTAGACTATCGTAAAATACTATGCGTAAAACACCTTTAAACATAAGTATTAATACATCAATATCCACATCTTTAATAACACCTAATCGTTGTTGTTCTTTTAAAAAGTTCCCCAGTAACTCCCAATCTTTTTCAACTGTACGCATTACTTGGTCTACCAACGATGGCACCGAGGCAAACATAAGTCGATAATGATCGCCGCTGATTGTCGCATACAAATCAGATTTAACCGTAAAATAGCGTTTGAGCTTAGTAACCGTATCCAAGTTGTCATCTTCTAAAATCTGCTTATGCAAATTATAAAAGTCCTGACTCTTGTCGAATAAAATACGCTCAATGATTTCATTCTTGGAATGAAATTTTCATACAAAGTACGCTTACTAATATTAAGGCGCTTAGCCAAGTCATCCATACGAAATGACGAGCCATGTAACTCTATTTCGGCTACAGCCGCATCAAGAATTCGTTGTTTCATTGTCGCCTCCTCCATCAACATTCACACTGTAATTCCACATACACATAATGAATCACTTCCACACACTAAAATAGAAAAATAAGCAATCATTACACTATACTGCTTACCCTGTTTATAAGGATAATCACTACACTATAACAATCACTACATAACCGTACTTACCACAGTTCTGACATACTTTGCAGATTCTAAAGTAAACACTATATAAAAAATTGATAAGCATTACACATTACCAACATTTTTTATTCTAAAAACGCTTTCAATTCAACTTATATAAAACTAATGAAAACCGAACTGAAAACTCTAGTACCATGTTTCAGTTTATCGAAAAAATATAATTTTGTCAATAATTATTATACTATATCCTACTATATTTTTCGATATAATAAAAACCCCTTTGTTTTAAAGTTAGCTTGGTCATAAATGCTGTTGTAAACAACATTACCGAGCACCTAAAACAAAGAGGTTTTATTAATTAAATATACTTTTCAGGATCAAGTTCACCGGTCATACGATTTCGTAAGTCACGGCGAGCCACTTCCATAATCCAAAGCCACCAAAGATGACCGAATAATTCAGACAAGTTTTCATCAAATGGGATTTCTGCCAATGGCGGTACCAAGCCATAAGCGGCATTACGATTACATGAGCAAATAAATACACAAAGAAACCGAACACACATCCTTGCCACATTTTAATGCGTGGCCAATATTCAGCGATTACGCAATACATAATACCAAATACAATGGAGAATAAAACATGCACAATAAATACATCAAGCGGTAACTGAACACCGGAGAATGTATAGGATAAATCAGGCATATGTAACATATCCAACACAACTTTTGGCGGTGTTACACGAGACATGGCGTCAACCGGCCAGAAAATATCAGGATTACGCGGTGGAAACGGCACTTCCCAACCCCACTTAGCAATGGCACCGATAATGCCGACTATAATACCGATTAAAACAGACAATCCTACACGACGTCTGCTTGGTTCTGTGATGTAGTTAAAACCTACTTTCATCACAAAGCCCCCTTTCTCTTGCAAATACTACTTTAATAATAGTATTTTAGCACTTTACTGATTAAAACGCCATTAAAAACGCTCAAATAAATTCAAATTCAATCAAATTTTTATATGTCAATCAAAAACACGAATAAAAATCATAATTAAAATGCATTTAAGTTTACCGATTTTTGAACAAAAATATAAAAACAGTTTACTCGAATTATGAGTAAGTTGACAGAATTACTATTGAATGTATCCAAATATAGGTGCCCATAATAAGTAAGATGGTTCTATAATTTATTTTGGGGCGCTAAAGAGAAACGCTAGTTGCGTGTCCTCTTGGCGCCTACTTTTTTTGCACAAAAAAAAGACATATTGAATAAAATCCGATACAATAAAGGTGCTAACAATTA
>ENA-OQBT01001078-OQBT01001078.1-human-gut-metagenome-genome-assembly--contig:-NODE-1078-length-12366-cov-1.412207_pt1 | contig 12366 bp, 13 predicted proteins | sample MGYA00242749_ERZ504557 | MGnify/ENA primary metagenome ERZ504557 (study PRJEB26092, sample SAMD00036243) | human gut metagenome | host: Homo sapiens | study: EMG produced TPA metagenomics assembly of... | reverse complement strand
CGATACTGTAGTAAACTTTTTCTTTCAGGTCTTCCAACAGATGTGTCTCCAGAAACTGAACGTACTTCTCCACCGTTGGTTTTCCCTTCGGCTTGCGAGGCGGTGGTGGAAGGATTACTACATCGTAGAAATTCTCTAAGTCCTGATAGACACTATTGATTACCAGTTCATCCTTGGTATGCTTGGTGATTGCAGTTTTTAAGTTGTCTGGTACGAGATATTTAGGCACTGCACCATAGGACTCCAATGCATGAACAGTACCGGCAATGAAGTTGGGCAGTTTTTCATCCTCAAAGGCTTCCGCATAAATAAGGTTGCTTACTCCAACAGTTGTAACAAAAAAATGTACCTTTTTTATTTCACCAGTTGATGAACTCCACAATGAATTTCCGGTTGTATCACCGACCCAGTCGATGATTAACCTTTTCTCCTGGAATCCGTTCCACGACCATGCTGACAGCTTCCGAGCCGTAATGCTTTTCAACGAAGCGTTTAAAATACAGGCAATACTGTGTATATTGATAACCGGAAGGACAGTCCTTCTTGTATTTCAGCCACAGATAAAAGAGATTTGCTTTGCTTCCTGGCATAATTAGCCGCTCATAGACGGCTTGGTAATCAGGCATAACGGAATCATCTTTTCTGCGGAGGTTTTCGGGTGGAAAGAATAGATGTTCCACTTCCTCTGCCGACATTTGTTTCAGCGTATCAAGATCTTTGCCGGATTCTTTGAAGCGGTTCATGATCAGAGTAATTGTGCTGCAGCCAACTTTGTATCGGCTACGGCAATCATCATAGGATATGCCACGTTGACGCATATCGATGATTCCAAGAATTGTAGTACAGTTTTGCATAATTGTATGCTCCTTTCTCATTTGTTTTTACCACGAGAAAACTATACCACAATAAGTCTCACACCGATATTCCGAGCAGGTACACCGGTGGAACAATGTGCTCACACCGTTTCAAACGAAATATTCACACCGGTCGGGCGAAATTTGCATCTTAGCAAGAAAATATAAAATATCGAATTCCGTTGGTGTCAGGCTGATTTCAGAACCTTTCATTAGGATTTTCCGACTCCTTGGATGAATTTCCAGATCACCGATCAGAAGTTCATCCGAGTGTACACCAATAGCCACCTCTGTATCTTCTAAGGCTCCTAATAACAGCGAGGATACTTCACCGCTTATCATGTCCTGAATACCGGAAATCAGTTCTTTTGTATAAGCACTTTCCGGCGGTTCCCTTAATAATTTTTCCAAGAGCCAGATTTCAAGGGTATGATCCATGGGAATATAACTGATATTCTTTTTCATCATGAACGCCTCCTTTAAATTAACTCTTGATATTTGTTCTTATAAAAATATTTGGTTACGGAACTTAGCAGCATATAGAAAAATGCCACATGCAGCAAAAAGGCAAAATACCAAAGCGGTAATTTTGTCAGTCCAAACAGTGATGCCCCGCTGGTAAAAGTAAGGGCTGTAAAAGCAAGAATCCCTACCAAAGTAATAGAGATGACCGGTGCAGATGCCTGCTTTGGAGAAACGGGATTTGGCAGTACGCAGGAAATGCAGGATCAAAACCTGTGTCCACATGGACTCCAAAAACCAGCCTGTCTGGAATAAAGCAGCGTACTGAAGTTTCAGGGAAGGATCGGTAAGCTGCAGGTAAGTTGCCCCTCCGCACAGTGCAGGGCATAGGAAATAATACAAAAACAGGAAAGTCACAATATCAAACAGGGAACTGATCGGTCCGAAAGAAAGCATAAACTGCTTCAGTGTGTTGCCGGACCAGTCTCTTGGGGACAGTATCTCTTCCTCATCTACATTGTCTCATGGAAGTACGATACACAGCGTATCATATAACAGATTCAGAAGCAGGATCTGGATGGAGGTCATAGGAAGAAACGGTAAAAATGCACTGGCACAAATGATGGAAAAAATATTTCCAAAGTTGGAACTTTGCGGTGATTTTAATATACTTCAGCATATTGGTAAAAGTCTTTCGCCCTTCCAGGACACCCTGTTCCAATACATTTAAGTCTTTTTGCAGCAATACAACATCAGCAGCATCTTTGGTGGCGTCCACTGCTGTATCTACAGAAATCCCTACATTTGCCTCATTTAGTGCAGGAATGTCGTTGACCCCATCCCCAAGAAATCCAACGGTATGACCATTCTCTTTGAGTGCAGAAACCAGACGCACTTTCTGACCGGGAGTAAGCTCTGCAAAAACATGGGTTTCTTCTACCACCTTTTTCAGTTCACAGTCTGTCATTTCATCCAGTTGGGTGCCGGTCAGGATATGTTCGGCAGAGATTCCAACCCGGCGGCAGACGGATAGTGCAATGGCTGTCTGATCTCCGGTCAGGATCTTCGGGATTACTTTTAATCTCTTCAGTGCTGTTACGGATTCGCCTGCCGTCTGTTTTGGGGCATCGAAGAAAGACAGATAACCAACCAAAGTCATATCCTTTTCATCGTCAGGTGTGATTTTCTTTCGTCTTCCCACTTGTTTCCGAGCCACAGCAATAACCTTCATCCCATCCTGTAGCATTTCCCCTACCACACAAAATACGCTTTGTCTGGCATCTTTTTCCATCTGGTATTCTGTCAGAAGCTTGGCATAATGGATTTCCCTGCCTGGCATGGATTTACAGGCAAGAATGGCATTGTCAATGGGATTACGGACGCCGGAATGATAGGAACTGTTCAGATAAGCCAGATCCAGGACATCTGTATTTTCATTGCCCAGAATATCTATATAATATTCCAGCAGGATACTTTCATTGGTCAGTGTTCCTGTTTTATCCATACAAAGCACATCCATGCTTCCAAAGCTCTGCATGGCGTTCAGATCTTTGATGATGGTCTGTTTTTTACCCATAGCAAGGCTTCCTTTTGCAAGGCAGGCGGTGATGACCATGGGGAGCATTTCCGGCATCAGCCCTACCGCTACAGACAGTGCGAATGCAAAGGATTCCAGCCACTTTCCACCTGTGATCCCCAATATAAGAAATACAATGGGAACCAGAACCGCCATAAACCGGATCATGACCCAGGCAATGGAATTGGCTCCTTTTTGAAAAGCATTTTTATCTTCAGAATTAGGTTTGGTAAATCCACCGTATAGAGTATCCCTTCCTACAGCCAGCACGATGCCTTCCCCTTTTCCACTGATAACTGTGGTCGTCATAAACACAAGATTTTCCAATTGTGTTATGGGTTCCTGCTCTTTGTAACAAAGTGTACGGCAGCTTTTTTCCAAAATGGCGCTTTCTCCAGTGATAGCGGCCTGGGAAATAAATAGATCGGTTACCTTTGTCAGCCGGATGTCCGCTGGAACACGATCACCAGCAGAAAACAGAATCAGATTGCCTACTACTAATTCTTCACCGGGAATTTCCCGTAGTTCCCCATTCCGTCTTACGGTAACCTTTTCGTGAATCAAACGGTCAAGCTGTTCGGCTGTGCTTTTCGCCCGCAGCTCCTGAATTAAACGGATGATACCGCTGATTACAATCATGGAAAAATGATAAGGGCAGTAGTAGCATTCCATGTAAAATTAGAGGCCATAAAAACATCGGTAACAAGAGAAACAATACCTAAAATAAATAGAATCACATGAAATGGATTAATAAACGCTCGCCGCAATCGCTGGATGGTGGTATCTGTTTTACGTTCCTGAAAACTGTTTTTGCCATATCTTTTCCGCATTGCATCCACCTGTTCTTTGGATAGCCTAAGGCAGATGTACCAAGATCCCGGTAGATTTCTGGCGGCTTACAGTAAGCGTACTTTTTGATACGGCTGTCAAATAGTGTTGCTTTCGACAAAAATAGATTTCTCCCTTCGTAGTATAAGTAAGAATATTTTAACATAGAGTTGTGAAAATGACAGATTTATATTCTTGCTTTTTTCTTGCGATTCGTTGGAGGGATATATTTTAAACGCTACGCCCTTTTCAGAACAGGTAAAGTATGGCAGAATAAAATTTTTTTAGGGGAAGCATTATGGCAAAACAAAAAACGGGAAATACATTTTTGGAAGAGCAGATTGGATATAAAGAAGTTTTACGTCTATAATATAAAATTGATTTGAAACTATGCGCTTTCCTAAATCTTATTATTCCGAAATTCCGATGGAGGAAGTCCCGTCTGTTTTTTGAACAGTCTGCTGAAATACAGCGGATTATTATACCCAACGATGGATGCCACCTCGGATACAGAATATGTAGTAGTCCGGAGCAGTGTCTTTGCATTTGTGATCCGGAGATTTAGTATATACTGCATGGGAGTTACGCTATTGTAACGTTTAAAGCTTCGGATAAACCAGCTGATACTGAGGTGTTTGTCCATGGCGTACTGCTCAATCGATATTTCTTCTGCAAAATGTTCATTAAAATACTGTGTAGCTTCTTCCATTTCTTTTTGCAACATCCGGTTCTGGGAAGAGATGCCCATGGGAGCCTGGCGGCTAATCAGAAGGAACAGTTCCCTGAGCAGGAGAGATAAGTATTCTTCATAATGAGGACGGGTAAGCTGGAGTTCCTGAATCATTTTTCGGAAAATCTGATGATATTCCGTAGAGTTTCCAGTCTGGATAATCTGTCCGGATTCAAACAAATGGTATTCTCTTAAAATATTTTACATTATTACCGGTAAAATGAACCCAGTAACTTCTGTCTGGTCTGTCCCATAATAAACATATCTTTGCATTTCCCGTGGCTTGTATAAAATCATATGTCCGGCCTCTATAATCTCTTCCTTGCCATTCAAAAAGAAATGACCTTTCCCTGCAGCAATATAAAGCAATTGATAGTCAATCCTTCCCCGGGGGCGATACGTGGGAAGCTTGGGCTGGTGGATCAGCCGGTATGTCCCACAGCTTCCCACTACTAGTGATTTGCTCTTATCTTTAAAATCCAATAATGAATTATGCAGATAACCAGAGTTGATATACATGATGCGTCTCGCACCTCCTTTAAACAAGTAGGCTTCTGTTAAAGATAGTGTATCATTTTGTGCATGTTTTGTCCAATAGAGTTTATGGACGAATAGTGTAAAAATAGCGTAAAATAATGATAAACCAAAGGAAAAATCATAAAAATAAAGGGGGAAAATATTATGATCGTGCCAAGACATTACGAGGACTTAAAAATAATGCATGAAAACACCATGCCCAGCAGAGCATATTATATGCCAGCTTCCCATGATATGGGACCACTGGTAGAGGATCGTTTTTCTTCAGATCGGGTTATCTGTCTGAATGGAACATGGGAGTTTCAGTATTTTAACAGTATCTACGATTTGCAGGAAAAATTTTAACGAACAAGGATATGACTGCAGCAGATTTACACAGGTAGAGGTGCCGGGGGGTGTGGCAGAATTACGGGTATGACAGCCACCAGTATACTAACGTGAGGTATCCGATTCCACTGGATCCGCCTTATGTTCCACAGGAGAATCCATGCGGAGCTATGTCAGGAAATTTTACTATGAAATACCAGAGGAGGCGCCCAGAGCATATCTGAATTTTGAAGGGGTGGATTCCTGCTTTTATGTCTGGGTAAATGGAAAGTATGTAGGTTACAGTCAGGTTTCCCATGCCACAAGTGAATTTGATGTGACGGAAGTTCTGAAAAATGGGGAGAATACGCTGGCGGTACTGGTTCTGAAATGGTGTGATGGAACTTATCTGGAAGATCAGGATAAATTTCGAATGAGTGGAATCTTCCGGGATGTGTATTTTGTGAACCGCCCGGAAAATGTGGTCTATGACTACTTTACAACTGCCGAAATCCAGGAGGAACAGGCAGTAATTACAGTACAGGCTAGTTATCAGGGAAAGGCAGTGCCAACAAAACTTACTTTGTATGATGCAGAACATAAGGAGATTGCTTCTCAGGTATTTCAGGAAAATACAGGTACTGTTTATACACATAAAGCAGTAATTCTTGTAAAAGAGCCAAATCTGTGGAATCCGGAACAGCCGTATTTATATACTCTGGTTCTGGAAACGGAAGGGGAAGTGATTACAGACCGGATTGGCCTCCGGGAAATCTGTGTCAAAGATGCAGTTCTTTATGTAAATGGAACCGCCATCAAATTCAAAGGGGTGAACCGTCATGACTCCGATCCAGTAACAGGGTTTGTGATTGGACTGGAGCAGATGAAGAAGGATCTGCAGATGATGAAAGAAAGCAACTTCAATGCAGTCCGTAGCAGCCATTATCCGAATGTGCCTTATTTTTACCAGCTCTGTGATGAATATGGATTATTTGTGATTGCAGAAGCAGACAATGAAAGTCATGGAACCCAGTCCCAGTATTTAAAAGATTCCAATTGGGAAAATGTAAGCAGGAAATGGAATGAACGGATCTCGGACAACCCGGAATTTATCCCGGCAACTCTGGATCGTACACAACTTTGTGTACACAGGGAAAAGAACCGCCCTTGTATTATTATCTGGTCTATGGGAAATGAATGTGGTTATGGCTGTACTTTTGAGGAAGCTTTAAAATGGACAAAAAGGGTTTTGATTCTACAAGGCTCACCTGTTATGAAAGTTCTTTTTTATCGCAGCGACAGAAGGAAATATGATTACAGTAACATTGATATTTTCAGCCGGATGTATCCTTCCCTGGAAGAAATTCAGGAATATATGGACAAAAAACCGGACAAACCTCTCCTGTTGATTGAATACTGTCATGCCATGGGAAATGGACCGGGAGATTTAGAAGACTATTTTCAAATAATTTATGAGTATGATGTCCTCTGCGGCGGCTTTGTGTGGGAATGGTGCGACCATGCCATTTATCAGGGACAGGCTGCTAATGGAAAAGAAAAGTACCTTTATGGAGGTGACTTTGGAGAAGAAGTCCATGATGGGAATTTCTGTATGGACGGCCTGGTATATCCGGACAGAACACCCCATACAGGGCTTTTGGAATACCAGAATGTGTATCGCCCGGCAAGAGTGGTGTCTTTCTGTCAGAAAACAGGGGAGCTGTGTCTGGAAAACTATATGAACTATGTGGATTTAAAGGATTATATCTATTTGGTATACGAAGTAAACTGTGACGGAAAGCTGCTGGAGAAAAAACAGTTCATTTTGCAGGAGTCTGTACTGCCTCACAAGAAAGGAACTATTTTGTTGGATATTACCGTTCCAGACAGCGGAAAATGTTATTTGAAAGTATCTTATCATTTAAAGCACGGTACCAGTGTTATGGCGCAGGGCAGTAGGATGGGATTCGATGAAATCCTTTTGAAAAATCAGGATGGAAGAAACCAGCAGGCAACAGCTTTGTTGGAAACTCAGGAACAGAAAGAAGCAGAGGTACAGGTTTCTGAAACAGATCGTTTTCTTTCCGTCCGGTCAGATACATTCTTCTATGTTTACAATAAACTTCGGGTTTATTTGAACAATTAAGTGTAGATGGAGAGGAACTTCTGGAAACCCCTATGGAACTGAATATCTGGAGAGCACCTACGGATAATGACCGGAAGATCAAACAAGAATGGATAGATGCCGGATATGACCGGAGCAAAGCCAGGGCTTATGATACTCATTGGGAAATGAATGGGGAAGGAATTCGGATTTACAGTACGGTGTCCGTGGCTGCAGTAGCAATTCAGAAGGTTTTGGATATAGAGGCCGTATGGAAGATTTACAGGACAGGAGAAATATCTGTCAAAATGCACGTCAAAAAGGATAGGGAATTTCCGCAGCTTCCTAGATTTGGCATCCGCCTGTTTTTGAGGGGAGAATATGAAAATCTGAAATTTTATGGATTGGGACCGCACGAAAGTTATCGGGATAAATGCCGTTCCTGCAGCCATGGATTGTATGATACAACGGTAGAGGAACAGCATGAAGATTATATCTGCCCGCAGGAGAATGGAAGCCATACAGATTGTGATTATCTGATGTTGGAAAAGGAGAATCAGACCGTTACAGCAGTATCTTCCAGGCCGTTTTCCTTCAATGTGTCTTATTACTCACAGGAAGAACTGACGAGAAAGGCACACAATTTTGAGTTGGAAAAATCGGGAAGTACCATTGTCTGTCTGGATTATGCACAGAACGGCATTGGTTCCAACAGCTGTGGTCCGGAACTACGGAAAGAGTACCAGTTTACAGAAGAAACCTTTACGTTTGATATGAAGTTTTTATTTGGGAAGGAATGGTAGGAACACATGAAAGAGAAAACGTATTTAAAATGGTATAACAAAGTCGGGTATGGCTTTGGGGATATTGCAGGAAATGTCGTGTATGCGCTCCTGTCCTCTTTTGTCATGATTTATCTTACCAATACAGTAGGATTAAATCCGGGAATTATTGGAACCTTAATTGCGTATCTAATGTTATTCGATGGAATTACGGATGTTTTTTGGAACCTGATTGATAAACAAAGAGTAAAATGGGAAAAGCAAGACCTTGGATGCTCTATGGCTATATTGGCTGTGCTGTAACCTTAGTCGCTATTTTTGCAATACCTGCAAATATGGGAGAATTTGCACAGTAATGCCTGGTTTTTTATTGCGTATACACTGTTAAATGCAGTATTTTATACAGCGAATAATATTGCGTATTCTGCTCTGACAGCCTGGTAACAAAGAATAGTAAAGAACGTGTACAGATGGGTTCTTATCGCTTCATTTTTGCTTTTTCCACAAGTCTGTTGATTCAGTCTCTGACCATTGGCTTTGTAGAATGGATGGGTGGCGGAGCTGCCGGCTGGAGAACGGTTGCGATTATCTATGCAGTAATTGGATTGATTGTTAATACGATTTCTGTACTTTCTGTAAAGGAATTAGCGGAAGAAGAATTAAATGATGGGAAACAATCCGGAAATGATGAAAAATATTCCCTTCTGGATGCTGCAAAACTGTTGTTTACCAATAAATACTATGTTATGATCTGTGCTACCTATATCCTTCAGCAGATTTATACTGCTATGCTGAATATGGGTATTTACTATATGACGTATATCCTGTTCAATGAAAATCTGTATGGTGTATTTTCCTGGGCCATTAATATTCCACTGATTATTGCATTGCTCATTACACCGATGCTGGTGGAAAAGTGGAGAGGAATGTATAAACTGAACCTTACAGGATACGTGATTGGAACGATTGGAAGAGCCCTGGTCGTAGTAGCCGGTTATCTGGGAAGTGTGCCACTGATGCTTTTATTTACTGGCATTGCAGCTTTTGGTATGGGACCATGGCAGGGGGATATGAATGCTGTGATTGCTTCCTGCTCAGAATATACATATCTCACAAAGCATAAAAGAGTAGACGGAACCATGTATTCCTGTACTTCTCTTGGTATTAAGCTGGGCGGTGGAATTGGAATTGCCATTACCGGCTGGCTTCTGGATTTCAGTGGCTTTGACGGCACACTGGCTGTACAGTCTGATTCCTGTATCCAGATGCTGCAGATCATGTATTTATGGATTCCAGTAGTAATCACGCTTATCATTACCGTTATTATGGCAAAGATGAATGTAGAGAAGGCAAATGAGAAACTTTTACAGGAAAAGTCTATGAAAGACGGTATGCATGATTGAAGTAAACCGCATAAAAATTCATGACTTTCTGTAAGTAATTCATCAGTTTTTTCATTCTGGTTTTCCTCCTTTCCTGATTACTGAGTTTATTATATCGGATGGGCAGAAAACTGCGTGCCATATCAAAAAGAAATGTAGCCAATTCTTGAGAGGGGAAAGAAATATCATGCAGCCGTCTTATGAAGAGAAAAAAGAAAAGTTCAGTATGATAAGGAAAAAACCACATCATGTTCCCCCTCACCTTCACAATGCCATAGAACTGGTATATGTAACAAAAGGGAGGTGGAGCTTGGCATTGGATATGAGTTGTATCATATGGAAAAGGGGGATTTTGCTATTGTTTTTCCAGATTTGATTCATCATTATCAGGTGTTTTCAAAGGGGGAAAATGAGGTGTACCAGTTTTATGCTTCTTTGGAACTAAGTGGTCCGTTTATGGCGCTTCTTCAGAAGAAATGTCCGGAAAACCCGGTGATTGCCAGCGCAGATTTACATAGAGAAGTTAAAAACGCCCTGAGTTGTCTGATAAAAGATCAGAAAGTCAGTGAGGTTGTGGGGCAGGCTTATTTGCAGATTATATTATACCGGTGCAGGGAAACATTCCGATTCATAGAAAAAGATAGTGTGGGGAGTAATGATCTGATATATGCAGCGATGACCTATCTGTTGTCACATTTTCAAGAGGAACTTACACTTGGGAAAGTGGCATCAGCTCTGGGAACTAATAAGTTTGCCCTATCAAAAATTTTTTCAGGTATTTTTCATACAAATTTCAACCAATACTTAAATGAAATTCGTTTAAATTATGCGACCTCTTTGTTGGAAAATACGGATAGAAGGATTACAGATATTTATCTGGAAGCTGGATTTGAAAGCCAGAGGACATTTAATAGAGTTTTTCGACAAAAGTATGGGCGGACGCCTAGTGAATATCGAAAAACATGGTGGGAAAAATAGAACATGTCTCATTATTACTTATAGAAAAGAAACATATCGACAAGTAAATTTAAAGGATATATTCAAAGAGAAGTATTATATTTCCATCAAAGATTAAATGGAAAAATTTTAGAGGTAGGAAAAATACGATTATAATGAATGGTCGATAGATTCCTAAATTTAGATGTAAAGTAGGATTTATTAAATGATTTGGCACAAATTTCGTCATATGATGAAGAAGTGTTTAGACGAATAAAAATTCTGAACGCTTTGTGTTATAAATATAAGATTAAATTATTTCGAAAAGTTTTTCTCTTTTAAGGAAAGATGATTTTAAATAGAACTATATTGTATGTAACCGTTATGTTCAAAAAATGATATTACGATGCTATTGTTTGAATTAGTACATACTTTATAACAATTACAGGGACAAAGATAGTTTGATTGGGAGAATAGTTTAGAAGTAATATCTCTATTTCTAAATCGTGGAGTGACAAGCCGATACGTTCTGTTTCAAAAAAATTTCAAAGATGTTGACGACAAGATTTTTCGGGAGTATCAAAAACTAGAAAATAAAATGGAAAGAAAAAAACAGATTCGGATACTCCTTTTTTACTGTTGACTGGAGAGGAGGGAAGATTGTGCAATGAAAGGGGGAAGGGAGGATCCGATCCATTATCCACAGGAAATGGTAGAATTTGTTTGCTTAAGATAATAGCAACACAGGCAGAGGGATTAGAATATTCTTCTGCCTTTTCTTATAAAGAAAGGAGCAGAATTGATTATCCACTTACTGTAGATGATATTTTTTCTTGTCTTGGTGATTTTTGTTTTCAAGAAAAGGTGGAACAGGAGATTAAAGCAAATGTGAAAGCAGGATTATCCTACGTAGAATATAATATGCAAAGCAAAAACGGACCATCAAAAATCTGGTCTACAGCAAAACATATTTTGGGGAGAATATGAAATTTGTCTGGATAGTGAAAAATATAAGGGCGTTTTACGGGCATTGGCATTTTTGACTTTGGGAAAAACAGTTTAACATTTATGATGGGTGGTTGGAAAGATTTTTTAGGTTTTAATAAATTCAATTCAGATTAACCATTCAAAGTTATAAAAATTGGAAATATTTATCGTATTCCCAAGTCTTTCTTCGCCCATTGGTTAGATGAAGGAAACTAAACCATGTTTACAAACATAGATGCAGGTATTGACACACACAAATCAATTATGTTACGGTGCTTTATGGCGAAAGAAAGCATATAAGCACCTACCAATAGGTACTTTATTCTAAAAAGCAGATACGGACATTGCTTCAAGCGGCGTAAGAATACCATTCTGTTTATTTAGAGATTTTACTGGCTTTGTTTGTAGGTTTACGCAAGGGTGAAATTTTAGGGTTAAAATATTCAGAAATTTTCAAGAATTAGAAATTCGAAAAAAGGAAAATATGCAGTTGTTTGAAAAACTTGGAGAAGATGAACCAGAATTTGCTTGAACTCCTTCCGCAAAAAGCATATAATATAATGGGCTAACATGCTGTTTCAGAATGTTTCTGCTGCTTCATATCAAACAATATCATATTCTCATATAGGGTATTAAATGCTAGAAAAAGCAGGACAAAATTTTTAAGAATTTAATTGCAAAATAAGTGATTTATAGTATTAAATTATGTTATGCAGTGCTATGTATTTTATGCAAGACCATGAAATGGTGTATAATTATGCATAGTGCTGCATAGTAGAAAAAAGTAAATTTGTTACGCAAGGGCAAAAATCAGGTGAAAAACAGCATTTTTCATACTGAAAAGCGTCCCTGAAAATCATAAAAAAAACAGCTATTTTTCGT
>ENA-OQBT01001077-OQBT01001077.1-human-gut-metagenome-genome-assembly--contig:-NODE-1077-length-12382-cov-2.947042_pt1 | contig 12382 bp, 19 predicted proteins | sample MGYA00242749_ERZ504557 | MGnify/ENA primary metagenome ERZ504557 (study PRJEB26092, sample SAMD00036243) | human gut metagenome | host: Homo sapiens | study: EMG produced TPA metagenomics assembly of... | reverse complement strand
CTCCAACGGCCTCGGTGCTTCTGTCAAGCGTCGCGAGGATACTCATAAGATGGCAGAGGCCAACAAGGCCTTCGCTCATTACCGCTGGTAATCACTCGCCCTGAGTAAAACTAAGGAAAAAGATGGCTGAAGAGATTTCGGACCTCCACGACGTCCGCAATATCGGCATCATGGCCACATTGATGCCGGCAAGACCACCACTACCGAGCGTATTCTGTTCTACACCGGTAAGAACTACAAGATCGGCGAGACCCACGACGGCGCCTCCACCATGGACTTCATGGCGCAGGAGCAGGAACGTGGTATCACCATCCAGTCCGCTGCTACCACCTGCTTCTGGAGCCGTCAGTCCCACGACACCAAGGACAAGTTCCAGATCAACATCATCGATACCCCTGGCCACGTGGACTTCACGGCGAGGTGGAGCGCTCCCTGCGTGTGCTCGATGGTGCCGTTGCCGTGTTCGACGGCAAGGAAGGCGTGGAGCCGCAGTCCGAAACCGTGTGGCGTCAGGCTGACAAGTACGGCGTTCCGCGTATCTGCTTCATCAACAAGATGGACAAGCTGGGCGCGAACTTCTACTACTCCGTCGACACCATCAAGGAGAAGCTGGGTGCTACTCCGATCGTGATGCAGCTGCCGATTGGTTCCGAGAACGACTTCACTGGCGTTGTCGACCTGGTTGAGATGCAGGCTTACGTGTGGAACGGCACCGAGGAGCTCGGCGCCAAGTACGACACCACTGAAATCCCGGACGACCTCAAGGACAAGGCTCAGGAGTACCACGAGAAGCTCGTGGAAGCCGCTGCCGAAGCCGACGACGACTCATGAACAAGTTCTTCGAGGACGGCGACCTGTCCAAGGAAGACATCCGCGCTGGCGTGCGTAAGCTCACCATCGCCAAGGAAGCCTTCCCGATCTTCTGCGGTTCCGCCTTCAAGGACAAGGGCGTTCAGCCGATGCTGGACGGCGTTGTCGATTACCTGCCGTCTCCTGAAGACGTGCCGGCCATCAAGGCTACAAGCCTGGCGATGAGTCCGTCGAGATCGACCGTCACCCGGTCAAGTCCGATCCGTTCGCGGCTCTGGTCTTCAAGATCTCCACCCACCCGTTCTACGGCAAGCTCGTGTTCGTGCGCGTCTACTCCGGCTCCGTTGTGCCGGGCGACTCCGTGCTCGACTCCACCGCGAGAAGAAGGAACGTATCGGCAAGATCTTCCAGATGCACGCCGATAAGGAAAACCCGATGGACCGCGCTGACGCCGGTAACATCTACACCTTCGTGGGCCTGAAGAACGTGACCACCGGTGACACCCTGTGCGCCATCGACGATCCGATCACCCTCGACTCCATGACCTTCCCGGATCCTGTGATCCAGGTGGCCGTCGAACCGAAGACCAAGGCCGACCAGGAGAAGATGGGCATCGCCCTGTCCAAGCTGGCCGAAGAGGATCCGACCTTCCAGGTCACGACCGACGAAGAGTCCGGCCAGACCCTGATCGCCGGCATGGGCGAGCTCCAGCTCGACATCATCGTCGACCGTATGCGCCGCGAGTTCAAGGTTGAGTGCAACCAGGGCAAGCCGCAGGTCGCCTACCGCGAGACCATCCGCAAGGCCGTCATGGACCAGGGCTACACCCACAAGAAGCAGACCGGTGGTTCCGGCCAGTTCGCAAAGGTCCTGATGAACTTCGAGCCGCTCGACACCACCGAGGGCAAGACCTTCGAGTTCGAGAATAAGGTCACCGGCGGCCACATCTCCGCCGAATTCATCGGCCCCATCGAGGCCGGTGTCAAGGAGGCCATGGAGTCCGGTGTTCTCGCCGGCTTCCCGGTCGTGGGCGTCAAGGCCACCGTCACTGACGGCCAGATGCACCCGGTCGATTCCTCCGAAATGGCCTTCAAGCTCGCAGGTTCCATGTGCTTCAAGGAAGCTGCCCCGAAGGCCAAGCCGGTCATTCTCGAACCGATCATGAAGGTCGAAGTCCGTACGCCGGAAGAGTACATGGGCGAAGTCATCGGCGATCTGAACCAGCGCCGTGGCAACATCCAGTCCATGACCGACGGTGTCGGCGTCAAGGTCATCGACGCCAAGGTCCCGCTGTCCGAGATGTTCGGCTACATCGGCGACCTGCGTTCCAAGACCCAGGGTCGTGCCATGTTCACCATGGAGATGGACTCCTACGACGAGGTGCCGAAGAGCGTCTCCGAGGAGATCATCAAGGCCCAGCGCGGCGAGTGACACGCGCCACTGCATGAAGTAGCCAGTGTCTTCAGTCAGCGGTAATATCGTATACCGCTGACTGGGTTCTGGCTCTTCAAAGTGGCACATAACCCAGAAACCCAGTAGAATAAGCGAGTTCCTGTGCGAAAGGGTGCAGGAAACTCACGAGACGTCCAGGAGGACAAAAGTAATGGCAAAGGAAAAGTACGAGCGTACTAAGCCGCACGTTAACATTGGTACCATCGGCCACGTCGATCACGGTAAGACTACCCTGACTGCCGCCATCTCCAAGGTGCTGCACGAGGAGTTCCCGGATGTCAACCCGGAGTACGACTTCAACCAGATCGATTCCGCTCCGGAAGAGGCCGCCCGCGGTATCACCATCAACATCGCCCACATCGAGTACCAGACCGAGAAGCGTCACTACGCTCACGTCGACTGCCCGGGCCACGCCGACTTCGTGAAGAACATGATTACCGGTGCTGCCAGATGGATGGCGCTATCCTCGTTGTGGCCGCCACCGACGGCCCGATGGCCCAGACTCGCGAGCACGTGCTGCTCGCCCGTCAGGTTGGCGTTCCGAAGATCCTCGTCGCCTGAACAAGTGCGACATGGTCGACGATGAAGAGCTCATCGAGCTCGTCGAAGAAGAGGTCCGCGACCTCCTCGACGAGAACGGCTTCGACCGTGACTGCCCGGTCATCCACACCTCCGCTTACGGTGCTCTGCACGACGACGCTCCGGACCACGAGAAGTGGGTCCAGTCCGTTAAGGACCTCATGGACGCTGTCGACGACTACATCCCGACCCCGGTTCACGACCTGGACAAGCCGTTCCTGATGCCGATCGAGGACGTCTTCACCATCTCCGGCCGTGGTACCGTTGTCACCGGTCGTGTCGAGCGTGGCCAGCTGGCCGTCAACACCCCGGTCGAGATCGTTGGTATCCGTCCGACCCAGCAGACCACCGTCACCTCCATCGAGACCTTCCACAAGACCATGGACGCCTGCGAGGCTGGCGACAACACCGGTCTGCTGCTGCGTGGTCTCGGCCGTGACGATGTCGAGCGTGGCCAGGTTGTGGCCAAGCCGGGCTCCGTCACCCCGCACACCAAGTTCGAGGGCGAAGTCTACGTGCTGACCAAGGACGAAGGCGGCCGTCACTCGCCGTTCTTCTCCAACTACCGTCCGCAGTTCTACTTCCGCACCACCGACGTCACCGGCGTCATCGAGCTGCCGGAAGGCGTCGAGATGGTTCAGCCGGGCGACCACGCTACCTTCACCGTTGAGCTGATTCAGCCCATCGCTATGGAGGAAGGCCTGACCTTCGCTGTGCGTGAAGGTGGCCACACCGTCGGCTCCGGTCGTGTGACCAAGATCCTCGCCTGATTTTCATCAGACAAGAATCTTCGCTTGAACTAGCGTTATAGAAATCCCCTTCGAGGAAACTCGGAGGGGATTTTCTATAACCGCAACAGGATATGGATATGTACCACGACTTCCGGCCTGGATGCGCTAGTGTTGCTTTCCAATAGATAAACGGACTGCTGCACTGCGAGGATATGACACTGATGGCAGGCCGGGAAAGAAGGTCGATGATGACTGGTGCACAGGCCGCTCACTGTGGTTCTGTATCCGCAATTTCGCTGGGACTGCCCGTTTCCACGGCGATTCCCGAAGCCAAAGGCACACTGCCGAAAGCCTTGTTCGTAGGCAAAGCGCCGATTTCCGGCAAACTCAAGCAGCGATTGGTGAACGAGATCGAATCCATCACCATGCTGGCGTTGGCCCGGTCGGCCAACACGGGGCTTGCGGACGGCAAACTGATCCCGGAAGTGCTGGTCATCGGACTGAAGCTTACGGCCAAAGCCACCGGCATACCGAACGAAGTCATCGACTGATCGCCGGACAGCGCAAATCGGGCATCGTGTTCGTGTGCGTACGCGACGTGCCGTTCGAGGGCAGCACGCGTGAGGAATGCGCGTTCGCCGTGCGCCGCGCCATACCGGGGCGTGCCGGGCACACGCCGATCTATCAGGTATATGCCGGCGACTGGCAGCCGGCGGGGGAGGCCCAGCTGGAGCTGGCCGGCTCTACTATTGATGAGCTGTGGGCATCGCTGTGCTCACAGACCATTTTGGGTACGCCGGAGGTCGAGAATCTGGATGCGCGCATCATTCGCCATACTGAAATTGCTCGGCTCGAATCCGAAGTGGACAAGCTCACTCGTGACCATCAGCGCGTCAAGAACCCGGCCCAGCGCAACGAGATCTATGCCAAACTCCACAAGCCAAGGCGCAGCTCGCAAAACTGCGCGAGGCATAGTGATGTGAAAGCCATTGGGCTTCCGCTGTCGGGAGCTGGCTCGCGAAGCGAGACTGAGGGTGGTCCAGGTCCGTGGCCTAGGCTACGCCCAAGCTAATTGAAATATTCGTGCATCATACAGCGTACAGTTAAACCATGTTCCCTCTGCTCGAAACCCTGGTCGCCGTATACGAGGTGGGTCAGTTCACGCTGGCCGCCGATGAGCTGAAGGTATCGCAGTCGACGGTGTCGTCGCGTATCGCCCAATTGGAGCAGATGGTCGGCGCGCCCGCTGTTCGTGCGCAATGCGAAAAGTGACGTGACGCCCACACAGGCCGGGCGGATGCTGTACCAGACTGCCATCGGCATCGACGGATTATGGCGGGATACGCGTGAGCAGATCGCCCGCGTGCAGGAGCGCGTGAGCCGCTGGCCGTGTCGTTCTCGCACACGACCGCGGCGATCTGCTGCCGAAGCGTTGCCGGTGATGGCTCGGGACATGGACGGTTTCGACTTCGCTGTACACGTGATGAACTCGGATGCGATTCTCGAACAGGCCAGCATGAAGGCCGTGCAGCTCGGCGTGGTGGAAAAGCCGATCGTGAACGATTCGGTGGACCGCGTCACCCTGTGCGAGGACCGGCTGGTGTTGGCGGGGGAGCCTGACGGCGTGTGATGGTGCGCGAACACGGTTCCGGCGTGCGGTATTACACGGATCTGTATTTCAAGACCGCTCAGGTTGTGCCTGCACGCACGATGGAAGTGTCCAGTAATGCGGCGATTGTGGCGGCGCTGTCCGCCGGGTTCGGGCAGTCGTTGATTTCGGAAGCCGCCGTGCCGGCGGGCGTGCCGGTGCAGCGGGAGCTTGGCGATGAGTTTGTGCGGCGGTTCTATGCGCTGGTGCCGAGATCCGGTCTGACGCACGATCAGCGGGAGTTGGCGGAGACGATTATTGCTGCGCTGCGCGGGTAGTCAGATAGTCGACTGAGGGGAGGTTGCGAACGTTGTTTCTCTCCCTCCGTCCGCCTGCGGCGGCCACCTCTCTCATCAGAGGGAGATCAATTAGGTATCGACAAAATCGATGATATGTATTGGTTGCAATGATTTGACCGATGTAAACGCTTGAGCTTCAATAGACATCATGAGAGAGTTCTGTACAAAATGGTGGAAGCGCATTGCCACCGTTGACATGCTGTTCATTGGTGTTCTGACTCTGCTGGCCTCGCTGTTCGCCTCCTGGCTCAAGCAGTTCCCCGGATTCAGCCTGTTCGGCGCGCTCATCATCGCGCTGCTCATCGGTATGATCATCCAGTTCCCGATCCGCAGTGCCTACGTCGGTTCCAATGATGCCGCAAGGCAGGCGTCAAGGACGCCGCTGGCCTGATTTCCAACAAGCTGCTGCGCCTCGGCATCATCCTGCTCGGTTTCAAGCTCAACCTCGCCGTGCTGTTCACGCAGGGCATCAAGTGTCTGCCGATCGCCGCTGTGGTCGTTACGCTGACCATCATCGTGTGCTATGCCATCGCCCGCAAACTCGGTGTCGACCCGATGCTCGCCATCCTGACCGCCGGTGCACCGGCATCTGCGGTGCGGCCGCCGTCATGGGCCTGGCCGGTTCCATCAAGGTGCCTGAGGACAAGCAGGACGAGAAGGACAACGACGTGACCATGGCCGTGGCCATCGTAGCCATTATGGGTACTGTGTTCGCGTTGCTGGAGATCGCGCTCGGCCCGCTGACCGGCATGACCAAGGACCAGCTGGCATCACCGCCGGTGCTTCCCTGCACGGAAATCGCCCACGCGGTCGCGGGCGGCGACGCGTTCGGCGCGGTCGACATCGCCACCATCATGAAGCTTTCCCGCGTGCTCATGCTTGTGTTCGCGGCCATCATCATCGCCATCTGGTGGGAGAAGAAGCATTCCGAGGTTCAGAGCACCGGCAAGAAGACCGTGGCCTTCCCGTGGTTCATGCTCGGCTTCATCGGCGCTTCGATTATCGGCACCTTCGTACCGTTCGTCACCTCCATCACCCCGCAGCTCGTGGACTTTGCGTACATCGTGCTCGGCATGGCCATGGCCGCGCTCGGCATCAACGTGAACTTCAAGGCCATCGCTTCCAAGGGCAAGAAGCCGATGCTCGCCAGCTTCCTGACATCGATTCTGCTCATGTGCTTCGCTGCAGGTGTTGCGATGCTGTTCTTCTGATAAGCGCTCCAAATACAAATAGGCGAAGGCGAACGACAGTGAGCAATTGGAATGTGTCACCTAAAAATCACGTACTTGCACAACGGATAACCCCAGCCGAACTGGCAGGCCATCGCAATGAACTTCACCACATATGGACTCAGCGGTCGCACCCGGCATCCAGCCGATCAGCAGCGTGCTGAACGTGAAGTTCCAGATCCACAGCAGCACGAACAGCGCCACGGAACGGGTGAAGTTGCTGGACGATTTGAATGTCACGTTGCGGTTCATCACGAAGTTGTAGGTCGCCGAACACACCACGGCGATGCCGTTGGCGATCTGTGAGGGTACGCCGATCAAGTGCAGAATGGCGAACGTCGCATACTCCACAATGGTCTGCGTGGCGGAAACACCCACATACTTGCCCAGCACGGCGAGTCCATTTTGCTTCGGGGTTGCCGTGCCCGCGGTATTTTCCGCAGTGTTCGTTGTGGTCGAGGTATTTGTGGCGCCCACACCTTGATTCGCTTCACATCCGCTCCATTGTTCGCCATGCCCATATACCTCCCGGATGTACCTGTGACGTTCGACCTCGCAATGATACCGCTGACCGCGTCGGGAATCGGCGTGGCGGTCAGACGAGAAAACCGCAGGCCGCAGCAACGACCGGCACACCCAGCGACAGCACCAGATAGGCCGCTGCGGTGGGGTAGCGGTGTTTGCGGAAGAGCGTCACCATTTCGTTGATCGCGGTCGAGAACGTGGAGAATCCGCCGAGGAAACCGGTGGCCAGCACCAGCCGCCACGGTTCATCAAGTGTCCCGCCCAGTGCCAGCGCCGCAACCAGACCGGTCAGGAATCCGGCGATGAGATTGATGGTGAATGTGGACAGCGGGAATGCGCGTTGCCAATACGTTTTGATGGTCGCGTCAAGCAGATAGCGGCAGGAGGCGCCTACGCGCCGCACAGGCAGACCAAGATTGGTAGGAATACGGTCATCACGCCTTACCTCCCTTGCTGGTCGTAGCGGCATTCGTATCAGCGGACGCTTCGGCGGATACGTTCGAGGAGCCGGCCAGATGCGTTCCTGCCCACACGCCGGCAGACGCACAAACCAGACCCAGCGCGAACGTCACCAGTAGATAGGCAATGCCGGCCGCCACCTGACCGTCGCGGATTGCGGTAAAACCTTCCAGCGCGAGTGTCGACATCGTAGACAAACCACCGCATACGCCCATGCCGAGTCCGCGACTGGCAAGTTCTTTGGAACGTGCGCCGAACCGGGAAGCGCCGGCCAAGTAAGCGGTCAACCCTGCATAGCAGAAGCAAGCCAGCATGTTGGCCACAAACGTGCCGGTATGGAAGCTGCCAGCCGCGGGAATCTGTGCGAACGCATAGCGGATAGCGGTGCCGATCGCACCGCCGCAGAAGACGACCAACACAATATCAAGATGAATATCGGGGAGCTTGCGCGCCGGGGGAGTGGTCGTGTGCGTAATCGGCCGGGCACCTGCGGATGGGGATTGCGAATCCATAATAGCCTTTCCTGAAACCGCTGAATCCTGCTGAAGACACAACGATTCCATGCAATATCAAATCGTGTGTAGGAACTATCAGCAGTGTGCGGTTCGAAACGAGTTCAGGCGGGTTCCATCGCCGGTTCTCCAGATTACTCATGGCGACGAATCGAACAGTGAGCGTATCTCGGATATTGGCCTATCGCAGTGAATTGCTCGGTTGTTGCCATACCTCATGGGTATGGCGAAACATGGTTTATGGCTATTGGTTAATGCTAGGCGATTATTGTTTAATAGAACACGAGGATAACGGGCCTTAAGCGCTCGATGCCGGAAAACAAGGAGTTATGAACGTATGTCTGAAACCATGAAAGCTGCGATTTTCGTGGAGCCTGGCAAGATGACCGTGGAAGAAGTGCCGAAGGCGATGCTTGAACAGGATGATGACATCGTGATCCGCGTGGTGCGCACGTGCGTGTGCGGCTCTGATTTGTGGTTCTTCCGTGGGCTGAGCGGACAGGCCGCACACAGTCAGGTGGGCCACGAAGCCATTGGCGTGGTCGAAGAGGTTGGCGCGGCGGTCGAATCCGTCAAGCCCGGCGATTTCGTGGTCGTGCCATTCCCGTACAGCTGCGGCAAGTGCCCGGTATGCAAGGCCGGCTTCGAATCCGTGTGCCCGCACGGGGGCTACTTCTCCGCCTGTCAGGCCGAATACCTGCGTGTGCCCGAGGCGGACGGCACCGTGTCAAGGTGCCCGGTTCACCGGAAGATTATTCCGATGAACAGCTCGCATCGCTGCTGACCATTTCCGATGTGATGTCCACCGGTTATCACGCGGCGGTTTCTGCCGAGGTCAAGCCCGGTGACACCGCCGTGGTCATGGGCGATGGTGCAGTCGGCCTGTGCGGTGTGATTGCCGCCAAGATGCGTGGTGCCACGCGCGTTATTGCCATGAGCCGTCACGAGGATCGCGCGGCGCTCGCCCGCGAATTCGGTGCGACTGATATCGTGCCCGAGCGTGGCCAAGAGGCTATTGACAAGGTGCTGGAGATGACCGGTGGCTATGGTGCGGACGCAGTTCTCGAATGCGTGGCTCCAAGCAGTCCTTCGACACGGCGATTGGCCTGATTCGCCGCGGTGGCGTGATTGGTCGTGTGGGCCTGCCGCACGACGTGGAGATCAGCGCCGAAGGCACGTTCTACGGCAACATCGGCATCAAGGGCGGCCCGGCTCCCGTGCGCCACTATGACCTTGATGAGGGTCTGCTGGACGCGGTGCTCAAGGGCGAGATCAACCCCGGCCGCGTGTTCACCGCCGAGTACGACCTCGACCATATCCAGGACGCCTACGAGGCGATGAACCAGCGCAAGGTCATCAAGCGCTGATCCGGTTCTAGGGTCAGGTGCGCAGAGAACGGTTCTCACTAAGAACCGTGTGAGCCATTCGCACAAAACCGCACAATCGAACAGGCCGCCGGTGTGATGGGGGAGAGATTGGGGGTGAGCCGGTTCGGTGCATGTTTCCATACCGTTGTTTTCGTGTAGAATCGGCCATCTCTATACTTCTGTTTTCGTGTAGAATAGCATATGCCTATACTGTTGTTTTCGTGTAATGAGGTGATTGCTCATGTTGAAGCGCAAGATGCTGGATAAGCTGATCGCATGGAAACAAAAAGCGGGTGGGCGTGAGGCTCTTCTCATCGAAGGCGCTCGCCGTGTGGGCAAAAGCACCATTGTCGAGGAATTCGGCCGCACTCAGTACAAGTCATATATTCTCATCGATTTCACACGTTTGCCGCGCGACGTTCGCGACATCTTCGAAAACCAGCGTGATGACTTTGACACATTTTTCATGCTGTTGTCTGCGTATTACCGCAAGCGACTGTACGAGCGTGAATCGTTGATTATTTTCGACGAGGTGCAGCGGTATCCGGCGGCGAGGGAGCTCATCAAATATCTGGTTGCGGATGGCCGGTATGACTATGTGGAAACTGGTTCGCTGATCTCCATCAAGAGGAATGTGGCGAATATCGTCATCCCCTCCGAGGAACGGAAAATGGACATGGGGCCGCTCGATTTTGAGGAGTTCTGCTGGGCCATGGGGGAGGAGCTGCTTGCTGAAACGATTCGCAAATCGTTCGAGCGTCTGGTCCCGTTGCCCGATGCGCTGCACAAACGAGCGATGAGGCTGTGGCGCGAATATCTGCTGGTGGGCGGTATGCCGCAGGCGGTTGCCGATTATGTCGAGCAGCGCGATTTTGGCGAGGTGGATTTGATCAAGCGTGGCATCCTGCAGCTGTACAGTGATGATATCGGCAAGTTCGCCAATGGCGATGCCGGCCGCGTGCGGGGCATTTTCGCTCAGATTCCAGGGCAGCTGTCCAAGCATGAGAAACGATTCACTCTGGCATCGGTCGATAAGGGGGCTCGATCTCGTGAATACGATTCGGCGTTCTTCTGGTTGGAAGACGCCCGCTTGGTGAACCTGTGCCGTAATTCGACTGACCCTTTGGTGGGGCTGGGATTGTACGAAGATAACGATTCATTCAAATGCTATATGGCGGATACCGGTTTGCTGGTGTCGCAGGCGTTTGCCGATCGAGAGACAACGCCGGATGATGTGTACCGGGATATTCTGTTCGATAAACTCTCGCTCAACGAAGGGATGCTGGTGGAGAATGCGGTGGCTCAGCAATTCCGGGCGAATGGGCGCAAACTGTATTTCTTCTCGCGCTTGGATAGGGCGGATGCCTCGAAAACCATGGAAATAGACTTCCTCATCGTTCGGGAATACGATAATGCCGCGATGAAGCCTCGCATCAGCCCGATCGAAGTGAAATCCACGAAACGATACGGTGTGTCTTCGCTCGACAAATTCCGCAAAAGGTATGCCCAACGATTGGGCAAGGAATACGTTCTGCATCCCCGCCAACTCGAAGTGGATGGAGAACGCATCAAGCTGCCGTTGTATATGGCCCACTGTCTGTGATTTGTGCTGATTGATGCATGTTTGGGCTGCAAGGTTCAGGCAGTCGAAGAGTGTCCGTTCCGCATAGGACATCCGTGAATATGGCTGGACTCACACTGGCTCGACTGCAGGGAAAGGAGTTGGCATGGGATATTCCATCGGTCAGGTGTCGCGAAAGACTGGGCTGTCCGAACATACGTTGCGCTACTATGACGGCCAAGGTCTTTTGCCCGGTATCGCTTGAACTGGTTTCGGACGGAGATGCTTCGATGACGGCGATCTTGAATTGCTTGATCTCATTGAATGTCTGAAATCCACGGGCATGAGTCTCGCAGAGATCAAGGATTTTGTTGATATGACTAAGCAAGGTGATGCCACGCTCGAATCACGACTTGCTGTTTTTCGCAATCAGCGAGATGTGGTGAAACGTCAAATCGCCGAATTGCGACGCCGGTACATCAAACTTGACGTGGTCATTACATCCGGTGCCTCTTGCACCTCGTCGATGAAAATCAATATCCCTTATGGGAGTAGCATTTTCTGCCTTGTATGTGCAGAATGCCGCATTTCAAAATGGGGTTTTGGTGCAAAATACCGCATTTCAAAGTAGGGTTTGGTGCAAGATGTCGTGCAAATGGTGAATCGGGTGTGTTTGTAGGGGCGGCTGGATGACTGTGCGGCTGGACTGTTGTGTGGCCGCATGCTTATGCGGCCACAAGTCGTGCGGGCTGTTCGCAAACTATGCGCGGTCGGTCGGCATTCGCCTGCGCTTGAGGTGTTCGATAAGCAGCTCACACTTTTTGACATCCTCGGCGGTCGAGGCCGGTAGGTCGTCGGAGGAGGTGTCGATGATGCGCTGCAGGTAGCCGTGTAGGGTTTGTAGCTCGGTTTCATTGAGACAGTCCAGCATGGAGGAGGTCTGGTCGGGCGCTTTGCCCAGCAGATCGGCGGCCTCGCGGCCCTGGTTGGTGAGGCTGACCATCATGACGCGGCTGTCCCGCCTGGATGGACGGCGGCTGATGTGACCGCTGGCCTCCAGTTTCTTCAACAGTTCGGCCATGGCCTGGCGGCTCATGCCGAACATCGCGGCCAAGTCCGTTCTGGCTGGTCTGGTCGGATTCCCTGAGCGTCGGCCAAGACGGCGGCCTTAGGCCACGGCGTGGGTCCGAAAGCATGTTCGCCGCGCCGC
>ENA-OQBT01001076-OQBT01001076.1-human-gut-metagenome-genome-assembly--contig:-NODE-1076-length-12388-cov-3.172661_pt1 | contig 12388 bp, 19 predicted proteins | sample MGYA00242749_ERZ504557 | MGnify/ENA primary metagenome ERZ504557 (study PRJEB26092, sample SAMD00036243) | human gut metagenome | host: Homo sapiens | study: EMG produced TPA metagenomics assembly of... | reverse complement strand
CCGCCATATCATCAATCATAACCACCACCTCATTTCCTACTCTGGCAGTTCAAAGATACCGTGTTCTGTTACTAAAAATTTCCCGTGTTCCTGCAAGTGAGAAGCATAGGCTTCAAAGTCAAAGTAATATTCTTGACAGTCCTCGGACAAATGTTTAAATGTCGGGTCGTTCATCAGCTTTTGCTTTGCAACATCTATCATGCTTTTGCAGTCGGGATAAATCGTAATCACGTTCCTGCAAATATAAAGTGCTTCTAAATTCTCAAACACCGTAAGTAGTGATACATATTCTTCCTGCATATCACTTGAAAGCTGGCGGTACATAAAATCTAATTCGTTGAGCTGGTACACGCTGGTATGTTCGTGGACTTCATCAGCATAAGGCAACACCTTTTCGATAATGTGGTAATCCCCACTTTCTGCACCGACACCTAACTTTTCTTCAAACTCGGCAACATCTATCGGCAGGTCGAACCAGTATGATGTTGTTTCTTCGCCAGTTGTTCCTTTCGTTTCCACCAGCACCTTTGTTTCCTGCATTGTTCCTCACGTCCTTTCTGTTGTTTCATCACATCTTTTAAGGTCTGGTACGACATACCAAACACATATTTATAAAAATCGTCTAACTGTCTTTCTTCATAGTCGGCAGGGTTCAGTCGTTTCATTTCCTGCCACACCTTACGTTTGTAAGAGGGCAGGTCGGAAATGTATTCACAGCCGACGTTTGCCTGCATATCCTTAAAAATATCGCTCATTTCATCACTCCAATCTGAAATTTTGGTAAGAAAAAAGCAGTCAATCCTAAGACTAACTGCTTTGTATGAATATTAAATTGTAACTTATCCTAATCTCTTTCTAATTTTTCTTTTTAGTTTGAAAAAGAAACTCGTTGAATATTGCTCATTTTTCACTAATAGTTCATAAGTTTCCATAACATTGATTGTATATACAAAACCTAACATTCCAACGGCAAGACCGAAAAATGCAAAGGAATGGTATTCTGTCCATGAAATATAGCCTTTCACAGTAAATAGGAAGAAAATTAGTCCTGCTATAAATAGAACAGTACAAGGAACAGCAACTATTACATATTTTTTCTTTTTTGAAACGTATTCGCTTTTCAATTCTTTTAGATATTCATAATCAAATAGTAAAGGTTCTTGCCTTAAAATGTTGTACTCTTGTTTTTCAGAAAAAATTGCTACGACAAAAAATATAATTCCTGCCACAAAGCAAAATGCCATACCTAAATAACGCCAAGTCATATTATCTAAAAACAAGGTATATGGCATTCCAGCAAAAATGCAAAGCATAACCCCTAGAGCAAGATAAAGTCCTAATTTTTTCTGATTAGCGATAAACCCTATCGACATTTCCTTGCTTACATAATATCCTCGTTCTTCACTATTTTTCACAGTCTTTTCATCTTTCAAAAGATAATCCGTAGATACTTCAAAAATGTTTGATAATTGTAAAAGCTTTTCTGTTTCTGGAAACCCTTGATTGTTTTCCCATTTACTAATCGCCTGCCTAGTAGTGCCTATTTGTTCAGCTAGAGCTTCTTGCGATATTCCTTTTTCTTTTCTTAATTTAAAGATTTTTTCTCCTAAACTCATTGTGTGATACCTCCTATGATTTGATGAATAAATTTTATCAAGCCATAATGTTATATTCTATATTTTTTGAAATGCACATTAGCAACTTCAAGTTGCAACCTTGTATAATATACAAAATTCATAGATTTTTCTGGTAAGTACAGCGTTTTATGTAATACAACATTCAAATTATAACATTCTCATATCAGCACCACAATAAAATTTTATGCACCGATAATCTTATTGAACAGCTCTAACAGTACATCTTTCACACCGCCAGCATTGAATACCAAGCCGACAGCAATCAAGGCAACTACTAAGAAGCCGATAAGTTTGGAAAACTCACGCTTGAACCCTAAGTAGATACCGATAACCACAATCGCCATAAGCACTAAGCTCTGTGCGTTGCTTAAAAACCAAGTGTAAAGATTTTGTCCGAAATTCATTTAATTGTCCTCACTTTCTTCTAATTGTTTCATTTTACAGTCAGCTTCTTTGCCGACATTCAAAATACACATCAAGACCACGCCGATACCCATTCCCATAGATACCAGCAGGAAGTCTTTTAATAATACCCACATTTTTTATTCACTCCTAACTTTCTACTAAATCTTTTGCAGGGGGTCGTCTGCTGTCTGATTATCATTTCATGCTTTTCTGTGAGCTTCGCCTGCTGTTCAATCATTTCCATATAGTCTGTACCGTTTCCCTTATCAATCTTTTTCAGCATTTTCAAGGTTGGTGCTACCTGCCGTTGTACCCAACGCAATGTGCGGTCTAAGGTGTAAGGCTCTGGCTTTGTCGTCAGCTTCAAGCTCTGTCTGTTATCGCCGATAAACCAAGCCCAGCGGTCATTGAGCTCCAGTCATTTTTTCGCTTGTCTGGTTCTTCATCAACAAACCGCACATACTGATTGATGATAGAAAAGGCGGTCTGTTCTGCGTCATAATACGTCAGCAAATCCCGTACTGCATAATAGGCACGTTCATTCCGAAGCCGTATCTCAAAACGGTTGATAATGTCGGCTTCATCAAGCGGTGTCCCTAACTTGACGTACTGCTCATAGTCCTTTTCATAGATACAGAAATACACATCAGATTTCAGCGAACCAAGATAAAGGGTACGTCCCATATATTCTCTGTCGTCCTCTCTGTGCTTGATAAGCTCGCCCGACTGATAATATTTATAGCTTCTGGACTTTCCGATATATTCCCGTTTTCTGCATTTTTCCGCAAGCTCTGGAATATCCAAAATGCCCGTATGGTCGTTGATAGCAAGATCGATACGCTTCATCACGCCACCGTCTACTAATGCGTCCATAAGAAAGTCATACCAGCTTCTTTGTTGTGCCAGCAGGTAACTTTCAAACTGCCTGCAACCACGCCCCTTTAACTCTAAAAGGACACCTTTTTCTTCGTCAGCCGATATATAGATAAAGATGTCCCCTAAAGAGTAATGCTCCGTATAACTGTAACGCCCGTAATCTTCATGGAGCATATAGTTGATATTCAGTTTTAATATATCTTTGATGATGTGCTGTATATCCAGCGTAGGAAAACGAATTTTCACATAATCAAACAGCATGGTAAGCGGTGCTTCTGGATTGAACCTTGCCAGTTCTTTATGCAGAGTTTCCAGAAGCTCCTTTGACGGCTTCATTTTTCCGCTTTCTATCTTGTTGAGATATTCCCTTGTGATACCAGAAGCCACCGCCAGCCTGCCTTGTGAGATACCGTAAGCAATCCGTTTCTCCCGTAATTCTTTTATCCATTGTTCTTCATTCAGAACCATACCCCCAATCTGTAAAGTGTGAAGTTTTTTAAGGCAACTTCACAGCCGATTTTTGCTAGGAAATCATGCCAGAAGCCTTATGTTTCCTATGTTTTTTGTCTATTGTCTATTTGCAAACGTACCCCTCTGTTAGATAACGGGGGCTTTATGGCTCGCTGACGCTCGCCCCACCGTCAGAGTGAACCAGCCGTTTGCCAGCAAAACTGGCATGGCTTGATGTCTTACGACCGCCACCACGTCTGGATCACTCCGGCGGTGTTGCTGTCTTGCCTACCATTTCCTCATTTTCCGTGTACTTATATCCAACACCTCTGACAATGACGATATAGCGTGGTCTGTCCGGCTCCGGCTCAATCTTCTTTCTTAATTTTCGTATGAATGAAGTCAGATTATTAGGGTCTGCCGGATAGTCATATCCCCATACATTTTCATAAATCTGTTCTTTGGTAAAAACCTGCTCCTTATGAGAAATGAGAAAATAAAGTATATCAAACTCTTTTGCTGTAAGCTGTATGATATTGCCTGTTTTGTGTGATACAGTACGAGTAAAAGGATTGATTATAAAATCTGTCCTGTCTTGTTGTATATAAGCAGGAGTGGTACATATCTTTTTCGATAGCCATTCAACTGTTTGCTGGAAATAATGTTCTTCATTATCCCAAAATTCTGCTACTAATATCTTCCCATAGTATCACCTGCGCTTTTAAAGATTATTTTTCAAATATCAAATCAATTCTTCTAAAACCGCCATGTGCATCTATTAAAGTAGGAATAAAACCAACATAGGAATATCCCTCTTTAGCATATTTGTTGATTATTTCTTTTGGTTCAGAAGCAGAATGGAATAGCACACCTTTTGCCTCAAATTTCACTTCTACATACTTATATTCTTTCATAATCATCAATACCGCCTTTCAATTATCTAAATGTTTTTCTAATTTCTTCTAATTCTTCTTCGTTTTCAACCCAATTTTCTGCATATCCACATGAACAACAAACATAACGTATTACAGGGATTTTCCCAAATAGCGTATAAGTGCTTGTGTAAATATTATTTCCGCTGGCATGGCGGTTAGGGTTATCTGGAATACGAACAATATCGGTTGAGCCACATTTAGGACATGATTTAGTATTTTTCATTTATATTCTCCTCACAACAGCAATTATTTTTTGTTACGTTTGATAAAAAACCAATATGCAAATACAATCAAGGCAAGAACACATAAAATACTATCCATGAAATCACCCACTTTATATACCTTTCTTTTTATCCTCTTTTTTCTTTTTGCGTTCCTTATATATCTTATTCCTTAAAGGAATACCACCGCACAGCAGTAGTACAACAGCCAATATTGTAAAGTCCATATGATTGCTCCTTTTTAAAATTCTTTTTTGTTCATAATTGACAAACTGATTTTCATTGAAACCAATAACATCAACAAAGCGATAATAATTGCAATAGCGATAAGAACTCCCATGCTTACAGTTGGCATATTATCTAACAGACTAACTAAATCAATATTGAAAATGGCTTCTGCTCCTTTCACGATAACGAGAGTGATTACTGCCAGACCGCCAAATGCACCAATCATAGCAATTCTTCCTTTATCTCCACCGAATTTTAGCTGAAAAGGAAGCATGATTGCTTGAACGACAATCATAATAGGTAAAATCATCAATGAACTCTGTACTAAGTCTGTAATAGGTAATGTATCTTTCAATACAGTTGTAATTATTCCTAAAACAGTTGCCAAAACCCAAGCCATACACCCCAATAATAGACCAAGAAGTATTTTTCACTCACATAATGATTACGTGTAATAGGTAATGTAAACAGAAAACGCATTTCCATTATCAAAATCATCATAACTGATTGTGCTTACTGTAAAAAGTGATACAATGAAACTCAGAAAACCTAATGGGAATATCACATCATCAGTAAATATCATCATTCCGATTACAATCGCCAAAATGAGCAACAGAAAATTTTTCTGTAACATCATCAATTTCAAATCTTTTACGAATAAGCCTTTCATTGTTCTGTCCCCCTTATCATCATGGTAATGACTTCATCTATTGTACCTTTTTCAATGGCAATTTTAGGATAATTCTCCATATAATACTGTTTCTGATTTGTCAGACAGCTATATCCATATGTTTCTTTTTTGGAACGCAATATAACTGTTTATCCAGCTTGCTGTATTGTTCTGCGTCTACTTTTAATAAAGCATAGTCACTAAGAAGAACGTCCGTATCTTCATGCAGAATAATTTTTCCGTCATGTATCATATAAAGGTCATCACATAGCGACTCCAAATCACTGGATATATGAGAGCTGATTAAAATGGAGCGTTCTTCATCTTTTTCCAGAAATTCTCTTAACATTTCAAGCAATTCGTCTCTTGCGATTACATCTAAACCTGCTGTCGGTTCGTCCAGTATCAGCAGTTTTGCATTGTGTGAAATTGCAACCAGCACTTTTAATTTTGCTTTCATTCCTGTTGAAAATTCTTTTATCTGTTTATTCATAGGTAGTTGAAATTTCTGTACCTGTTCTATAAATAGTGATTTGTCGAATTTTGAGTACATATTCTGCAATATAGGGATAATATCTTTTATCTTCAGATACCCACTAAAACCAGAATCCGACAATACTACACCCAATTCCTCTTTATCTTTTGCTGTGAAGTCTTTTCTGTCCTTTCCAAGTATGGTAATATTTCCGCCGTCAGTTGAAATCAAACCTAATATCGCCTTAAATGTTGTGCTTTTTCCAGCACCATTTTGTCCAATCAAGCCTGTTACACATCCAGACATAAGCTCTAATGAACAATCAAGAGAAAAATTATCATAATGCTTTTTCAAGTGTTCAATTTTTAACATACATCAACCCTCCAATATCAACTCAAATAAACTTTTTATATCTTCATCACTAATACCACATCGTCTGCCTTTTTGGATAGCCTGCTCCAAATCCGCTTCCAATTCTTTTTTCTGTTCTTCCAAAAGCAGTTCTGTATTTGTAGCCGCTACATAAGTGCCTTTTCCATGTACTGTAACCGTAAAACCCTCACTTTCCAAATTGTCGTAAGCTTTTTTTACAGTTAAAGCACTTATTTTTAGTTCCTTAGAAAGTGTACGGACAGATGGAAGATTGTCGTTTTCCTTTAGTTCCCCGTTGCGTATGAGCATTTTAATCTGGTCAACAATCTGTTCATATATGGGAACCATTAGGGAAGTATTGATTATAATTTTCATTCTTTATATCCTTCCTTCTTTTCTTGATAACAGTATATAACAGTTACAAACTGTTGTCAAGTGTTATATAGTGTTTATTTTAAATTTTCTTTTGAAATTAAAAACATGCAAATCAATATAGAAATGCATGTTAAAAAATATAGTATTCTATTGTAATTCCTTTAACGCAAGCAGGTGTTTCATGGATTGTTTCTAATATCCTTTTGTTGGGGAAACTCCATTCTCCCAATTTGAAATTGTCTGTCGAGTTACAAAAATCTTGCTTGCCAATTCCTCTTGAGAAAGTTTTAAATCTTGTCTGAATTTTTTTATCTGTTTTCCAACTTCCACTGTAATACTCCTCCTGCCTTTATCCTATATTATGAGATATTTTCTTGCTATCAAATGCCTTTTACATACCTATAATAAGCCTGCCAAAAATGTTTTACATTCGCTAAAATCAAGCATTTCAAAGGGTTCTAAGCAATATTATACATCTATACGGTATAGTCTACAATGAAAATATGCTTTGCCAATTATTTTTTCGGCTGTCCCTGCGGTACATTGTTTTGTGGACTCCCTGCGTTCTGGTTGCCTTTATTCTTCAACACAATATCCTCTGCCTTTACATACCAGTCCACATCTGCACCACCAAACGTCTTTCTTGATACCGTATCGGCTACTGGATTGACAAGCTCCACAACTGCATTGTAAGGAAATTCCCTTAACGGTACTTCTGGCGGTACAGACACGGGGATAATTCCACCATGCAGACTGCACTTCAAATCATAGATACGCTTTTTAAGCTGGGTACTCGGTGTCCCGTCCTCATTCTGTAAGAACACATCACGCACCGCTGTAAATTTTAATTCTCCAAATGTTTTCTCTTTGTCAATAACAAACCCGTTTGATAATCTCATAAATTCTTCACTCCTTTACTTTTCTTCAACTGCTACAATATCATCAGCAACTAACACATAATCGGTATGTCCCATATCCCCGATTGCGTAACCTCTGCCGTATAACTTCGGATTGACAAGTTTTACTTTCTGCTCATACTTGAACTTCTTTTCGCCTGCCTGCACGGGAATTTCTACGACAACATTTTCGCCTTTCTGTACGTCAGAATAAAGGTTATAGCTTCGTCTGGCTAAGACCCTGCGGTTATTTTTATCTCTTTCAAAGACTGGCTCACTTTCGCCTGCAAATTCAAGAGTTCCAAAAGACTGTGCCATATCTGGCACGACATATTTCATTTCCATATTGTTTTACCTCGTTTCTTTCTATTTTTGATAAATTGATTGTGATTTCTTATTCTGGCGGTTTGGGAAGTACCAGCAATCCCCCAGATAGTAAAGGGTAAAATCAATGCTTACGCACCCTTGACTATCCGTGTTCTTGCAGGTTGTAGGCAGACAAGCCAGAATAAGCGGAAGTCTGCCGTTTGACCGATTCGGCGGAGAGCGTGATTTTTCTTTCTTCATACCGTTACTGCCTTATGATTTCTTCATTTTACGGCGTTTGTAGAAGAAGATACCTGCCAGCCCAGCACCAGAAGTCATAAGAAGTGCAAGCAGTCCGTAAAGGTTGGTGTTATCGCCCGTTTTGGGACTGTCGCTAGGTCTGTTAGGCTTTTCTGGTGTCGGTGGCGTTTCGGGTTTTCTGGTTCTTCTGACTTTTCCTTAAAGGTAATCGTCTGTCCCTTATCCTCAATATCCTTATGCTCGGTAACTTTCTTCGGCTCGTCTGGATTGCTCAAATCATATAATTCTTCAAAAGTTACAAGCTGTTTGCCGTCAAGAGAAGTAGCGTCAAACGTAAAAGCAACTTCCACTTTCATAGTTTTGCTGTCAGCGGTAAACGTATAATCGCTTTCCACACGCTTTCCATTGATAAGAAGTTCTGCATTTTCTTCTTTCAACATCTGCCAGCCCACAAGTTTGTACTGTGTACCGATTTCTAAGCCCTCTAAGGTTACGGTATCAATGATTGTAACGTCTTTTCCTGCTTCAAGCTCTTTGTTGCCGTCCTTATCGGTAGCGGTCGTATGTATCTTGATGATACGCTCTGTGATAAGTACCGTTTGCCCGTCGTCCTCAATGTCTTTGTGTTCTGCAACTTTTACGGGTTCGTCTGGATTGCTTAAATCATACAATTCTTCAAAGGTAACAAGGTTTTTGCCACCTAAAGCAGACGCATTGAATGTATAGGAAATTTCCACTTTCATTTCCTCATCATCAGCGACAAAGGTATAATCGTTTTCTACACGTTTCCCGTCAATAAGAAGTTCTGCGTTTTCTTCCTTTAACATCTGCCAGCCTTTGAGCTGATATTTTGTGCCTTTTGTAAGTCCGTCCAATTTTACAGTATCAACAATCGTAATCTCTTTTCCTGCAAGGATAGTTTTTTCGCCGTCCTTGCTGGTCGCTGTGGTATGGATAGAAATTTCTTTTTCGTATTCATCAGTCAGCGTTCCTAAATCAATCACAAGGTTATTTCTTGATACCACGATTTCAAAAGGTGGGATAAGTTCAAAGCCTTTGTTACTATCAGAGCGTAATTCTTCAATGATGTAGGTATCATAAGGTAATGCACCCTTGCTGTCGTCTGGTTCAGAAGTTCCAAACCATACACCGTCCTCGCTTGTCTTGCCTGCGTTAGTATTGTGCTTATGTGAAGCCCATTCAGAAGAAGTGGAGAACTGCCCGTTATCATCAGTTACCACAACATGATTTTCGCCCGTTGTCTTGCTTGTGATCCTAAAGGGAACATCAGCAAGACGCTTGTGTGTGCCTGCACCGATTTTTACACCCTCAATATCTCCACGCTTAATCTGATTGTAGATAGAATGGGCTTCGTCGGTTAAGTCCACGATTTTTCCGTTTTCTGTGATTGTAAAATCAATCGGTTTCGCACCGTCAGTTAAGTAACCGTCGGGAGCTTCACTTTCAACGATACGGAAGTTCCATAAGGTAAAAGGTCAGCAGAAGTAGAAGCGACACCCTCAAGGTCTGTATGAATAGTCTTTACCACTTCATTTTTCTTGTATAACTTGCCCTCAACCAAAACAGAATTATCATTTAAGGAAATGATGTCAAAAGCAGTATCTTTCAAAGTGGCACTTCCTTGTGGCTTTGTATCGCTCGTTTCTAAATCTCGTTTCTGAATTTTCACACCGCCACGGATAACCTTGTCTGATACGGAAAACTGGTTACTTCCAGATAGTACGGCAAGGTCGCCGTCCTCGGTAATCTGTGTTACATATAAGCCCTTAATCTGTTCGGACTTATCGCCAGCCTGCATATATGCACCGTCTAACAAGTAACCGTTTGGAGCTTTTGTTTCCTCAACGGTTAGTGTCCCAAGTGGAAGAACCGCTTTGCCGTCCTGCATATAGAAGCTGTCGCCAGATACCTTGTATGCGTCCGTTAATTTTGTGATGTAATGAGTTGTCCCGTCGCTGTCAGTTTCAGCGATTGTCTTTGTAACCCATGTACGAGTAGCTTCGGCAGGGAGATTGTCTTTGTTATAGAAGCCAGCATAATACTTCCATGTAAATTCCGCACCTGCTAAAGAAGCGTTCCCCTGCGGATTGTCTTTCTGTGTTTCCATATCAATCTTGAAAAGCTCAATCAAAGTGTCCGTTACTTTCGGTGTATCTGATACTTTCAAGGTTGCTGTCTTTCCAGCTTCAACCTTTAAGGAATATACAGTTTTATCCACTTTATATCCTGCTGGTGCGGATAATTCCTTGATATAGACTGTGCCTGCTTTTACCTCTACAATATCTGTATTTCCGTTTTCATCAGTCGTAAGGGTGGCAAGCTGTTTCGTGCAGTCCTTATCAGAAAAGACACCGTATGTCGCACCAGCGACAGAGTAATTTCCGTTACCGTCTGTAATGCTGGTATTACTGGAAGTCTTTTGCAGTTTCGCATTTCCGACATTCAGCTTCGCCCAGAATTGTCCCAATTCCTGCCCCTCGCCAGAGTAGATATAACCGCCACATTCATAGCGTCCTTTATTCTCTTTGACAAAGGCTTTCGCACCAGAGAAAACTTCGTCCTGCGTAGCCTTTGGAATTTCATCATAAGAAGCTCGCACGTTATCACATTGCCAGCCAAGATGTACGCTCAATCTCTGCCAGACAACACATTGTTCCAACAGATAGATTTGTTTATAGTTCAGTTCCTTGTGAGCTTCTCCATACTGTTTGACATACTCTAAGGATAACGCCACATCTGAAATCTGGTCGGCACTCATGCGTGAGCTTGCGTCAGCTCTGTCTTGTAGCCATTCTTAAAATCTGTGTTGATGTCAATACAATAGGCAGTTTCGCCCTCAACTTTCATATAGCCCTCATTGAATGTAGAAGTGATAGAACCATCATTCATTACTTTTTCAATGATACCGACACGCTCTGCACTTTCCGTCCAGTATTGCTTGCTTTCTGCATGGACGGGTGTAGTCGGTAAAGCAGTAACGACAGTTGCAAGAGCTAAGAAGCCCGTACACAATCGTTTTAACATCTTTTTCATAAATCTAATGCTCCTTTCATTTTGGGTAATAAAATAGCCGTCCAATAAGAACGGCTGAAAATAGAAAAGGAACGTCATTTTAGGCGTTCCATAGTCTATAAAATATTCAATTTTTTTCTTGTTTCAATACTGATGTGCTGTACCATATCTTTGCATATCTAGGAAAACTGGCGTATCAAGGCTCATTCAATGGTAGTAAATAAGTAGTAAATTGATGTGTTTATTTCCTTGAAAATGCTGATAGATACTGTGTTTTAGCGGATAATCAGATTTTTATTGTGTTTTTTTATTAAAAAACGGCAAAAAGTGGAAGAAATTGGGAACCTTTTGCCGTCTTTCTTGTACTGCTTTTCTATTAGCTTTTCTTTTTGAATATGAACATCCATTTGCGGATAAGGAATGTTGATTCCCTGTTCATCCATCGTCAGTTTGATTTCCTCCAATAATCTCCATCTGGTCGGCCAATAATCATCGGTTTTCACCCAGGACTTTGACCCGATCACAACAGAACTTTCCGCCAGTTCATCAACATAGACTATGATTTCTTCATCTTTTAAAATACTCTCATCTTCAAGAAGAAGAGATTCGATCACTTCCTTTGCCTTCCGCAAATCTGACTCATAGGAAATCCCTACTTTAATCTCCAAACGCCTCTTCTCTTTGGCTGTCACATTTGTCAGACTATTATTAGACAGCGCACCGTTTGGAATAACGATCATCCGATTGTCAACCGTCGATAATTTTGTATAGAAAATTTGAATTTCCTTTACCGTTCCTTCATTTCCAGTTCCACTTTCAATAATGTAATCTCCCACTACAAACGGTTTCAAAAGAAGGATCAAGACTCCTCCCGCAAAGTTTGAAAGACTTCCTTGGAGCGCCAGACCGATAGCAACACCTCCGGAAGCAAAGAGCGCTGCGATCGATGTCGTATCTACCCCGAAATTTGCCACAAGACTAAAAATCAGAATACAATAAAGCACCACTTTTAGCATTGAATCTACAAACTGCTCTACCCCTTTATCTACGTTTGCCCGATTTAAAGATGCTCTGACTAATTTCTGTACCCACCGGATCAGCTTTCTTCCGATAAAAAAGCAGATCAATGACAACACTACTTTCAGACCAAAATTAATGATGTTCGGAATCTGAGAATTGACATATTCGACCAACCGGTTTACATCTTTTGCTGCTTCTTCTACATTTTCTGCTGCTGTTTCCATATCC
>ENA-OQBT01001074-OQBT01001074.1-human-gut-metagenome-genome-assembly--contig:-NODE-1074-length-12395-cov-3.393707_pt1 | contig 12395 bp, 20 predicted proteins | sample MGYA00242749_ERZ504557 | MGnify/ENA primary metagenome ERZ504557 (study PRJEB26092, sample SAMD00036243) | human gut metagenome | host: Homo sapiens | study: EMG produced TPA metagenomics assembly of... | reverse complement strand
CTGCTGATGTGCCGAGGGCAGGCGATGCCTGACGTGCGGGAGCGGCCGGAGTCGGTGCGGAAGATGAAGTGGAAGCCGGGGCCGAAGGTGCGGCCGGGCGGCGCTGCTGCACGGGCTTGGAATCGCCCTTGGCGTTGTCCTTGGCGAACTCTGCCTTCAGACGCCGGGCTACCGGCGGTTCAATCGTAGAAGAAGCGGACTTGACGAATTCTCCCATGTCCTTAAGCTTCTCAAGCACGGTTTTGCTATCGACATTCAAAACCTTAGCCAGTTCGTATACGCGTGGTTTCGCCACTAATTACTCCTATTCTGTGACCACGCGCGTGCATGGGCGTGGTCAGTTGGTGATGACGGCAAGCCTACCCTGTCTCATCGTGCGACCATGATCGTGTTACCTCGTCTCTGGTGTGGGCGATTTCGCGCACACTGCGCCAGCCCACATACGCCAATCAAGCATACTCATAGCGCTGGATAGCGTAGACGCAGCGAGCCGCGCCATTGCTGACGCGGCTCGTATCAGGAAATAATGCGCCCTGAAGATCATTCGCCTTCGAGCCCGGCGGCCTATTCGGCTTCCGGAGCAGCAGCTCGGCCGCAGCCTGGGCGCCTTTTCAGCGGCGACCTTCTTGGCATGGGCCTCGGCGGATTCGATGCCGATCTTCCAGCCGGTCAGCTTGGCTGCCAGTCGTGCGTTCTGGCCTTCCTTGCCCGATGGCCAGGGATAGCTGGTCGTCGTGGATGAAGGCGATGGCGGTCTTGTTCTTCTCGCTGATCACCTGTACGCCGGTGGCCACAGCCGGGGACAGCGCGGCTGCCACGAACTTGGCCGGATCGTCGGAGTAGTCGACGATGTCGATCTTCTCCGGGCCAAGGTTCTCCATAACGGCACGCACGCGAGCGCGCCGGGCCGATCAGCGCGCCTTCGGGTTCACGCCATCGGTGTTGGCCTTGACCGCGATCTTGGTGCGGGCGCCGGCCTCACGAGCGATGGCCATGATGGACACGGCACCGGAGACCAGTTCCGGCACTTCGCGCTCGAACAGCTTGCGGACCAGCTCCGGGTGGGAGCGGGACACCACGATTTCCGGGCCTTGATGCCACGGGCCACGTTCACCACGTACACGCGGATGCGTTCGCCGTGGCGGTAACGTTCGCCGGGCACCTGCTCACGGCGAGGCAGAATGGCTTCGACATCGCCCATCGCGACATGCACGTTGGAGGGGTCGGAAGCATCCTGTTGGATGATGCCGGTGATGAGCTTGCCCTTCTGGCCGGAGAACGCGCCGAATACCTTCTCATCTTCGGCGCGGCGGAACAGCTGGGTGATGACCTGGCGTGCGGTGGCTGCGGCGAGACGGCCGAAGTCACGCGGGGTGTCGTCGTATTCCTCGCCAGCTTGGGAGCGGGGTGCGGGTCGTCCTCGGTGGGTTCGACCGGGATTCGTCGGCGGCCCACACGGTGAAGTTGCCGGAACGTTCGTCAAGCTCCACGCGCGCGTGCTTGGCGGCGTGCGGGGTCTTGAGGTAGGCGAGGCGCAGGGCCTCTGCCAGCGCATCATCCAGGGTTTCGGGGTCGATTCCTTGCTCGGCGGCGAGCTTGTGTATTCCTGTCAGGTCCAGTTCCATCGATCCGTACCTCCTATGAAGTTATGTGGCGCATGGCCTATGAGTAGTCACAGTTAGCTATTAGTGTATGTTTCCATGCAGACACGCTTCTCTTCAGGACGGTTTACCCGGCGCTTGGCATCCGTACTATGCGCGAGCGCGATGCTGTGTTCGCTTTCGGCGTGTTCGATGCCGCGATTGGCCGGACGGGCCGAGGCGGAAGCTCAAATGACCCTTGCGAGAAAGCGATGACGTTGGCGAACTACGCTACCCATCCGGCTGAAGGCACACCGTTATTAGAGCAGTATGCCACCGGTCTGGCCGCTCCCCTGGCTTGGATTGACGTTGCCGGGTATTGTTCGGGTCGTTTTGCCGAGGGAACGTTACGTGACGCGCAGACCAAGCAATGGATGGCTTTTCTGGCCGATAAATTCGGGCAGTCCGCGCCTGAGGTGACGCCGGCGCGTCTTGATGGCGTCACGTCCGCCAACGTTGACCGATCGGTATTGGATGCGATGGCCGTGGCCGAGGATCGCGCCGGATTCGCTATCGAGGTCTTGGCCGCACGAGGACAGACCGCTGGGGCTACGTTGGCGTTGAGTGATATGCATAAGACCGCCGGGCAGCAGTTGGTTGCGCTGGCGAACGGCAATTTTGATGATTCCGGCGCACAATCCAGTTCTTCCGGCCAAAGCGACCCCCGCCAAAAGGTCTATGCCATCGACCAACTACTGGCCAACCCCACCGCCATCGCCGACAAGGCAAGTGGCCAAACCGTACCGACCGCCGCCGCCATCGAAATGGACTGCGCCCGCGCGCAGATCAAGGCCGTGACCGAATCGAAATCTTCCACCGAGAGCGATATGCTGCTCATCCTCGCCGCACTGGCCGCCAAGCACGCCTACACCGCGTTCCAACTTGGCTACCCAGCGACTGACGCCGAATTGTTCGAGTAGACACACACTCCTCACGAAGCCGATGCGAACTTGTTGGATGCTAGTGGGCAAGTCGAGTTGAGGCACGTTCCACCAATGTGAAATCGGTGGTGTACGTACGGGCCGGGCCTGAGTATCCTTCGATGCGGTCGATAAGCATGTCAACGGCATGCTTGGCATAATCATCGATATGAGGATCGACGGTGGTCAGCGCCGGCACCGAGTACTCGGCTTCCGGCACGTTATCGAAGCCGACCACTTGTACATCGTCAGGTACATGCAAACCACATCGTTGCAATTCATGAATTGCGCCTAAAGCAATGGCATCATTGAGACACACTACAACATCCGGGCATGGGAGCTTGTCTAGCATAGCTTTTGTCACGCGCATACCTTCACGCTGATTCATGCTTTCTGCCGGAATCACATACCGCCAATTCACCGATAATCCGCGCTCTTCAAATGCCTTCACATATCCTTGGGCGCGTAACGCCTGGGTCCCTTCCGTCTGACGACGCAGCACTGCCTCATCCACCAGTTCAGGAAGAACACCCATCAGAGCAACCGTTTGAGCACCTTCATCCAAAAATCTTCCTACAACCGTGGAGATGGATTCAATGTTGGGCATGGTGATCCAATCGCTTTTCCCGTAGGCCAGATGGTCTCCGGTCGTTACAATCGGATATGGCTGCTCCAGAACGGCCCCTTCATCCGCGAGCGGCGACATTACGAACAGAATCCATCCTTCCGCCCCTAAACGATAGGACTCGTCAACGCTGGCAACCAACCCTTCACCGTCGGAACCATATGTGTTGATGACTACACCGTAATGGCGTTCTTTTGCGTATTCAATGACCTTGTCAGTGAAAAAAGGAACGAACGGCTGCGAGAAATCGAAGATGTTGAGTCCAATAAGCTTTGTGCCGCCAGATCGCATTGCACGCGCCGAAATATTGACGGTATATCCAAGCTTACGCATCACCTCTTCCACACGGCGACGTGTATCCGGTCTCATACTGCCAGTGTCATTCAGCACATTGGAAACCGTCTTGATGGAGACGTTCGCCTCACGCGCCACGTCCTTGATAGTTACGCGGTTTCCCATTGTTCGAATCCATTTCTGCTTATTACATGACACACCTTCAACAGCGTCATTATGTTCTTATTATGGTAAGTCACAGTCGGTCGAGCATCTCCTCCTCATATCGGAATCATCTACCCCTCAACCTCAGAATTCAGCCAAGGAGCTTTCCTCCGTTGGACCCCATGCACCATTAGGCAAATATCCTTCTGACAATACTGCAGGACGATCGAACGTAGAGGTTAAACTTTCTGGTTGAAGAAACGCACGCACGCCATCCGAACAAGGGACTTTCTGACCGCCGGCTTTCAACCTAGCTTTTTACATACCCGTCTTTTCTCCTTATTCCTTTGTTGGGTATCGAATTGTTCCAGTCGATGTGAATGACGGCATTGTCTTCCTTTGACCGGTATGCCACATTACATTAGTGGCGAATCCGAACCTCTCTTTCTGCAATCCGGGCATGTTGATGATTGTTTGGGTATTGCTTGGTGGTTGTACAGGGCACAGCAACCATAAGAGACTGCGCCCTGTCATGCGCCACCGTCACTCGAATCACTTCACGTGCACGGCGGTCCAGGAGACCGGCGGCAAGGTCACACGCACAGTGCCGGTATCGGCGTCGGACGTGATGGTGGTGTTGGGGTGCAGAACGACTCGGTTCTGGTCTTCCAGCGTGTTTTTTGCCAGCAGATCATCCTCGTGCAGGGTTTGCGCCTCGACCGCGGAAAGTGCGAATCCTTCCGGCAGCTTGATGGCAAAGTCATTGGCCGCTTCCATGGAGCGATTGACCACAAACACGCTGATCGTACCGTCCTCACCACGCACGGCTACGGAATTGATCGTCGGCACTTCACCGTATTTGTCGGTTTCATACGTTCCGGAAGCCAGTTTCGGTTCAAGCACCGTGCCGCCCTTGGCGAGCTTTGCGGTCAGCGAGAACGGATAGAACGTGGTCTGACGCCACGCCGGGCCGCCCGGTTCGGTCATAATCGGCGCAATTACGTTGACCAACTGGGCCAGGCTGGCGGCGTGCACGCGGTCGGCGTTCTTGAGCAGGGTAATCATCAGATCACCGAACACCACGGCGTCGGCGGCGCTGTACACATCCTCGAGCAGGCGCGGGGCAACCGGCCAATTGCCGATGCCTTCCGGATTCTTGCTCGGCTCTTCGTTGAGATACCAGACATTCCATTCATCGAACGAGATGAACACGTCGTGCTTGCTCTTCAGCCGGGCCTTGGTTGCATCGATGGCGGCGGCGACATCGTTGATGAAACCGTCCATATCGACGCCCGAGGCAAGGAAGCTCTTCATGTCACGGGTGCCATCAGGCTGAAGTTCCGGATGGTAGTACGCATGGCAGGAGACGAAGTTGACGTTGTCAAACGTCTTCTCAAGTACGGTTTCTTCCCACTTGCCGAAGGTGTCCATCACGTGGCTGGATGAACCACAGACCACCAGTCAACGTTCGGATCGATGGCGCGCATACCTGCCGCCACCGAGGCCGCCAAGGTGCCGTAATCCTCGGCGGACTTGTGACCGGTCTGCCACGGGCCATCCATCTCATTGCCCAAGCACCACATCTTGATGCCGAACGGCTGATCGGCACCATTGGCGCGACGCTCCTCGGAGAGCTTGGTGCCGCCGGGAATATTCGCGTATTCCAACAGGTCGAGGGCCTCTTCAAGACCACGGGTACCCAGATTTACGGCTTCCATCAGCTCGTTGCCGCCGGTTTTTTCCAGCCATTTCGCCATTTCGTGCAGACCAAACTGATTGGTCTCGGTGGAATGCCATGCCAAGTCCAGGCGACGCGGCCGCTCATCACGAGGACCAACGCCATCCTCCCAGCGATAGCCGGAAACGAAATTGCCGCCAGGATAGCGAATCGTGGTAGCGCCGAGTTCCTTGACCAGTTCGATGACGTCCTTGCGGAAACCGTCTTCATCGGCTTCGGGGTGGCCCGGCTCATAGATGCCGTCGTATACGCAGCGACCCAGATGCTCCACGAACGACCCGAACAGTCTGTCGTTGACCGGAGCTACTTCAAAGTCATTATCGACGACGAGTCGAGATTCCTCCAGCTCCCCCGGTTTATTGTCGTGCGAATGCTCGGACATGTGCTCTCCTTTAATCGTTGTCTTCAATACCGCAAGACAACGTTGTGCTAAATACCAAAAGCAATCGGCCCATCTTCTTGGTTCACCTGTTTTGCGGCATCGCCAATCAGCGGTGAATGTGCGTTCTGGATATTTAATACAACCTTGTACTTCTGTTGATATCGATAATACGATGGTTGTACTTAGTACGCAAGTCCCGCTGAGTACAACGTTATCCTTTTCGCTATTTTCCACCCGACACGCCGTATACGATACAGCACAGGAGCGAATACGGACGTTCGTATCAAAAACAAAAAGGGTTCCGGGACAAACCCGGAACCCTAAAGGCGGATAAGGCGAGATTCGAACTCGCGGAGGCTTTCACCTCACACGCTTTCGAGGCGTGCTCCTTAGACCGCTCGGACACTTATCCATGCTGCCAAAATGGCAACTTGTTCATTATGCCACATTCTGCCGACCTGGCAAATCGGAGTTTCGCTGAGCTCGATTCGGCGTGGGATAATGCGATTTTGTGTGAGATTGCGATGGGTCAGACGATGAGCCGATTAACAGTCCGAATTGGTCAACTGCGAAAATCCGAATTCTTCAACTACCAAAATCCGAATATTGGTGGTGGTAGAAGCGGTGACGGGGCCACTCTGCATTGAGTGGTCTCTCCCTCGGTCAGCCTTACGGCTGACAGCTCGAACGCAATTAAGGACAGCTTTCCAGCTGCCATTTTATTTGCTCACTGTCGTTCGCCTTCGCCTAAAAACGCCTCCGGCGTTTTCTTCACGGCTCAGCTCATCAGAGGGGGCTTGGAATTTTATTTATGCCACCTGTTCGTGGACGGAGGCGTTGACCCATTGGGACTGCTGGACGTTGTATCCAGAGAAGATGCCGATGTCGAGCATGCAGTCGCGGTAATCGCGGCCGTGGGCGATGGTGATGTAGCTGTCGTCCACCAATCGGTTATGCGTGGGATCCAGTCCGACCCATCGGCCATCCTGATACACCTCACCCAAGCATGGGTCGCGCCCTCTCCCCCAAGCAAACCGGCAATGTAGCGCGCGGTCAATCCCACATGCCGGCACACGGACAGCATCACGTGCGCATAATCCTGGCATACGCCTTGCGCTGAGCCAAGGCCTGTTCGGCGGTGGTGCGAATCGTGGTGGAACCGGGCGTATACACAAACGCCTTGTAGACCTCATCCATCACTTCGGCGGCCTGCTGCACCGGAGTGGCGTCGGAAGGCAGCGCCGCCAAGCGTTCGCGGCATACGGCAATCATCGCCTCCACGTTCGGGCCGGGAATGGTGAGCGCTGAATTGAATCGGTACAGCGGTTTATAGGCTTCCTTATGGATATGCGCATTGTCCACGAAGCGATGCCGGTCACCGAGTAGCTGAATATGTCGTGCGGCTCAGGGATGAATCCGGTCATCACCACGGAGTCAAAGGAGTCGATGGTGGTTTCGAGTTCGGTTTCGGGCTGAATCTTCACTTCCACGTCAATCACCTGTTGGCGAGGGCCAGTGGAGGGAATACAGCGAAGCTGGAACCTGTGATCGGTGACCGGTGCGCTGAAGGACAGCCTCATCTCATAGTCGAACACGAGTTTTTTCACAACGTCTCCTGCACTTGCACACGAGCCGGCAACCGGCATATTCTCGGGATAACAACACTACAGCCATGGCTGAGGTATGGTCCGTGCGCTCACAGCCCACGCATATATTCCGGCAATCTGCTGATATGCACAGGCCGGCACTCGGGCGCACGGTTTTTTCGCCATACCACCATAGCATTTGAACCCGTCAGGGTGTCAGGTCGGGATCAGGGACGCTTGGCGTCCATGTTCATGGAGCTCAGTGAGCCCATGTCTTTGATGGCCAGCGCGCTGACACGGCCGGAGTAGTCGTCAAGGTACTTCTTCAGCAGGTCGGCGACTTCCTGATATCCGCGAGACGGCAGCTGACCGACCAGCCAGCTCAGTCCGTCGGCGAAGCAGCTGGGCAGCGGCATGCCGTCCAAGGTCATCGAATAGGCGGCGAGCTTCTTGAGCGGCGCTTCCAGCTCCTCCATCGTCAGGCCGAAGCGCGTGTACAGGTCGATGCGTTCCAGATATTTGCCGATGAAGATGAACGCCTTCAGCGTGGGGTCGACCGGCGAATTCTCGATGCCGCCCCAGAAGGCGAGCATGTCATCGGTAATATCGCGCTGCTTGTAGATGTCCTCGCATCGGCCGCGTATTTGGCGGCATCGGTGATATTGGTCATCGCCAACTCCACGTACTGCAGCAGACGCGAGCTCAATTCCGGGCGCAGAATCACGGCGTTGTTGAATGCGGAGGTTACGGCCGACCGCACCGAATCAGGATTGGACCCGTCATACAGGAAGCTGTTCACGAACCCGTCGAAGTCCTCGAAATCTTCGGGCAGGTCGAGTGCGTGAGCGAACGGACGGAAGGCGTCCACATCAGTGTCCATCACACGATCGTAGAACGGGAAGAACTGGTTCAGCGTGGTGAAGGCGCGCTCGGTGTACCGGCCCAGCCAATACAGGTTGTCTGCCTTGGAAGCGGTGACCAGAGACAACGAGTGGCGGCGGGACTGGTTCAGCAGGTTCACCACCTGCGTTTCGGCACCGTATTCATGCTCCACGCCGGATTCGGGTGCCAACACCCACGTATCCTTGAATCCGCCACCCTGCGACGAGTTGACAATCATCTGGCCAGGCACCGACGAGTATCGAGTCAAGCCCGAATACCACACGTGCGTATTCTTGCCGGTGACCACGAAGGCACGCAAATCGCACTTGCGCGGCGACATCTCGCCGGTCTTCGGGTCCACCACATCGATATCACGGAACTGAATCACCTCTTGGGCAATGAATCGACGCGGCTCCTCCTTGATCCGGTTGGCGAGCTCCTCACGTGCGGCGGCATCCAGCGACGAACCAAACACCACGCCGTAACCGCCGGCTTCGGCCACGTCCTTGATGACCAGCTCGCCCATCCGATTCAGGACTTCCTTGCGGTCGGCCTCGAACATCGGCATGTACGTGGGCGCGTTGTTGAGAATCGGTTCCTCGCCGAGATAGTACTTGATCATCTGCGGCACGAAGTAGTAGACGGCCTTGTCATCGGCCGCGCCGTTGCCCGGCGCGTTGACGATGGCCACGTTGCCCGCGCGTAGGCGGACAGGATACCGGGCACACCGATCACCGAATCAGGATTGAAGGCGAACGGTCGAGGAATTCGTCGGACAGGCGGCGGTAAACCACGCCCACACGGTGGCGTTTGCCGGCGTAGTCGAGGAAGTAGACCTTGTTGTCCACCACTTCGAGGTCTTCGGGGAAGGCCAACGCCGCACCGGTTTTCTCCGCCAGATAGGCGTGCTCGAAGAACGCGGAATTGTAGCGGCCGGGAGTCAGTACCACGGCGATGCCTCGGTGGAGACAAAGTCCATGGCTTTGCGCAACAGCGCGGGTATTCGCGATTATCGCGAATAGAACGTCGCGGAACAGCGCGGGGAGATGCGGCGCTCGATGTCGCGCACGAACAGCGGGTAGCTGGCACCCGAGGGGATGCGCAGGTTGTCTTCCAGCACCCACCAGCGGCCGTCCTCGCCTTGGACCAGGTCCTCGCCGGCGATATGCGCGAAAATGCCGCCGGGAGGGGTCACACCGTTGACCTGCGGGAAGTAGCCGGCCGAGGTGTATACGTATTCTTCCGGCACGACGCATCATGAATAATGCGCTTATCGGAATAAATGTCCTTCAGATAGGCGTTCAGGGCGTTGACGCGCTGCTTCAGGCCCTTCTCCAATTCGTCGTATTCGTCGGATTCGATAATGCGCGGCACAGGGTCGTACGGGAACAGCCGGTCATGGTATTCGCCGTTCTTGTAGATGCCGAAACGCACACCGTTGCGGGACAGCTCTCGATTGATCGCTTCGCGGCGGTTTACCAGTTCATGGGCCAGTCTGCGTGCTGCGGATTCGATCATCGTGCCTGCTCCTTGCTGTGGCGGCTTCTGTGGCTTCAAGCGGTTAGGCGTTTTGAGCGCACGCTGACGCCGCAAGCCGTAACCGGGTTTGATGGTTTCAACCTAAGGCGGGCCCGTTTCAACAAACGCGCGAGAATGTTACAGGCAGGTCACTTCGCCGGCCGCGTGCATCTTGACGACCGCACTCGTCTCGCCGACCGCACTCGTTACAATGAATGGCTATGACACGACTGCGCATTGACTTGGCCTACGACGGCGGCGGATTCTATGGCTGGGCCAAACAGCCCAATCTTCGTACAGTGCAAGGCACCATTGAAGATGCGCTGCACAAGGTGCTGCGGGTGCCGACCGATGACGCGGCCGAACCGTTACGCTTGACAGTGGCTGGACGCACCGACACCGGTGTACATGCCTCCCACCAAGTGGCGCATCTGGATGTATCCGATGAGGTACTGAATCGCTGCGTAGGTCACATGACCATTCCGGTCACCGAGGCGCTGACTCGCAGACTCAAGGCTGTGCTGCCTTCGGACATCGTCATTCATGCATTGCCGTAGCTCCGGTCGGCTTCGATGCCAGGTTCTCCGCATTGGAGCGCACTTATGTGTATCGGGTCGCCGATCGTTCGTCTGAGGTCGACCCGCGCCTGCGTGGATGCGTACTTACCGTGGATGAAGCGCTGGATCTGGAGCTTATGAACCGCGCAGCCTCATTGACCATCGGCCTGCACGATTTTGGTTCCTTCGCCACTCCGAATCCGGGAGGCACTACGATCCGTGAAGTCAAGACCGCCTATTGGCGGCGGGTGCCGATCACTCCCCTAGTACCGGATGAGATGGCATCGCATGAAGCATATCGGACTCCGTCGCTGGAGTCCGGCCTGGTAGTGTTCACGATTGTGGCGGACGCCTTTGCCCGCAATATGGTGCGCTCCCTGGTCGCTCATGCATCAAAGTTGGTTCGGGACGCAAATCACTGGAGTGGTTTGCCGGCAAAATGGCCGAGCCAGTACGTGAAGGCTCAAGCGGGCCGATTGCGCCGCAGGGCCTGACTTTGGAGCATATCGCATATCCCGCCGATGATCAGCTGGCCGCAAGAGCCGAGGCCATTCGGGCCGTACGTACGTTGTAGATTCTATGAAAACAACGCAAAAGGGCTGGAACCCAAACGGATTCCAGCCCTTTCAGCTAGCTTAGCGAAACGCTATTCAGCTCACTCGGCCTTCTCGGCGTCAGCGGCTTCCTCAGCGGGAGCCTCAGCCTCAGCGGCGGCGGTCTCCTCGACCGGAGCCTCAACAGCCTCAGCAGCCTCAGTGGCCTCAGCCTCAACGGCCGGAGCTTCTTCTTCGGCAACCTTGGCGGCGGCTTCAGCTTCCTTCACAACAGCCTTCTTGGCAACCGGCTCGGTGACGAGCTCGATCACAGCGGCCGGAGCGGCATCGCCAACGCGCGGAGCGATCTTGACGATACGGGTGTAGCCACCTTCACGCTGCTCCATCTGCTCGGCAATCTGGGTGAACAGGATGTGCACCACGGACTTGTTGCGGATGACGCGCATCACGCGACGGCGGGAGTGCAGATCACCACGCTTGGCGAAGGTGATCAGGCGCTCTGCCAGCGGACGAAGGCGCTTGGCCTTCGGCAGCGTGGTGGTGATGCGGCCATTCTGGAACAGGCTGGTCGCCATGTTTGCCAGCATGAGGCGCTCGTGTGCGGGGCTGGAAGCCAGACGCGGGCCCTTCTTAGGTGTAGGCATTGGGTTTACTCCTTATATGTCCGTTCTTCAGGCAAGCAGGTGGGCATATGCCGAACATCTGCTTGCCTAGTGAACGAACGATTGGTCAAAGAGGCAGATCACTCGTCTTCCGGCGAGAAGAACGTGCCACCTTCGAGATTATTGGTATCGAAGGCCATCGGCGAGGACTTGAGGCTCAGGCCCAAGGTCTGCAGCTTCTCCTTGACCTCATCGATTGACTTCATACCGAAATTGCGGATGTCGAGCAGGTCCTGCTCGGTGTGGGAGACAAGCTCACCGATGGTGTGGATGCCTCGCGCTTGAGGCAGTTGTAAGAACGCTGCGTCAGGTTGAGGTCCTCAATCGGAACGGCCATCTCGGGGTTGGTCTCCTCGGCCACCGGGGCCGGACCGACCTCGACGCCTTCAGCCTGGGCGTTGAGCTCACGGCACAGGCCGAAGAGCTCCACCAAGGTGGAACCGGCGGAAGCCACCGCGTCACGCGGGGAGATGGCGGGCTTGGTCTCCACGTCCAGGATGAGCTTGTCGAAGTCCGTGCGCTGTTCCACACGGGTGGCCTCGACCTTGTAGCTCACCTTGAGTACCGGGGAGTAGATGGAATCAACCGGAATACGGCCGATCTCATCGTTGTCCTGCTTGTTCATCTGGGCAGGAACATAGCCACGGCCACGCTCGACAGTGAACTCGATCTCGAGTTCGCCATCGTCGGCGAGGGTAGCGATGTGCTGCTCCGGGTTGGCAATGGTGACGCCGGCCGGCGGGGTGATGTCCCCAGCCACGCTTCGCCCTTGCCGCTCTTGCGCAGATACATGACCACAGGCTCGTCGTATTCGCTGGTGAGCACGATGCCCTTGATGTTCAGCAGGATCTCGGTGACGTCTTCCTGGACACCTGGCAGAGTGGTGAACTCAT
>ENA-OQBT01001072-OQBT01001072.1-human-gut-metagenome-genome-assembly--contig:-NODE-1072-length-12412-cov-1.149532_pt1 | contig 12412 bp, 15 predicted proteins | sample MGYA00242749_ERZ504557 | MGnify/ENA primary metagenome ERZ504557 (study PRJEB26092, sample SAMD00036243) | human gut metagenome | host: Homo sapiens | study: EMG produced TPA metagenomics assembly of... | reverse complement strand
TTAAAACGTTCTTCTTCTTTATAGTAAGTCAAAGCTCTTCCTTTTGGGAGGAAGTGGATTCTTCCAGGCGTACCTGCAGGACATTCATTTCCATCTTCATCGGCAATACGTGCTTTGGATAATCCAGGCATACCAATCCCCATTTCACGGGCATTAGTGTCTGCTAAAGTTGATAAACGGTGCTTTTCCAATCATTGGCCACATTCTGATTGTCCATAAATTTGTAGGAAGACTGGATCTTTTTGCTTAGAGGCAGAAAGAAAAGTGTGCATTGTTTCTTTATTAATTGCATCAAAAGTTGAGTGAAGGTAACGAATTGAAGCAAAAATCTCAGGTTCTTGCTTTGCAAGATTCGCTAGACGAACAAAATCGTTTGGATGTGTTTCAAAAGCATAAGGCTGATGTTTAGCAAAAAGATTGACAAGATTATCTTTGATAAATCATTGAGGGCATAAGGCCAAACCCAAAGGTCATTGCTGATGAAACCCCTATATTGAAACGAGAATGAACAGGAGAAATATGGAAAGCTAAAATTTCTTCCTTATCAGGCATCCAATCCATTACAGTTCTTTGAAGCACCCAACGCCAACCCATTGAATTAGCAGAGTGAGCGATTAATTTTGGTACACCAGTTGTTCCAGAAGTATGAGTGAGATAAGCAATCTCATCACTGGCCAATTGCTGACTGTCAGCAATTTGAGTAGGTTTTTCCAAAGCAAATTTACTGACAGAAAGTTTTTTAGAATCTTCAAGATTCTTCATTTCATTTACAGTTTTGTCAGTAACTTGGTCATAAATGAGCCAAGGATTGCCTAAACGTCCAGCTAAAATATCCATTGTTTCGGCAGGAAGATGATAAGAAATCATTGCTGGAACAGCGCCTAGATAAGAAACAGCAACAGCTAAAAGATAGGTATCAAAAGCACTTGATTTAAAAATAATGACTTTATCCGATTTTTTGATTCCCAACTCAGATAAGAGACTTGCCTTATCAACAATTGCTTGATGAGTCTTTTGGTAAGTCGTTTCAAGAGCTAGTTCGGGGAAAGCTCCAACAGCCTCATCAAAGATAATTGGGCTATCAGGAAACTGTTCAGCTGATTTTTTAAAGTTTAGATACAAATTTAGGGGTTCGTGTTTGAATTTCAAAAAAATCTCCTCAAGTTAAATAAGTTTATTATATCACAAAGTATTATTTAGACCAACTTCCTTCAAAAACTTTTCGTTAATGCTTTGAAATAAAATAATGAGAAAAAAATAGGAAAATCTGCTACAATTAGAAGGAGAAGAAGAGGATTTAAATCCTTTTTTATTAGGAAAAGAAGGGATAGATAGGAAAATGATTAAAAATTATGAACTATCCAACGAAAAAAAATTAATTTCAACCTCTGAAATGAAGAATTTCACCTATGTTCTCAATCCAACACGTGAAGAAATTGGGAATATTTCTGAATACTATGACTTCCCTTTTGACTATTTATCAGGAATTTTGGATGACTATGAAAATGCCCGTTTTGAAACAGATGATAATGATAATAATCTGATTCTCTTACAATATCCTGCACTTTCTAATTATGGAGAAGTGGCGACTTTTCCATATTCTTTGGTTTGGACTAAAAATGAATCGGTTATTTTAGCACTTAATCATGAGATTGATAATGGCTTAATTTTCGAGCGTGAATATGATTATAAACGCTACAAACATCAAGTTATTTTTCAAGTGATGTATCAAATGACACACACTTTCCATGATTATTTGAGAGATTTCCGAACAAGGCGTCGCAGACTTGAACAGGGAATCAAAAATTCAACAAAGAACGACCAAATTGTTGATTTGATTGCCATTCAAGCAAGTTTAATTTATTTTGAAGATGCCTTGCACAATAATATGCAAGTACTTCAGGATTTTATTGATTACTTGAGAGAAGATGATGAAGACGGTTTTGCTGAAAAGATTTATGATATTTTTGTCGAAACAGACCAAGCTTATACAGAAACCAAGATTCAGCTCAAGTTACTAGAAAATCTCCGAGATTTGTTCTCAAACATTGTCTCTAATAACTTGAACATTGTCATGAAAATCATGACATCAGCTACTTTCGTTCTAGGGATTCCTGCAGTAATTGTTGGTTTTTACGGAATGAATGTTCCAATTCCTGGTCAAAAATTTTAATTGGATGGTTTGGCTTATTTTAGTTCTAGGAATTTTATTATGTGTTTGGGTCACTTGGTGGTTACATAAAAAAGATATGTTATAAAATGGAGAAAAATCTCCATTTTTTTGCTCTTTGTGAAAAAATTAATTAGTGATTGCAGATTATGAAGTTAGCAATGTTTGTTAAAACTATTTTGTGAATTATTTATGAAAACGTTTTAAAAAAGTATAACAGATATTAAAATAATTGGAACTGTATTAGTAAAGAATCTGTAATTTCTCTTGAATTCTGTTTGCTATTCTCAAACTGTATGATATAATGAAGTTGTAATTTGAAACAGAAAGAACAAAGGAGATTTCAAAATGAAAACCGAAGTTACGGAAAATATCTTTGAACAAGCTTGGGATGGTTTTAAAGGAACCAACTGGCGCGATAAAGCAAGCGTTACTCGCTTTGTACAAGAAAAACTACAAACCATATGATGGTGATGAAAGCTTTCTTGCTGGGCCAACAGAACGTACACTTAAAGTAAAGAAAATTATTGAAAGATACAAAAAATCACTACGAAGAAGTAGGATTTCCCTTCGATACTGACCGCGTAACCTCTATTGATAAAATCCCTGCTGGATATATCGATGCTAATGATAAAGAACTTGAACTTATCTATGGGATGCAAAATAGCGAACTTTTCCGCTTGAATTTCATGCCAAGAGGTGGACTTCGTGTTGCTGAAAAGATTTTGACAGAACACGGTCTCTCAGTTGACCCAGGCTTGCATGATGTTTTGTCACAAACAATGACTTCTGTAAATGATGGAATCTTTCGTGCTTATACTTCAGCAATTCGTAAAGCACGTCATGCTCATACTGTAACAGGTTTGCCAGATGCTTACTCTCGTGGACGTATCATTGGTGTCTATGCACGTCTTGCCCTTTACGGTGCTGATTACCTTATGAAGGAAAAAGCAAAAGAATGGGATGCAATCACTGAAATTAACGAAGAAAACATTCGTCTTAAAGAAGAAATTAATATGCAATACCAAGCTTTGCAAGAAGTTGTAAACTTTGGTGCTTTATATGGTCTTGATGTTTCACGTCCAGCTATGAACGTAAAAGAAGCAATCCAATGGGTTAACATCGCTTATATGGCAGTATGTCGTGTCATTAATGGAGCTGCAACTTCACTTGGACGTGTTCCAATCGTTCTTGATATCTTTGCAGAACGTGACCTTGCTCGTGGAACATTTACTGAACAAGAAATTCAAGAATTTGTTGATGATTTCGTTTTGAAGCTTCGTACAATGAAATTTGCTCGTGCAGCTGCTTATGATGAACTTTATTCTGGTGACCCAACATTCATCACAACATCTATGGCTGGTATGGGTAATGACGGACGTCACCGTGTCACTAAAATGGACTACCGTTTCTTGAACACACTTGATACAATCGGAAATGCTCCAGAACCAAACTTGACAGTCCTTTGGGATTCTAAACTTCCTTACTCATTCAAACGTTATTCAATGTCTATGAGCCACAAGCATTCTTCTATTCAATATGAAGGTGTTGAAACAATGGCTAAAGATGGATATGGCGAAATGTCATGTATCTCTTGTTGTGTCTCACCACTTGATCCAGAAAATGAAGAAGGACGTCATAACCTCCAATACTTTGGTGCGCGTGTAAACGTCTTGAAAGCAATGTTGACTGGTTTGAACGGTGGTTATGATGACGTTCATAAAGATTATAAAGTATTCGACATCGAACCTGTCGTGACGAAATTCTTGACTATGATACAGTTATGGAAAACTTTGACAAATCTCTCGACTGGTTGACTGATACTTATGTTGATGCAATGAATATCATTCATTACATGACTGATAAATATAACTATGAAGCAGTTCAAATGGCCTTCTTGCCTACTAAAGTTCGTGCTAACATGGGATTTGGTATCTGTGGATTCGCAAATACAGTTGATTCACTTTCAGCAATTAAATATGCTAAAGTTAAAACATTGCGTGATGAAAATGGCTATATCTACGATTACGAAGTAGAAGGTGATTTCCCTCGTTATGGTGAAGATGATGATCGTGCTGATGATATTGCTAAACTTGTCATGAAAATGTACCATGAAAAATTAGCTTCACACAAACTTTACAAAAATGCTGAAGCTACTGTTTCACTTTTGACAATTACATCTAACGTTGCTTACTCTAAACAAACTGGTAATTCTCCAGTACATAAAGGAGTATTCCTCAATGAAGATGGTACAGTAAATAAATCTAAACTTGAATTCTTCTCACCAGGTGCTAACCCATCTAATAAAGCTAAGGGTGGTTGGTTGCAAAACCTTCGCTCATTGGCTAAGTTGGAATTCAAAGATGCAAATGATGGTATTTCATTGACTACTCAAGTTTCACCTCGTGCACTTGGTAAAACTCGTGATGAACAAGTGGATAACTTGGTTCAAATTCTTGATGGATACTTCACACCAGGTGCTTTGATTAATGGTACTGAATTTGCAGGTCAACACGTTAACTTGAACGTTATGGACCTTAAAGATGTTTACGATAAAATCATGCGTGGTGAAGATGTTATCGTTCGTATCTCTGGTTACTGTGTCAATACTAAATACCTCACACCAGAACAAAAACAAGAATTAACTGAACGTGTCTTCCATGAAGTTCTTTCAAACGATGATGAAGAAGTAATGCATACTTCAAACATCTAATTCTTAAAATTTAATGAATATTCGGTCTGTCAGTTTTACTGACAGACTTTTTTTACGAAAAAATTAATCATAATAGTTAAAAACTATTGTTTTTAGTTTAAGAAAGTTAAATTTTATGCTAGAATAGATGAATGAAAATGGTAATTGGATTGACAGGCGGAATTGCGAGTGGGAAATCAACGGTGGTTGATTTTTTGATTTCTGAGGGTTATCAAGTGATTGATGCTGACAAAGTTGTCCGTCAATTACAAGAACCTGGCGGAAAACTTTACAAGGCAATAGTAGAAACTTACGGTTTAGATTTATTGCTGACAATGGACAGTTAAATCGTGAAAAATTAGAGCTTTAGTTTTTTCTGATTCAAAAGAGCGCGAGAAATTATCAAACTTACAAGATGAAATTATTCGTACAGAATTATATGATAGACGTGATGACTTATTAAAAAAAATGACTGACAAGTCTGTCAGTAAAAATTTTGATTCAAAGAAGTCAAGGAAAAATCTGTCAGTAAATAAGCCAATATTTATGGATATTCCGTTATTAATTGAATACAATTATACCGGATTTGATGAAATATGGTTGGTCAGCTTACCTGAAAAAATACAATTAGAAAGACTGATGGCAAGAAATAAGTTTACGGAAGAAGAAGCTAAAAAACGAATTTCTTCACAAATGCCATTGTCAGAAAAACAAAAAGTCGCTGATGTCATTCTGGATAATTCTGGAACGATTGAAGCACTAAAAAAACAAATCCAGCGAGAACTAGCTAGGATAGAAGAACAGAAATAGAGGTGAATCGCACGAAAACAGTTAATTGGAAAAGGAATTTATTTATAACATGGATTGGCTGCTTTTTGTAGGTTCATCATTTTCACTCGTCATGCCCTTTCTCCCCTTGTATATTCAAGGACTGGGTGTAAGCGGTTGGGAATGTTGAACTTTACTCAGGGTTAGCTTTTCTTTGCCAGCCTTAGCTTCAGGGTTAGTTGCCCCCATTTGGGGACGTCTAGCTGATGAGCATGGGCGTAAAGTGATGATGGTACGTGCCAGTATCGTCATGACCCTAACAATGGAGGAATAGCTTTTGTCCCTAATGTTTGGTGGTTACTTGGATTACGTTTGCTAATGGGATTTTTCTCAGGCTATATCCCTAACTCAACAGCAATGATTGCTTCACAAGCTCCAAAAGATAAATCAGGCTATGCCCTTGGAACATTAGCAACAGCAATGGTTTCTGGAACACTGATTGGTCCTTCACTTGGTGGGTTATTAGCTGAGTGGTTTGGCATGGCAAATGTCTTTTTGATTGTCGGCGCTCTATTAGCCTTAGCAACTTTACTAACCATTTTCTTTGTTCATGAAACTTTGAACCAATTGCTAAAGGTGAAATGTTATCTAGTAAAGAAATTATTAATAAAGTCAGTAACAAACAAATTCTTTTGGATTATTAGTTACAACATTTATTATTCAAATCACCTCGCAATCCATTGAACCATTTGTGACCTTGTATATCAAAACCCTGACGACAAGCACGAACAATTTGATGTTCATTTCAGGTTTAATTGTGTCAGCAGTTGGATTGTCGGCAATGTTATCATCAAGTTTTCTAGGACGTTTAGGAGATAAATACGGTTCACATCGTTTAATTTTGATTGGACTAGTTTTTACATTTATTATTTATTTACCAATGGCCTTTGTGCAAAGCCCACTCCAACTTGGGATATTACGCTTCCTTCTTGGTTTTGGACTGGTGCTTTGATGCCGTCAGTAAATTCGTTGCTTTCAAAAATTACTCCCAAAGAAGGTGTCAGCAGAATTTTTGCTTACGCACAAATGTGTTCTAATTTAGGAATGGTAACCGGTCCATTAGTCGGATCAGCAATTGCAGGTTATATCAGTTATCGAGCAGCAATTGTAGGGACAAGTCTTTTTGTCATTGTTAATATTATTTGGTCCTTTATTAATTTCCGAAAATATCTGCGGAAACGGAGTATTATGGAATGAGAGTAAAAATTACATTAATTTGTAGTTCTTGTGGGAACAAAATTATATTAGTAGCAAAATAAAGCAACCCATCCGGAAAAAGTTGAAACAATGAAGTTTTGTCCCAAAGAACGAATTGTTACACTTCATCGTGAAGGTTAGACAGCAAGAATTATCTTGCTGTTTTTTTATTTATAATAAGTTTTTACTATGTACACTTATTAAGAATTGTGATAATATTATATAATAAAGTAAACAATAATTTCTATAGATGGTGTTTATTGCAAAAAAAGACATTATTTTTTCATTATAATAGCAGTTGATGGAGACAGAATAAAAATTTTAATCATAATTTTGTGGACTAATTTAATAAAAGAAAAAATTCAGTTTAAAAAATATATTCGGAAATACCTTATCTTTGGGTGGTAGAAACTTATAAGCACTTTGAAAATCTTTATAAATTATTCAACTCATGCTATAATAATATGAATGAGGAAAAAAGATAATGAATTTAAATAAGAATAATTTTTAAACTACTCTATATTGATTCCATACCTAATTCTTGCAGGAATTGGTATTGTGATGGTTTTTTCAACCACGGTTCCTGATCAGTTACAAAAAGGATTAAATCCCTATAAATTAGTAATTAACCAAACAGCATTCGTATTATTGAGTCTCATTATGATTGCAGTGATTTACCGTCTGAAACTTAGAGCCCTTAAGAATAGAAAAATGATAGGAACAATAATGGTTATTTTGATTCTGTCATTAATATTTTGTAGGATAATGCCTTCCAGTTTTGCTCTGACAGCACCCGTAAATGGAGCCAGAGGTTGGATTCATATTCCAGGAATCGGAACTGTGCAGCCAGCAGAATTTGCCAAAGTTTTTATTATCTGGTATTTAGCCTCAGTTTTTTCAACAAAACAAGAAGAAATTGAAAAACGTGATATAAATGAGATTTTTAAAGGAAAGACGCTCTTTCAAAAACTTTTTGGTGGTTGGCGATTACCCGTAGTTGCCATTTTATTGGTTGACCTTATCATGCCTGACCTAGGTAATACTTTGATTATTGCTGCAGTTGCTTTGATAATGATTGGAGCCAGCGGTATATCTTGGCGTTGGTATTCCGGCTATTCAAAATTAATTCTATCTTTGATGGCCATTTTCTTAGGATTTCTTTTCATTGTAGGTGGAAATATCATTCCAAGTTTCTTACCCATCGCTTATATCAATAAACGATTTGAAGCTTTTGTTAATCCTTTTACAGACTTAGCCAATTCTGGACACCAGTTAGCTAATTCATACTATGCTATAGTTAATGGTGGTTGGACAGGGCGTGGTTTAGGAAATTCGATTCAAAAAATGGTTTCTTACCAGAAGCTCAAACTGACTTTATCTTTCCAATTGTCGTGGAAGAATTAGGAATCATTGGCGGAATTATTATTCTAGCTATTCTCTTTTTCTTGATAAGCAGAATGTTAATTGTTGGAATTCGTGCTAAAAGTGCCTTTAACTCACTCATTATGATTGGGGTATCTGGTTTATTGTTAGTTCAAGTCTTTGTCAATGTGGGTGGAGCAATCGGAATTATTCCAGAAACAGGAGTAACCTTCCCTTCCTATCACAAGGAGGGTCGTCCTTCCTTGTCTTATCGTTGGGAATTGCATTTGCATTAAATATTTCAGCTGATGAGAAACGAAGAGAAGTTTCTGAGCTCTCAAATCATTATAGTAGCAGTGTCCCAACTTATGAAAACGATTGACAATTGTCAGTCGTTTAAAAGTGTATAAAAGATTTTTATAATATATGAAAGAGTGAAAGGTAATGACCAATTACCTTTCCAAGCAAGCCTCATTAAGGAGTCAAAATGAAAAAACTACTCGTCGCCAATCGTGGAGAGATCGCCGTTCGTGTCTTTCGTGCCTGTAATGAACTCGGACTTTCTACTGTAGCCGTCTATGCAAGAGAAGATGAATATTCTGTTCATCGCTTTAAAGCAGATGAATCTTATCTAATCGGTCAAGGAAAAAAACCAATTGATGCCTATTTGGATATTGATGATATCATTCGTGTTGCCCTTGAATCAGGAGCAGATGCTATTCACCCAGGTTATGGCCTCTTATCTGAAAATCTCGAATTTGCTACCAAAGTTCGCGCAGCAGGTTTAGTTTTTGTGGGTCCTGAACTTCATCATTTGGATATTTTCGGTGATAAAATTAAAGCTAAAGCAGCTGCCGACGAAGCAAAAGTTCAGGAATTCCCGGAACAAATGGAGCAGTAGATATCGACGGCGCTTTAGAATTTGCTAAACTTACGGTTATCCAGTTATGATTAAGGCGCTTTAGGCGGTGGTGGTCGCGGAATGCGAGTTGCGCGTAATGATGCTGAAATGCATGATGGTTATGCTAGAGCAAAATCAGAAGCAATTGGAGCTTTTGGTTCTGGCGAAATCTATGTTGAAAAATATATTGAAAATCCAAAACATATTGAAGTCCAAATTCTTGGAGATAGTCATGGAAATATTATTCACCTCCATGAGCGTGACTGTTCAGTACAACGACGTAATCAAAAAGTCATTGAAATTGCGCCAGCCGTGGGACTTTCACTGGACTTCCGTAACGAAATATGTGAAGCAGCAGTCAAACTTTGTAAAAATGTTGGCTATGTTAATGCTGGTACAGTTGAGTTCTTGTTAAAGATGATAAATTTTATTTCATTGAAGTAAATCCACGTGTTCAAGTTGAACATACAATTACGGAACTTATCACAGGTGTAGATATTGTCCAAGCTCAAATTTTGATTGCTCAAGGTAAAGACTTACATAGAGAAATTGGACTTCCAGCACAGTCTGAAATTCCACTTTTGGGTTCAGCAATTCAATGTCGAATCACAACAGAAGATCCACAAAATGGATTCTTGCCAGACACAGGTAAAATTGATACTTACCGTTCACCAGGTGGTTTTGGTGTACGTTTAGATGTCGGAAATGCCTATGCTGGATATGAAGTAACTCCATATTTTGATTCACTTTTAGTAAAAGTTTGTACTTTTGCCAATGAATTTAGTGACACCGTAAGAAAAATGGACCGCGTTCTCCATGAATTCCGTATTCGTGGTGTCAAAACAAATATTCCTTTCTTGATTAATGTTATTGCTAATGAAAACTTCACAAGTGGTCAAGCAACAACAACCTTTATTGATAATACACCAAGTCTGTTCAACTTCCCACACTTACGTGACCGTGGAACAAAGACGCTGCATTATTTATCAATGATTACAGTCAATGGCTTCCCAGGGATTGAAAATACTGAAAAACGTCATTTTGAAGAACCACGTCAACCCCTTCTTAATCTTGAAAAGAAAAAGACAGCCAAAAATATCTTAGATGAACAAGGGGCTGATGCTGTTGTTGATTATGTTAAAAATACAAAAGAAGTATTATTAACAGATACAACTTTACGTGATGCTCACCAATCCTTGCTTGCTACTCGCTTACGTTTACAAGATATGAAAGGAATTGCCCAAGCGATTGACCAAGGGCTACCAGAACTTTTCTCAGCTGAGATGTGGGGTGGTGCAACCTTTGATGTGGCTTATCGTTTCTTGAATGAATCACCATGTATCGTCTGCGTAAACTACGTAAACTCATGCCAAATACCATGTTCCAAATGCTCTTCCGTGGTTCAAATGCAGTTGGTTACCAAAACTATCCAGATAATGTGATTGAAGAATTTATCCGAGTAGCGGCGCATGAAGGTATCGATGTTTTCCGTATCTTTGATAGTCTTAACTGGTTACCCCAAATGGAAAAATCCATTCAAGCCGTTCGCGATAATGGAAAAATTGCAGAAGCAACAATTTGTTATACGGGAGATATCCTAGACCCAAGCCGACCAAAATATAATATTCAATACTATAAAGACTTAGCAAAAGAATTAGAAGCAACAGGTGCTCATATCTTGGCAGTTAAAGATATGGCAGGTTTATTGAAACCTCAAGCTGCTTATCGTTTGATTTCAGAATTAAAAGATACCGTTGATTTGCCAATTCATTTGCATACACACGATACTTCAGGAAATGGAATTATTACATATTCTGGTGCAACTCAAGCAGGTGTAGACATTATTGACGTAGCAACAGCGAGTCTTGCTGGCGGAACATCTCAACCATCAATGCAATCTATTTACTATGCACTTGAACATGGTCCTCGCCATGCTTCAATTAATGTAAAAAATGCTGAACAAATTGACCATTATTGGGAAGATGTTCGTAAATATTATGCACCATTTGAAGCGGGTATACAAGTCCTCAGACAGAAGTTTACATGCATGAAATGCCTGGTGGTCAATACACTAACCTAAAATCTCAGGCAGCAGCAGTTGGTCTTGGACATCGTTTGATGAAATCAAACAAATGTATCGTAAAGTTAACATGATGTTTGGAGATATTATTAAAGTAACTCCTTCTTCAAAAGTAGTTGGAGATATGGCTCTCTTTATGATTCAAAATGATTTAACAGAAGAAGATGTTTATGCGCGTGGTAACGAACTTAATTTCCCAGAATCTGTAGTATCATTCTTCCGTGGAGATTTAGGACAACCAGTGGGTGGCTTCCCAGAAGAATTACAAAAAATTATCGTGAAAGATAAAGCCGTAATTACTGACCGTCCAGGCTTACACGCAGAAAAAGTTGATTTTGAAACTGTTAAAGCAGACCTAGAACAAAAAATTGGCTATGAACCAGGAGATCACGAAGTTATCTCATATATCATGTATCCACAAGTTTTCCTTGATTATCAAAAAATGCAAAGAGAATTTGGAGCAGTTACACTACTTGACACTCCTACTTTCTTACATGGAATGCGTCTCAATGAAAAAATTGAAGTACAAATTGAAAAAGGTAAAACACTCAGCATTCGTTTAGATGAAATAGGAGAACCTGACCTAGCTGGAAATCGTGTTCTCTTCTTTAACCTAAATGGTCAACGTCGAGAAGTCGTAATTAATGACCAATCTGTACAAACTCAAGTTGTGGCTAAACGCAAAGCCGAAACAGGAAATCCAAACCAAATTGGAGCTACTATGCCAGGTTCTGTTCTTGAAATTTTAGTTAAAGCTGGTGACAAAGTTCAAAAAGGTCAAGCCTTGATGGTTACTGAAGCCATGAAAATGGAAACAACTATTGAAGCACCATTTGATGGCGAGATTGTTGACCTTCATGTGGTTAAAGGTGAGGCAATTCAAACTCAAGACTTGTTAATCGAAATTAATTAATATAAATTAAACCTACCTTTTGGGTAGGTTTTTTATTTTTTCTTCAAAAAAATATTTAAATTTTCAGAAAATATATAATTTTCGGAATAAAAAGTGTATAATAATGAAATAGATGGAGGCGTTTATGAATTTATTGAAGTAAAGAAGAAAAAATGATTAAAAATTTCACAAATTCCTAGTTGAAATTTTACAAAAAGTAACAATGTTAAAAAAGGTTTAAGAGACATTAATGGGAAAGGAGTTTTAGCGGGTTTAACCAATATTTCGGC
>ENA-OQBT01001071-OQBT01001071.1-human-gut-metagenome-genome-assembly--contig:-NODE-1071-length-12414-cov-2.860829_pt1 | contig 12414 bp, 14 predicted proteins | sample MGYA00242749_ERZ504557 | MGnify/ENA primary metagenome ERZ504557 (study PRJEB26092, sample SAMD00036243) | human gut metagenome | host: Homo sapiens | study: EMG produced TPA metagenomics assembly of... | reverse complement strand
CGGCATATGAACAGTTAAAAGCGAATAACAGAACCTACCAGTTTGCAGATGAAAAGACCAAAAAGCAGATTGCATATATTAGTGATTATTACCTTCAGACAGTGCCGGAGAGTGTAAAGGCGGCGTGCAGGAAACATTGGAAGAAACTGGTTTTAATCCATTTCAGACGGATGTAACCAGTACATTAACGCAGCTATCGGTAGAGCAGGATTTTCTGACAGGTGGGGATGACAATATTTTTGGTGAAACGAAAGAAAGTTGTTTAGCAGCTATCGACAAAGTATTGGAGAGAATAGAAAATCCGCTGGCAGCCGTTACAGATGAAAGGGCAGCATATCTGCAACAGGAAAAAGAATTTTATACCGTGTTGGCATCTAAAATAAGAGAATAAAATGCCGGGAGGAATTTAAAAAATGATTGGAAGTATAGGAGCGGAGAGCCGTTATTCAACAGGTTATAACAACCTAAAACCAAATCGGAACCAGAATAAGTGGGCTGACACTTTGGCTCAGACGGTGGATAAGGAGGATATTAGCAGTAGAGCGGATATCAATCGTGCTAAGAAAAGTACAGTGATGGATTCTTATCTGGCACTGTCAGGAAAAACGATAAATACTTTGAAACAGGAATATTCAGAGTACGAATCCGAAAATTATAGAATCGTACCCGATAATGAAGCTGAATGTTTTGATATATACAATAAAGACGGGGAGCGTTTGGGGGCATTTTCCTATTCTGATATAAAAATAAGACAGGATGAAACAACAGGAAAGCAGTTTTTGATTTCTGAGCATGGAACGATGAGTTACGATGCCCTGGTATTAGATGATGAATTAAAAGATGCATTGCAGAATGTAATGGATAAAGATTCGCTGGATGTGGAGACTTTGCAGGGATTTACATTAAATACACATTCAGATACCGGCATCCAGTATTTAGTAAAAGACGGTGAGGAAGGCAGAGGTGGCAAGGTTCTTCTGCAAAATGAAGCGGATCGGAAGAGGTATGAAGAATTAGCGGAGATGTATTTTGACAAATACCCTAATTTAATTGAGAGTCGGGAAGAAGGTTTTATCTGGGCTGATTTAGAGATTAGAGGAATGGCAAAACGGACAGATCAGGGAATTATATCCATAGGAGCTGATGGAATGTCATACAGTGACAATGAAAATTATAAAAACAATTGGAGTGTCCGGTTTTCTGGTTCTATGTATGAAAAGCTGTATGAATGGCTTCAGAATAACAAGGATAGCATGGAGGAAATCCATAAATTTTCTACATGGCAAAAGGTTTTTGACGAAATTGGTGGAACGTATGAAAGAGTCTGGTCGAAAGAAGAACTGGATCAGGGATATTTGAATAATTGAAAGAGGTGACAATATGAAAATATTTAATTACATGAATAATACGAATTCAATAATGGAAAAAAATACTGATAAAGTACAGAAAGGAAATAGTCAGACAAACGAAAAACATACAGTGGGGCAATCAGTGAAGCTTTCGATTTCTAATGAGGGATTGGAGTATTATCGTAATCGTATACAGCAGAGTGGACAGGAAAAATATGATGATGTGGTTCAAAGAAAGGAACTGTTAGCGAGTAAAAAAATCAGTGATATTGATTATAGTTATGAAATTCAAAAGAAGGCAGCACAGCAGAATCAAAATGTTGATACAGGAAAAAGTGCCTTAAATATTACTGACAAGGCAAATAATTATGTTAAAGCATACGCAGAATTATATGATGAAATTGTGAAGGGCTATGAAAATGGAACCAGAGAAATATATGTAGCTGATGAAAATGGACCTCGTAAGCTTACAAAGGATGAAGAGTTAAGCAATTTAGATGCTGCATATAAAAAAACAGTGGATGACTTTGTGACAATGGAGACAACCAATCAGCATGCCCGTGGAATTATTGGTGAAGAAATGAATAAAATTTCAAAAATTACCACAAGGTCAACTTTGGCATCAGCTTACATTGAGGAGCAAAAAACCAGGGGAAAGGACGAAATCCCAGAAAATTTAACTGAGAAAATGTATGGTGCAATTACCTCATTTAAGGAGAAATATACAATGATTCAGCCTAATAGAGAGCAGTTATTGATGAGCATTAAGATTTGATGATGTTAGTACTATGATTTACAAATAAAAATAGTAATTACATATCATATTGAGGCTGAGAGAAATTAAATATCCAAGTCGTTCAATATAATAGAAATTATTTTAAGTTTCAATAACAGGGAGGTAGGATTATGGCAATTACGGGTATCAATAACAGCAGTTACACATCGTATTATGCTTCAAATTATAAGAATACTGTAAAAAAAACAGATAGTGAAAAGGATAGTACAAATACAAAAGATGGCAACGTGACAACAAGTACAGTTGAATTAAAAACATCACGTCCCGGTGTGACAAAAACAGAGCAGATTAAGACAGGGTATAGCAATGTAAATGATTATTCAAAATACTTGCAAGGAAAATACCATTATATGAATACGGGAACGACTTCAATGCAAGGGGTTCCGACAACAGTATCCGTTTCAAGTGCATTTTTACAGAAGTGTATGAATGATCCAGAAAAAGCAAAGTATCTGGAGGAAAACTTAGCAGCCATTCCAGATTGTGCAAAAAGTGCGGTGAATGGATGTTTGGGCACTTTGACAAATCTGAGTTATATGATTGATGCAAACGGAAATATTTCGGTGGCAATATCTGGTACAAATGATCCAGATGGGAAAATAGCGAAAGAGAATGCTGAACGAAAGGCAAAAGAGATCAGAGAAAAAGAGGAAAAGATAAAAGAAAAAAGAGCTGCTAAAAAAGCAGAGGAAGAAAAAGCTGCAAAGAAACGTGCAGAAAAATCGGCAGAAGGAAAAGAAACGGGTGATTATACCTTATCCGTAACTGGTAATGATGTAAAAAGTATGACACAGAGCCTTGTAGCAGAATCTGTGAGTATTTCTGCCCCTGATAGATCAAGTTTTGATATTAAGGCATAAGAGGGTTCGGTAAAAGGAAAATATCAAATTGGTTCATTGAGCAATGACAGTGATGTAGATTACCTGAAAATAGATGCAGGTTCTTTGACATCGAGCAAGATAGATAAAGAAGTATAGAAAGTGTGGACTAACTTAAGGAGGTTACCATGAAAGTTCAAGGAAATAGGTATATTAATAATCCAGAAATGATAAAAAATAAGGTTGAGAAGAAAACAACTGTTCCTCAGAATATTATTTCGGAGGATGATGTGAAAATCAGTGATTCAGCAAGAAAGTTAGTTGAGACTGCTCGTGATAAAGTCTCAGATTTTCAGGCAATGCATTTTTCGTCAATCAATGGAGAGATAAAAGAAATACCAGCAGAATACAAATGTGAAAATTTATTCAAATTAGATTTGAAAGCAACTTCCATTTCTGGAGAACAAAGTGCGTTTGAAGGCTGTTCGGAAAATCAGTCAGAGGTTTTTGAAAAATGGCTGGACGAAAATGCTTCTGAATATTTGACAGAAGATGAAATGAAAGATTTAAAAGAGAAGATTAATGCAATGACAGCAGATGTAGATTCTTTGAATGCTCAGGAGGGATATAGAGGAACTTCTTATGAATCTGTATTTTTGTTAAGTGCAAGTGAAGCGGGGCTAAGAAAAGTAAATGAAATGTATGTTCCAGAGCAATTACAAGCAGGTTTTTCAGACATGATTGACGAATATGTTCATTTTAATGATTCAGCACGTAATTCCATCATGGAGAGAATGACACCAGATTACATGGTTGTTGGAATTGGAAGCAAAACAGAATCTTATAAGTACAAGTCAGAAATAATCTCAGATGAGACAGCTTTTTATACAAATGAGAAGAAAGAGATAAGTGGTATCTGCAATCAGTTTTTAAATGGTAAAACAGATCAAAAATTATTTTGTAATGAGATGAAAGACCGTTTAAATGATTACTATGGAAGCAGGTATGAATTAAGGAATCAGCCAGAAGCTGTTGAAGGCAGAGTAAGTAATATGTTGAGTAAATTACAACATATGTATGCACTTTAGGATTATGATGGAAATATGCAATGGTTATTGCTGAGTGTCAAAATTCAAAAGATGATATCAGTATGGTGGTTTGCAAATAAAGTTACATATCATATTGATGCTGAGAGAAATCCAACAGGTAGCATAGTTGGAAGAACTTCAAATAATGAAGAAAGGAGTTACCATAAAATGGAGGTATCAAATAATTATAGCACAGCAAAATTATGGGGCACTTCGGATAAAAAAGTTTCTAAATCTTCTGAAAAAAACAAATGGAAATTAACGGATTCTTTAAAAGAGAAAATTGTTGAACTGGCAAAAAAAGATGCACAGGACAACGTATATATGGGAAATGCGTTTATGAATTTGCGTAAGATGGAAGTAAGCAAAGTGGCACCGAACAGGGCAGCCTTAATTGGAAAATTTAATCAATCAATGAATTCCGGCAATATGTCCGCAATGAAAGAAGTTGAAAAAGCTGATAAAAAATGGCTCTGTATTTTGTTCGGGATACCATATGAGGCAGAGTTTCAGGGAGAGGGAACAGGATCAGCAGCTCATGTATATAACGAATGTGGTGAAGAAGTTCTGACATATACAGAGGGAGTAGGCTGGCAAGAAAAGGAAACAAAAGCAGAGTCACAGGTACATTCGGCGTTAAAATCGACGTATTATGAGGCTTTTTGTGATGCAAGAAAAGCATTAAACAGTGAACAAAGAACTGGTGGTATGAATGAAAATATAATGTCACAAGACAATTTTGATATGAAAGCGTAAAGAGCGTGCGATTAAAATAATGGTTTATAAATAGGAGTGTTGTAAATCAGCAGATATCAAATCTGTTTTCAAAGAATGGTACTTTTATTGCAGAGGATGGTACAGATTTACTGGCATTGTTTAAGGAAAAATACTATTCTGATGATCACAGTGATTGGACTTATTATAATTCAGATTATTACTATCAATGCAATGACACCAATGCGGCATTGAGAGAATCTGCCTGGAAAATGACGGAAAAATGGGAATTGGGCGGGATTGACTGTGATGAAATCGAAGCAAATTCCAGCCTTACGTTAGACGGTGGTTTTGATTTTAACAGTATATGGAATTCGGATTTCAGAAATCAGGTCGGAAGGCGAAATCCGTAATGTATGGGATTTAATGGAAGATTATTATTCGGATACTAAAGACAATTCTAAAGTCAAAAATTTCCTGAGTAATATGTCTGTATTTACACGATGGTATTCGTATGAAACAGGAATCAATGACAGATTCGGTGATTATTGAGATAGTGAAAGATTAGGATAATCCGATATATATAAGGAGGTTTGTGATATTATGAATATATTTTTTAACAGCCGAATAAATGCTAATCAGTCATTGCTTAATGTTCTGTTTGGTCAACAACAAAAAGCGGCAAGCAGTCAAAACACTGGTTGTAGAGGCACAAGAGATACTTTAACGATAAGTGCATCAGGAAAGGAAAAACTGACAAAAAGTACAAGTGGAAGAACACATAATACAAGTATTGATAGCAGCATTGATTTAAAGTCCTATATAGCTTCAGCAAAAAAAACGAATCAAGAGATCATTGAGAATGCAGGAACACAGATTAATGCGAAAACAAGTGAATATATGAGTACAGGTAAAGCATTTAGGGCAGCATTAACGGAAAAGTATTCTAAGCTTGCTGCAGAAGCAAAAACACATTCTAACCCTGAAAATTATATTCATTCCAAGTATTTTGATAAGAGTTCAGAGTATTACGAGACGAATCTGACTGATACAGAACGTAGGATTGCATATAATTATGAGATGCAGATGTGCCGGACAGGAAAAATAAATGGTGTAAATTATCAGGATTCTTTGTTCAGGGGAATTGAAGTGGACGGCGACAGTGTAGATTCGGATAAAATCCAATTTGAAAGAGCATTGGTAAATTCGCAGATTTCAAATATTTTAAAGCAGGCTGGTGTAGACACATCTTCTATTACGGAAGATTGTATTTTTACTGTCGATCCATACAGTTACGAGATAACGGTAGATGGCGTGGATGAAGAAACAAAGGTGTTGATGCAGAATGCTTTAAATGTAGGTAATAATGGGAAAAATCTCTATAAGCATATCTATTATTGCTCAACACAAGATGGCTGTGAGAGTTCTCAAGTAACAGAGGAATCAAAGATGAAATACGAAGCATATCATCAGGTTTATAGTTATACAGGATATGGATTAGACAAACTTGAGGAAAAAAATGGGACATATTATACGGAGTCAGGAGAGAATATATTAGACTTAGTGGATAAGGCTGTTGAAGATTCTGGAAAAGTTCCGAAAGAGTTCAAGCAGCAAATGAAGAATTGGATACATGACCTGGTTTCAACTATGTCAACTAAAGGATGGAACAATGTGCCGGATATGACTTTAAGCATTTTATATGGAAAGAGTGGTTTAAAGGACATGAATCAGTTGATCACATATCAATATGAAGCTGATAGTACAAACAGGCAATGGTATTCTGTACTTTAGAAATATAATATTTTTGAAAAAATATAGGGAAGTGTGTCAAGTATAGTAATATAGTTTTTTAGATAAAATATATGATTCGAAATTTTAAATTAAAAATAAACAATAGAGGGAGGGAAAGCGTTTTAATAATGAATCTATATAAATCAAAAAACTATAAAATAAAGAACTATGAACAGAAAGGAATTATTCATGAAAAAGAGAAAAATAGCAACAATATTATTGGCAGCATGTTTGCTGTTAGGAAATGTCTCAGTAGCGAATGCGGCAAGTATTGATAATGGCAATAAAGTACATTTCAATACAGAAGATAACGACACGGATTTAACATTATTACAATCGAAAATTGCAACCGAAGAAGTGACTTGTGACTTTACGGATGCAACAAATGATGGAGCAAGTGCATATGCAGATACAAGAAGGGTGTGACGATAAGATGGGACACTATGTACATTATATAGGTGGCGGAATAGTAGATAGTAAAATATATGAGACAGGAAATGCAGCAAAAAGTTTTAAATCGCCGATGAAAGAATTAAATGAGCAAACGGTGTTAATAGAAAATGCCAAAACAAATAAGAATGATAGTTATCATCAGCATACGAAATACGATGATCAGGTAGATCGCTATTACAGTACATATGATATAGGAACATTGTTGCATAATAATGAAAGTTATTTAGAGGGAACAATCGATTCAAAATATGATGTAGATTACTATTCTTTTTCTTATCCGCAAAAAAGTTTTTACTCTAAAATGGGTATATCTTCAGAGATAACGATTTCATTGGAAAGCAAGAATAGTCAGGCATATAATTTAGTATTGTACGATTTATATGGCAATCAGATTGGAATAGCGACAGATGATGGACATGGTAATAAACAGCTTACGGTACCTAATTGGGACTGCGTTACATCAGATTATGTGATCAGAGTAGAAAATTCCAATATGACATCGGATTCCGGGGAAGGTTCCTATAGAATAAAAATTACGGAAACGAAAAACAGGGATACTTCAAGTAGTAATGTGCAGCACTCACAAGAAATAGCAAATGCAGATAATTCAGAAGAAAAAATGCAATAAAGCAGAAATATGAAAAAACATATCAAAGCGAAATTGACAAATTACATCAGATGCAATTTGAAGCGTTGCCGGAAGATGAAAAATATTCGGGAACGGATAGTGTAGAAGAATTATTAAATAAGATGAAAAAGGGGGAGCAGTTAAGTGTGTCGGAAATGGCATATGTGAAAATATTTGCCAATTTATCTGATTATGAGAGAGCAGAGAAGTCGAATTATATAAAAAACGATTTTTATGCAGAAATAGAAAGAATAGCAAATGAAAAAGGAATTGAACTGCCAGATACATCATGGAAAATTGAAATAGATGTATCTGGAACTATTACGATTAACGGGGACATTACAGAAGAAAACAAAGAACAGATAAAAAATATGATATCGGAAAATTTTGCTGATGATATGTGGGAAAAATATATTCAGACAGCAGATATTTCTAACACACAATATAGATTAGTAAATGCTTACTATGAAGTGGAACAGTTCATTCAGAAAGCAACAAATGGACAGTATTCATTTGACGATATAAACGTAGATGACAATGGGAAGATTACCGGACTTCCAGAGAAAATGTGTAAAATAATGAACTCCCAGGAAGCCAATGCGAAATATGAGGAAATACGAGATAATATCTATATGCTGACGGATTATAAAAATCAATATGGATTGGAGGATATTCTTGCATTTAAGGCAGGGTATAATATTTCGGACTCTGAGGTAAGTACTGTGGGTACATCTGGCAATAATAGTGTTATGGATAATGCAGGATACTATAAAAATATGAAAACTATAATATAATGATAGACCTAATAGAAATGGCGGGTTTAAAAGACATGAATCAGTTGATTACATATCAGTATGAAGCTGATAGTATGGACAGACAATGGTATTCTATACTGTAGCAATATAATTTGGGGGGAAAATATAGGAAATGTGCCGTCAAGATGATGGCACATTTTCTATATATATGATATTTATTTAGAGCCTATTTAGATAATATGCAGAGTACTTTATATTTATTTAATGGAAAAATAAAAATTACCGATATAGTAGGAAGATAGGAAGAAGGTGAGTAATATGCTGGAAATTGCTGTTTGTGATGACGATATAGCAGATCTTGAGTGTGCAGTGACTATGCTGCATAAGATTTTTACAAGTCAAAAGATTGCTTATCATATTGAGCAATTTGCGTCTGCAAATCAAATGCTTGAAAATATCAGCAACATTGATATCGGAATTTTAGATATTTCGATGGAAGAACTGAATGGTATTAAACTGGGGAGAAAATTAAAGGAAAAATTTCCGGATGTGAAATTAGTGTATATTACGAGTTATGAAGAATATTGTATGCAGGTCATTAACGAAGTTCACGCATTTTCATTTCTATGTAAGCCATTGGAATATGATAAATTGGAAACGCAGATGTTGGAACTGCTGGATCAACTGCCGGATACCGGAGCAGAAAAGGATTTTTATAAAGTGACGGACAGCAATGGGAAAGAGTATCTGTCGATTAAATTGAAACTCAGGGACATTTTATATTTTGAATACATAAAAAGATCAAGAAAAGTACTGATAGCGTTGTCTGATATCACATATGAGTATGACTGCATTTTTGAAAAACTGGTTGAGGAACTGCAGCCCTATGATTTTGTTGTGAATTGCAGAGGAAATCTGGTTAATTTAAGGCATATTGAAAAAATAAAGGGTTTTATTATTTATATGGATAATGGAAAAGAACTCCAGATTGCGCAAAAGAGAAGCAGCGATTTTAGAGAAGAAGTAAATAAATTTTTGCAGAAAAATTCATAGGAGAAACGATGAATACGATTTTACTGATATTATGTAATGCTCTTTCCTGTTTTATCATAAGTACCATACTGTTCCAGTTTATGAATGGAAAGTATAAAAAGAGTAGTCAAAGTAGATATGTATATATTGTGATCGAGACTGTCACAGTGATTTTTACAACCTGTATCAATATGCTCAATCATTCCATATTAAATTTGGTGGTCTGGGGCGTGTTGACGGGGATAATAGCATATGCTCTGTATTATGAGGATATGGATAAACCGTTAAGACGTATCATTGAATGTGAGGCATTGGTATTTTGCATGTCTGTTTGTGAATCATTAGGAGTGATTCTTTTACAATGTATTTTGCAGGCAGCAGATATAAAAAATGTGAATGAAACGATGCTTTACTGCCTTGAGGTAACATTTTCAAAAGTAATACTTATTTTTTTGTATTATACATTCATAAACAGGTTTGTGAAAAAGAGCGATATTCCTTATGCAAAGACAAGGTACATCATGTATGGAATTATACTCCTATACAATCTGATTAACATGGGTGTAATTGTAGAGAATTTTAAAAATGGAGAAGAAAATTATTTATGTGCAGTCAATATGGGGTGTATTGTTCTGGCAGATCTATACCTTTTATATTTTGTTAAAATGGCAGATGAAAAGAACTATTATGAAAAGCAGCTCATCGCTTTAGAGCAACAGGCAAAGGTACAATACGAATACTATTTGACGCAGACAAAAAAATATGATCAAACCGTCCACATATTACATGATGTAAATAAGCATATTAAAGCAATCGAAGGATTATATGGTGCAGAGCAGGGGAATACGGCAGGAGAATATGCAGCGGAAATCAGAGAACTGTTAAAGCCACTCATTCCGGTTCAATACACAGAAAATCCGATCTTGAACATTCTTCTTACCGATAAAGAATCCGTTATGAGGGAAAAAGGTATTTCAGTAACCATAAAGGTGGATAATGTGAATCTGAATTTCCTTGCACCAATCGACATTACAACTATTTTTGGAAATTTATTAGATAATGCGATTGAGGCAGCAGAGAAGCTGGAAGGAGAGAAATATATTTCGATTAAGATTGGCTCATACCATAAAATGATAGCTGCCAGCATCGAAAATAACTGCGGAGAGGTAAAGTGGAAAAATGGTTTTCCGGTATCAGCGAAAGGAAAAGGCGGTGGAATAGGACTGCTGAATGTTCAGAGCAGTGTAAAAAAATATGATGGAAATTTAATATTGAAAAGTGATGGAAATAAATTTATTGCTGAGTTATTCCTCAATTCATAAAAAGAGCATTCGTGCTCTTTTTTGGTAAAAAGTCTTACTTCGTGCAAAAAAATCGTACTTGGTGCAGAAAAGGTAAAATATTAGAAGTGGGTTGTCGATAGAAAAAGAAAAATAAAGCGGATGATAGATATAAAAAATTTAATGATGGGAGGTTTCGATTATGTCAAGAATTACGGACTACGGTTTTTTATTTCAAACGACATTTGGAACATCAAAAACAAATTTAGTCAACAATATTCAGTTGTCCCAAATGAACAGCAGTCTGTACAGAAACAATTAAAAGCAGCAGGGATCGACACAAACAGTAAAAAGTATAAAGCAGCACTGAGTGAGATGATGAAAAATGGAAACGGTGCAATGTTTACAAATGTTCAGGCAATTAAGAACCTGATGAGCCAGTATGACAAAAATGGAGACTGGATTGATCCGAATACCGGATTAACAGGACTTGCTGTAACGGATGAGAACAGAAACAGTTATAAACATATCATTTCTATTCCAGAGAGCAGCCGGGAAGAAATGTTTGAACTGGCAAAGAAAGAATTCTTAAATGAAAACGGTACTTTAAATGGTGATACTACCAAAAGGGAGAGTGTATATAACAATTTATACAGAAAAATGGATAAGGATGACCGCTTATCAGCAGGCTGGACAATGGAACAATATGAACATCAATACAGACAGGCATTTGCAGAAGCAGCAAAAGCCGCTGATCCTACATGGAAAGCGGGTAAACCAATACCGGCTGGTGCATTGGATGGTATTACAAGAGAGTCTGTTGAGAGTGGCAAGAAGTCAGTAGATATAAAAATATAGGATGTTTTTATGCGGTATATATTTCATTTATGCAATGTTGGACTTTATGTGCGTAATATGGTTGTTTGATGAGATGGGACTGGGAGAGCAAGTTATTTTATCCTATAAAGGAAATAGAGGAATTGAGCAAATTGTTAACCATGAAAAATGTTTAGTCATATAGAAAAAATTTTGATCTGATTGGAGGAACAGAAATATGTATATTGGTTCTGGTCTGAATACCGTATCTTCATTGTACGGTCAACAAAAAGGTAATCAAATGAAAACTCCTGCATCTGGGGAAAAGACATTTTGTACGGTTGAAACACCAAAGGTATATCAGATATTCACAACAGATAATATGTTGTGGACGGGAGGTAATGGTACCGGTCTTTCTTATTGTCTTAAATATGCGGATGATTCGACGGATGAAAATCCTGTGGTGTTAGCGAAAGGTGTGGATGAAAACGGGAAAGAGTTTGAGCAAAGAATTTATATCAATGACGTTAATCCATCAAATGCTACAGTAGTCGAAATGCGTGCATTGGAGGCACATTACAAAGTGGAGAAGCAGGGAGGTTTCACGTCTCTGCCGCTTGAAGCTGGTAATATGGGACTTAACGACAGAAGAGATTTTATCGCAATGTTCAAAAAAAGCATAGAAGATTTAAACAAATTGGGAAGGTTTGACTTATCGTTGCTTTGGACGAAAAGTATGGATACATATCTTAATTTGCCAAATGCAAATAGTAAGTATAAATAAGGCTTAGTTATTTGGACATAGAAGGAAAAGAGAATTTAGAATAAACGAAGGAGATTGAGACAATGCAGTCAATATCAAGTTATATTAATCCTAATACAAGAGGACTT
>ENA-OQBT01001070-OQBT01001070.1-human-gut-metagenome-genome-assembly--contig:-NODE-1070-length-12443-cov-3.450877_pt1 | contig 12443 bp, 17 predicted proteins | sample MGYA00242749_ERZ504557 | MGnify/ENA primary metagenome ERZ504557 (study PRJEB26092, sample SAMD00036243) | human gut metagenome | host: Homo sapiens | study: EMG produced TPA metagenomics assembly of... | reverse complement strand
GCTCGCGCGCGGCCAGCGCCTCGGCAAACCCACGGCAGGTCTTGTCCATCATCTCTTGGCTCATACGTATGCACCTTCAAGTCATATAGATCGGTCGGGCGGCAACTGCCGACCAACCGCATCAAACACGTAATGATGCTAAGTCTAGCCCATAAGCACATGAGCGTCAGCACACCTGGCCATCGCGGATTTCTATGGCACACGATAGGCCATGCCAACGCAAACATGGGACACATGGCCCACCTTTCGGGACTTCCGGACGTCACAAACTGGGGCATATCTATAAACAAGGAATCTGTTGGGGCAACGCCCACGTACGCGCGCCCCATTAAAACAACGGGCACCCAACCCCGGGGAGGGCCGACAACATCGGCCCTCCCCTCTTTTGCGCCCGAACATATTGCCACTTAACGGCGCAAATCCGGCCCTCAGAATGGGACACATGGCCCACCCTAGCGAGCCGTCAACGCGTACAGTAAAAGCAGGTAATCCATGGGCGGTTACAGATCGAGGAGGACACGACCATGAAAAAGAAGGCCTTTGCGATTCTCACCCTCTGCATCAGTCTCTTTGCCGCGGTTGCCTGGTGGGCTGTGGCGGAAGCGGCGGCGCTACCGGCAGTGGCGGTGGCGGCGGAGCAGAAAAGCCAGCCGTGGATATGAGGACCGACTTCATTTGGTTTAAGGTCGAGGTCCCCGAGGGCGTTGAGATCACCGATGTTGCCGGCGACACGGCCGACAGGGCCCAGTTTAAGTTCACCGAGAGCGAGCACGCCAGCGACCGCTTCATCCCCGTCTTCGATCCTGACAAGAACGCCGACGAGCTGTTCGACTACGAGGCAAAGTGGAATGCCAGCTTTGAGTGGACCGAGAATGACCCCGTCAAGTACAACGGCAAGACTTGGCGCAACGCTTCCTATACACACTCGGGCGGCGTGACGACTGAGTACTTCACCGAAGCAGGCGGCGGCAGCGTCTACGTGCGCATCGACAATGTCGAGGAGCACAAGGATGCCGTCGAAACCATGATGAAGTCTCTGGAATTTGCCGATGACATCGCCGAGGCAAAAACCGAGGCCATGGACGTTAAGCTCGACGATATCGAGATCAAGCGCTAAAGCTCCAACGGCATGCAGCAGCGCCGTTTTAGCTCAGCCGGGATGCAAGGTGTGACTCCTTGCATCCCGCTTTTTGTGTTCGAAAGCGCCCGGTCACATCACCATATTGAGCACGTTGACGAATTCCTGAGCCGGGAGCGGCTGCTCAGGCAAAAGACACAGGCAGTCAACAACCTGTTGCGCAGAAAAACATTGCGGCCCTTGATCCTGTTAACGCCCGTGATGTCCTTAAGGTAGACAATCTCGATATGCTTGCCGCCGAAAGTGCCTTCTTGAGCACCTCGATGCGGTTGGGGTAGATCCTGACGTCTTTAAACCCGCCCGAACCTTTGTCCTGGAACAGCAAGGTGTTGTTGTCCATGCGCGTCACCCCCATGGGGTTCGTTAAAACTGTCTCTATGGCCACATTTTAACCACCTCAAGGCCCCATGCGAAGATGTCAGACAGCACAGCAATTCGTGTCCGCGCGAGGCTTTAAACTAAATGCGATAAAGATGCATTCCACAAGAGGAAAGTGGGGCGACAGTGATGGGCGAACTGGTAAACCGTGGAGAATCGGCAATCGTGCCCGAAGGTTTTTACAAGCAGGTTTCCTCGATTCTCAACGCCGCTCGCGACAAGGCCTATACCGCCGTTAACTTTGCGATGGTTGAGGCATATTGGGAAATCGGCAAGAGTATTGTTGATGAACAGGGTGGAGAGGAGCGCGCAGCATATGGAGAGGCATTGATTGCGGGCCTCTCCAGAAGGCTTACAGCGGATTTCGGGAGAGGCTTTGGCATCGCAAACCTTCGCAATATGCGTCAGTTCTTTCTTGCGTTTCCAATTCGCGACGCACTGCGTAGCGAATTGAGCTGGACTCATTACCGCAGGCTGATGCGCATTCCCGACCCCGAAGCTCGCGCCTGGTACATGAACGAATGCGCCGATTCTCGTTGGAGCACGCGTCAGCTCGAGCGCCAGATCAACACCATGTTCCGCGAGCGTCTGCTTGCCAGCAAGGACAAGGAGGCCGTTACCCAGGAAATCCAAAAGAGCGCCCCGGCTCGTCGCCCCGAGGATATCATCCGCGACCCATATGTGCTGGAGTTTTTAGGTTTCTCGGACGATACTGCGTTTCGCGAAAGCGATCTAGAGCAGGCGCTCATCACGCATCTTCAGAAGTTCCTGCTGGAGCTTGGCCGTGGTTTCGCTTTCGAAGCGCGCCAAAAGCGCATCACCTTTGATGGACGCCATTTCTATATTGACCTTGTGTTTTACAACTATCTGATGCGCTGCTTCGTGCTCATCGACCTTAAGACCGATGACCTTACGCATCAGGACCTGGGCCAGATGCAAATGTATGTGAACTACTACACGCGTGAGCTCATGAACGAAGGCGACAATCCGCCCATAGGCATCGTGCTCTGCGCGGACAAAAGCGATTCGATCGTCGAGTACACGCTGCCCGAAGACAACGACCAAGTGTTTGCCGCCAAATACCTGCCGTATCTTCCAAGCAAGGAAGAGCTGGCGCGCGAGCTGAGTGCCGAGTACCGCGCCATCAACGAAGCGACTAATGGCGAAGCGCAAGGGTAGCAGCACGTTGCGACCGATACCCCCGACGGCGTTTCATATCCCCCGACATAAGAGGAGCGCTCCATGACAGACAGACCGAAAACAACACTGCGCGACTGCATCTATGGACTTGCCGTCGGCGACGCGTTGGGCGTTCCGTATGAGTTCATGCCCCGCGGCACGTTCGAATGCACGGACATGATCGGCTACGGCACGCATGGGCAGTCCGCCGGCACCTGGAGCGATGACACATCTATGACGCTTGCTACCTGTGACTCGATTAGGGAGCTCGGGCATATTGACACCGCAGACATGCACGACAAGTTCGTAGGCTGGATTGCCCGTGGCGAGTATACGATTGACGGCGTTTTCGATTACGGCGGCACGACCGCCCGCGCCTTGCGTACCGGCAAAGGAGGCTCCGGCGAGCGCGACAACGGCAACGGATCGCTCATGCGCATCGCGCCCCTGGCGTTTGTCGACGCGACTGACGACGAGATCTGCGAGGTCTCCGCGATTACACACGCCCACAGAACGTCGACCGATGCATGCGTCATATTTGTCGAGCTGATGAGGGATGTGATGAACGACGCGCTCCCCTCGTGGGCGCTCCACCTGAAAGGCGTGCCTGAGCAGGAAATCAGGTCTGGCGGCTTCGTGCGCGACACGCTTAAGGCAGCCACCTGGTGTTTCGTCAACACTAACAGCTACGAAGATTGCGTGCTTGCCGCCGTCAACCTGGGCGACGACACCGACACCACCGCAGCCGTCGCAGGCGCGCTCGCCGGCACGGCATACGGCATCGAGGCCATCCCGCAGGAGTGGGTCGATACCCTGCGCGGAAAAGAGCTGATTGAGAGCTGCCTGTTTTAGGGCGCCATTCAAAAAATAAGGCAGGAGGCATCATGGAGAGGAAAATCACGAATATCGATGAGTTCCAAATGGACGAAAACGAGACCCCGATACTCCCAACGGGACTGAGGGAGGAAGAAAACCTTTACGTCCTCCCCGACGGGCGTTACCTCCCCTGCGCACTCGAAACGCTGAAAAGGACGCGGGCCTCGGTTCTTAACCAGGGTGCGCGTCCTTTACCAGCATATTATCTCATCAGAGAGCAACGGCGTCGCGGAACCGATGAAACAAACGAGACGGTTCCAACCCCAGAGCGAGCCCAGGCGGAACCGCCCAAGCAGCTACATTCCATCAGTCCTACGAGATGGATTTGATGCTGACAGGAAGCGACCAGGAGGCAACCGATATCCGGCACGGGGCAATCATGCGTAGGCCTCCGCGGGAAGGCTACCGTCAATGGCAGCGTGGGGCTGGCCGTCGAGGTCTTCCCAGCTCGCGCAGATGTAGTCGTATTTTTCGAGCTCTACATTGTCGTTTTCAATCCATGCAGGCTCGAGCTCATGCACAAGCTCATTCGGGACTGCCCAGCCGAACATATCCCAACAGTGCTTCCCATCGATAATCTGCTGACGAAAATCACAGCTATCGAAGAAGAAACTCATTTCATGGGACGCAAGTTGCGAATTGAGAAGGTCAACGGAGTCGACGATGCAGTCGCTGTAGTCACCAGTCAGGTCTTGCATGCACCTTATTCCAAAGTGCGGTGTAATAGCCACTGCAGCCCTCCTCGTATCTGAACAGAGGCTTGATTACCAGTTAGATCGACACTGTTTAAAATCTAAATGTCTCAGTGCGTAGTCCACGAACTCGGGCTCAAGCTCTAGGTCGTACTTCTCAACGTGATAGGCATCGCGATCGCTCCACTGCCAGTCACCGTGCCTATACCAACCCCATGCGCGATCGCACACCGTCTTGCCCGTAGTCGCGTCTTCGAATCGTCCAGCAGTCGCACAGAACGGCGCTGGCCCGCGCATGAACGCAAGCACCTTGTCCTTCTCCGCTAGTACCTTGATCGGGAAGTCCGCGTTCCGCGTGTAGTCTGTCGTCGCTATGCTTCTCATTTTGCCTCTCGGCTGGAACGTTATGAACTCGCCCGTGTTATCCCCCACGTTTCCCCAGCCCCAAGCCCGCCGTCACCGCAAACCCGCAGCCTGTCGTCGGGTGCGACGACGAGTGCGCCCCTCTCGTAGTCATCGCGTTCCCCGACCACGTCCGTCAGCACCTTGTGGTCGGAGCGGTTGCCCATAAGGTCGACGAACAACGGGGCGCCGTGGCACATGACAACGGCTTGGTTGCCCGCCAGAGCGGTACCGCTCCAAAAATGGTGTCGAGTGCTTTGTTCGTTCTATTGATGCGGGACACCTAGCCGCCCAGCAGGATATTAAGGATTGCGATAATAATTGCTATCGCAGCGATAATCAGAAATAGCGTAAAGGGGAAAATTACCGCTCGAGCAACAGTCTGATGAGCGCGTCGATAAACTCGGCGTTTGCATCGGACATGGTGACATCAACTCCAGACGAATGCGACCGCTCGTGGCGGCCGCCAGCTAGCAGTAATAAACAGAGTATATTGTCGTCTGCCTACCAGTCAGATCGACACTGCTCCAAAACTATGCGGCTGTGTGCTTGGCTAGTACCAGAAAACGGCGCCGCCATCCCGTACGCTACCATCGCGCAGCATGCGGCGAGCCTCTGCGAACATGTGCTCCACATAGCGCTCATGCCTATCGTTCGGCGATACGGACAGAACGGAAACGATACCGACGCTGCGGTCGAGGACCACGGTACCCGGGTCTCCCTTGCCCTCGGGATAGTATTCGAACATCGCGACATTACCGTCTCTTCGACCTTCTTAAACTCGAGCATCTTCTGCCACGCCACCTCATCCAACCATGCGCAATGTGTCCTGGTAACTGTACCGCAGGTTCGCAGCGTCGTAGGCTGCAGGCTGACCCTTTCCCTGAGTCATGTAATGCGATTCCAGCAGCTCGCGCTTGAACATCATCACGCAGCGCGCATGCAGTTCCTCGCCATCGAAAAGCCTGCACATTGTCCCAGTTTGATTACCAGTTAGATCGACACTGCTCCAAAACCATTGGAGCAAATTCCTACTGCGACGGGACGTTCAATCTAACCGGTCTGTTCTTTCAATGCTCTAAAAACTGCAGGTCAACCGTTAGTTTATGTTCATGTCCGTAAGCCATGGTATCTTTTTTATTCTCGAGGAGCAACAGACTCAACTTGAGAAAAAACACGTGGTCATAGAGCGTTTGCAGCTCATTTTCCGTCAAAAAAGTTTTGAGATTTACAAATACGATTGTCTTTCTGCAGCCAGCGTCAAGAGCAAATGAAAGGAAATTCAGCAGATTATCAAGGAACGATTTATCTTCTTGAGGCGCTGCGCCAAATCCTAAAAACTTGAGGTAGCGCTTCAAATCCCATTCTAACCCAAACCCCAAATCGGCATTAAAGCAAGGTTCAATCCGCCTAAACGCAGCTTTATTGCACGCTCGGCCTCTTCCACCTGCATACGCAGGTCTTCGTCTTCGAGAAACTCGCGCTCAACCTTCTTGGTGATTGCGGTCATAAACGCACGGTCATCCCATGGAAGGTTCAAAGCATCAGGCACCACCATCAAAGCGCTTTCGGGCTTAATCTCCTCATCGTCTTTCCAAAGGGAGTAAGGTCCATCGCCTGGCGCCCCAATCCGTTTTGCAAAGAGGCTACAATCCGCGCGAACAGAGCCGAGTTCTCGACTTGCAAAACCGATGTCTCCCCTGCTGTTAGCTCCACCGGGTATTCAAGCCCTGAAAACACGAGCCTCATAAAACCAGAAGCTCCTCCATCGTGTCTATCTCCTCGTGGGTTCCACGACTGCCCGTTATGTACTCCATGGTCGAAAACTGCGATTCGGTCACGCGTAACACCTGCACGAGGCCGGCGGGCGGGCGATGCTTCCTGAGCCTTTGCACCGCGCTTCCCGCCGCGCCATCATTAACAACGAGCTTTGCATACACGGATTCCTGGAGCATAAGATAGCCATCTTTAAGAAGAAATTTGCGGAACACCCGGTAGTCTTTTCTCTGCGCAGGAGTATCGACGGGCAAATCAAAGAAGACGACAAGCCTCATATATCTGATCCTTTCCCCGATACTCATACGACCTCAAACGACTCGATTTCGTCCACTGACAGCTTTCGATCAAGAGCCTTGAAACAATCCGCAACATACAGAGAGATTACGGAGCCCACGCGATATGTGCCGCCTCGATATGCAATTCCCTGATTGAGCATGTCGACCAAAAGCAGCTTTGTCTCCTTAGAGAACTCGCCGTCAAAGTTATCGAACACAATGCGGTCGACAAGAGCCTAAACGGCTCCATAAAATCGCAGCTCAAGTTGAACTGGTTGAACTCATTTCTGTGGCAGATTCCCACCTGCGTAAGGTATCCGCGCGCTGCGATCTCGCGATTGACGCTCGACAGCAGAATCGCATACCCATAATTGAGAGCAGCATTCAGAGGTGTATTGTCATCCCTCGAGAAGGACGGACCAAACAGAGAGTTGAAATACAGCCGGGCTGCATGTCCTTCGCGATTCGTCGTATCACCCGAGCGCACCTCGGCAACAATGCTCTTCAGCGTCTCGCCCTGTTCCTCACGCGCACGGGTGTGAAGCACGTCAGATTGATGCTTAATCTTGTCGCGTACGATGCGTTGCCATACGCGCTTTTTAATCGGCTCGCCCCACTCAAGCTGTTCTGCGATACGCTTGCTGGTGTTATGGGCCCCGTATAGCGGCAAATACTGCCCAATGGGATCGCGCTTCTCGTCAGAAACGACAAACGCGACCTTTGCCTTGGCAAGCTCCGAGAGCAGATAAGCGCTTATGAACACCTGGTTGGTCTGGAGGACGACCGACGAAATCTCCGATAGGTGAACCTTCGCCGTGTCGTCCTCGCGGCGGACAACCATGTAGCCGCCCTTGTACTGCAATTTGCAAGGGCTGGAAATGACGATGTTCCTAAAGCCCGACACGGGTCCTTCTCTCGAACATGCCTGTTACGGACTGATCAATAAGGAAAACCGTCACATTTGAATCGCTCAGCAACTTTGAATAATTAGGCTGTATACAACCCGAAAACTTTGAGCCGCCCGCGGGTGACAAATCAACCATATTCATTGTTCCATTCACCAAGGCAAGCAGCGCTTGACTACTGCAACAACATCTTCCGCATCCATAGTTGCGCACTTTTCTATGATCGCCTCAATTTTGAGTTGACGCAGCAGCCTGCCAGAGACGGAAGAAGCCGCAGGATTAAACATATCCAAAAGCTTGATAGCATCTTCGCTACACGTATCTCCTGCGAGCAGTTTCATTTGCTCATTTGAAAAAGCCAGTTGCGTAGCATTCCTCATCTCCTTTTTCCCCGTAATAAAGAATCTCTCGCCGTCCACCTCAATCAGCTGTTTCTTGTAGATCTTCGGCCTCGTGATACCGACGTATTCCAAACCTTCCTTCTCCGCAAGTCCCCTTGCATATTCGCCGAGTACCGCCGAGTCGCCCTCGATGCGCGCCGCAAGCCACACGGGAACCTGAGAGAACCGGAACACCGGCTTCCCCTTCTTTTTGGCCTTATAGATAAAGAAATACGCAAACTGCTGGCTCGAAAAACCACCGTACCGCTTAGCATCAAGCCCCTGCTTGGTCGACAACTCAAGCTTTGCACCCATCTTGGGATCACGCGGCGAGTAAATCGTTGCCTTCCAGAACGCTCCCGTATCCTCCTGCGGCATCCTCGAGATGTAACACTGGCGATAGTTGAACGCACGGCGAATGCCCTCGACCTCCGCAGCAGCATTCCAGCCGTCCGGAAGATACTTGCCCCTATAGCGCTTGACCTCATCGTCCTCGGACCAAGCATCGTCAAAGACCTCGCCCGTCTCGGGGTCAAATCCCGCAGTCATAAAGCTATTGACGACAAAACCGGCAGATCCGGGCATGCGATGGGTTTTCTTAAACAGCTCGGACTGCTCGCGCACGTACTTCTTAATCACATGCGAGTAGCCAATGGGGTTCTCGTACATACCCGGATGGCGCATCTGGATAAACAGACCCAAGCGACATGCCAGATACGCATCATGTGCATGGTGAAAATCATTTGCCTCACGGCATTTGACCAAACCGGCAGCTTCACGAAGGTTGTGCGACATGCTTGCTTTAACAGGAACGATCTTAGTTCCCTCGCCGGCATAACGCGCCTCCAGCAACGCTTGAGCCATCTTGACCATCTGGCTCGTTTCTACAAGTTGGCGAGCCACAAAGCCCTTCATCGCATTATCGTTAATGGAAGAACGCAGCAAGTTGCGATACTTTTTATCGCCAATGAGCTTCGCCTGGTGCAGTTGCTTCCATGTTTCGCCCATCTTCCAGCGAATGCTCTTATCAATCAAAAGCTGGTCGGTCTTGTGCTGATTCTCCTCGCGGTATACCAGCGCCTTGTTCTCAAGGCTGTCATCCTTAATGTATGCACGCGGATGATATGGTCGACCTCGTACTCACCCGAGCCCGCCATAAGCTTATTAAGGTCGATAGCGCGACCAGAATACAAGCACTTTCCGTTCTGCATCAAATAGAGGGTCAAGCGCTCGTCAAGGTTAACGTTTGCCGCCTTGAGTTCCTTGAAATCGCCCATAACAGCCAAGTCGCCGCCCTCGGCCTTAAACGCCTTGAGAGCGTCCTCGATGGCGTCCCAGCGCTTCGCGGTCCGCTTGCCCTTCTTCTTTTCGTCCTCGTCGCGAGTCACCTCAACAAATACGTTAGCCGGCGCGTATCCCGCAATCTTAGCGATTTCGTCAACGATGCGAATCGCTTGATTCAGGCTGCGGCGAATCGCAGGAGATCCAGGGAGCTCATTTACGCCGAGAGACTTCTCGTTTTCGGCATAGTATTTGCGATTATACTCATCCACTTTTTCCTGGAAGCCCAACGTATTGTCGTGGAGAATCTCCATCATCACCATAGTCTCGCCCAAGCGGCGCTCTGAGCTGGGATTTCCTTCTCGCAGCACGTCCATGATGCTCATAGATCGACCGGCTTGTGTATCAATCCTGATACCCGTCAGGAACTTCTCCGACAGACGTCCCCAACCGGTCAGGCGCTTTTTGCAAATCTTCTTAATCTGTTCGGCGTCGAGCATTCCATTGCCACTTGGACCAAACTCATCCTGTAGTTTTTCCTTAAGGATTGAGCGGTCCTCAAACAACGTGTTCCAAAGAATGATTTTCTCGATAACCGGATATTCGGCACGGCTCAACTCGTCAACACCAAAGATGTCCTTGGCAAAAAAGATATACGAGCCCATCTTCGATTCAAGACCGCTCTCGCCCTGGCCACCTCGGACAACCGGATTTGTTGCGTCACCCTCTTTTACAAGCCAGTCGGCAATCATCTTGTAAGTAACGCGGCGCTTTTTATGGAAAAGTTCATGGACAATGCCTTCACGCTGCGCGGCATCCAAGCGCCGCCAATCGTCACCATCCTCAGACCAGCGAACGCCATTGAGCTCATTCAGGACGCAAAACTCCTCATAGAGCAGAGACTGCTTGGGAAGCACCTTCTCGTCTGCGAGATAAGTGCAGTCACCCGTCATGCGCAGGATAAAGTTCTCTGCACTCTTGTTCTTATCGATTACGGTATCCCAGTTCCAAGGCGTGATTGCTGCATCTTCCATGCCGGGCTTGCGCTCGGACCATTGAAATCGAGGCTTGCCGTGTTTGTCCTGGGCAGCGTTTTTAGACGTCAGCGGCCCCACATAGTACGGAATACGGAACGTGACCAGACTCTCGATTTTTGCAGCCTCATCCTTAAGGAACGGATAAAAGCGCCCCTGGTTTTTAAGAATAGCCTGAAGTTCCTCAAGATGCAGCTGGTAGTAGATGGCGCCGTTATCGCTCGTCTTCAGGCGACGCAAAAAGCGCTGTTTGTCGAATGCGTCCATCATGGCGATATAGCGCACATCCGTCTCCGCGCCCGTTCCCGCAAAGAGCTTCTTTACCGATTTGGCAAAGTCATCGTAGGAGAGCTTATGCAGATCGTAGGCAGTGTAGCCTGGGCCTTCGAGACATCATAGTCGCGCGAAGGATCGTCTGCATTCGCATCATGGTATGTTGACCCGCGGAAAAACGCATCATACGACCCGGGCGCATAGCCGCCAAACGTATCAGCGTCATCTTTCGGGGCACCATGGACCAAATATTTGAGTGTTTCGAGGTCGTGATCGTATTGCTTGTACTTTTCAATCATGTTATGAGAAATCGTCTGACCCTCGGCGTACGAAAGAAGACCTTGGAGAACATAGGCGGAATAAACACCGCAGATCGCCTCGAGAAACTCGGCGCAGTCATCGGGACATGCGGCCTGCAGCGCCTCTAGCTTCTCGTCATCGGAAAGCGCGATCTTGGTTGCCTCGCACTCAAACTCGCCAAACACGTCTTTGAACTCGCACTGAAGGCCAACGACAGCGTTCGACAAACCCTTCGCCAGCTTTTTATTCGCAGTCGCGTCTCCTGTGTCAACCACTACAAGGGCCTGAATGTCTTTTGCCTTTTGCGAACGAGAAGACCTCTCATCAGCGAGGATCTTTGCGACGGCGCTTTTATTGATTTTTGCAACATCATATTCCCTCGACTCGCACCAAGTCTGCAGGGAGTCGCTAAGACGCTCGAGGCATCCGACGTTTTCGCCGTCTTTGCCGTCAGCTTCTCTCCCTGGCGCAAGAAGTTGCCACGATGCTTAACGATGTTATGGATTGCAAGATACACCAGGCGCAGGTCGGCCTGCTCATCGGTATCCGTAAGATAGGCGCGCAGATGGTAGATGGTCGGGAAACGATCGTAGTAATCGGCTTTCGTGAAGTCCTTGGTAAAGATCGGGTCGCCTTCGATGGTTCGTGACTGATTGAGTCGCATGAAAAAGCCCGGATCGACTTCGCTCATCGCGGGTTCGAACAGCTTTTGCAGCAAGTCGAGACGCCAGCGACGACGCACGTAACGACGACGCTGGCCACGATGAACGCGCGCCTCGGATGCCGGCTGCGCACTATCGAACAAGCGGCTACCCCACGTCGGCTGCTTCTTAAAATGCAGAAGCTTGCCTGGGCATCAGTCACCGCCCAACCAACGGAGCCGGTTCCCATGTCGAGGCCGATATTGTAGTCGCCAGAGTAGTTTCTTAAATTCATGTCGACCAGCCCTTCCGCGCTGTGCTACAGTTGCCTTGTCGATTACCAGTTACATCGACACTGCGAGTCAAAATACGGCTTTGCCAAAAATGCTTCCTCGGAAGGCGTCCCGTAGGGGACAAATTGACTTGCCAGAGGGGTTCCATTTGGAGCCCCTCTTTTTTTGATACTACTACCGCGAACGGACATTTTTTAATAGCTATCGGCAAACGTAATGTTGCACAACGTTTGCGCTGTGAGCATGAGCGTTTAATGGAGTGCCTGCGGTCCTGCCGCCGAATAAAACGGGGCAGCTCGCATTCCCGTGAGCTGCCCCGTGCCCCTGGCTATCACGCCGTCATGTCAACCGGCGCCACTCCCCTACTTACCAAAATCGCAGCGAGCAATCCCTTGCGTTTGGGCTTCTCCTCCCGGCAGGAACCCTCGGCCGCCGCTGCCACTTGACGCGGCTGCTCGCCGCCTCCACGGCGCACGATCTGGTATAGGAAGGGCGATTTAACGTATTTGACCTCGATGGGCGTGGCGTGCACGGTGCTTTCGCTCGACAGTATCACTTTGGGATTGAGCGGTGCCACCACATGCGTCTCCGCGCTTGTCGCTGAACACTTACCGCGG
>ENA-OQBT01001069-OQBT01001069.1-human-gut-metagenome-genome-assembly--contig:-NODE-1069-length-12459-cov-2.065358_pt1 | contig 12459 bp, 17 predicted proteins | sample MGYA00242749_ERZ504557 | MGnify/ENA primary metagenome ERZ504557 (study PRJEB26092, sample SAMD00036243) | human gut metagenome | host: Homo sapiens | study: EMG produced TPA metagenomics assembly of... | reverse complement strand
TTCCCGGGTTTTTGCTTTCTGTTGTTTTAGTTTTCACACGTCTTAAACTTTTCGTTTCGTTATTATTTTTAACAATCTTTTCGTTCAATTACGGGCTAGTTTCTGTCCTTCTTTTCTACATTTTGTAGGATGTATCCGCCAAATTTCCTGTCTGATTTTCATTTCTGCTGCCGCCAGACGCAAAAAAGACACGGATTTTTCTGTTCCGTGTCTTTTTTGCTCTGTTTTTTCTGTTTTTGCTTCTATTCTTCTGTTTCACGAGCCGTTGCCGCTTCGGCAAATGCATTTCCATATTCGGCAAGCGCCTCTTTTGCATAGACGGCATCTGACCGGTACGGCACATTTCCGTTTCCGACGTGCATCGTCACGTCCGCGCCTTTTCCAAGGATCAGAACAACCTCTCCCGGTACGGCGCCAAGAATCGCCTCCCGGATTGCTGCTCCGCGGTCCATGCGGATCTGGAAGGATGCACCTTCCTTTGCTATGTACCCGCCGATCTCCTCACAGATCGCCTGCGGATCTTCGTTTCCCGGATCATCCGGTACGAGGAAAATCCGGTCCGCCCGTTTTCCGGAAATCTCACCCATATCTTTTCTGCGGTTGAATGCTTTTCCGCCCGGGGTTCCGAACACAACGCTTACGCGGCTCCCCGGGTATTCGAGTGCTACGGTATCAAACATTTTTTCAAAACTCAGGCCATTGTGCGCGAAATCCACGATCGCCGTGACCTCGCCCGCGCTGCTCTCATACGTCTCCATCCTTCCCGGAACGGTGACGCCAAGGAGGCTTTCCTTGATCAGCGAAACCGGGATTCCCATCGACCAGGCAGCCGCAATGGCAGCTACGGCATTCTCCACATTGAAGGCTCCGTGCACCGGCAGGGTAAAATCTTCCGAGAAATCCGGTCCTGCCACATGGAAATAGAATTTTCCTCTGCCCGGCTTGATATCACTCACGCGGATTACAGCATTTTCTTTCGATCCAAACGTAACGACGCGCTCACATTTTGCCGCAGCTTTCAGGATTTCCCCGATATGGTCGCTGTCCAGGTTCACGCAGGCGCAGGTGCAGCGGTCGAAGATCTTTAATTTCGACTGGAAATAATCATCAAAATCCTTGTGCTCCGTCGGGCTGATGTGGTCCTTGGAGATGTTCAGGAAAATGGCGGTATCAAAATGCGTGTTTCCGACTCTCTCGTATTTGAGCGCCTGGGAGGATACTTCCATCACCATATGGGAAAGGCCTGCATCTACGGCATTGCGCATATGACGGCACAGCTCCAGGGATTCCGGCGTGGTGAGCGTTGATGCTTCTCTCGTCTTTCCGTCGTAATATTCAATCGAACTTAACAGTGCACATCCGTTTCCGCCCTGTTTTTCAGGCAGGCATCGAGCATCGACTGCAGGTAGTAGGCTGTCGTTGTCTTTCCTTTTGTTCCGGTCAGCGCCGTGACATGCAGCGACTTTGCCGGATAATCGTAAAACGCCTCACCCAGCACAAACTGTGCTTTTCTGGCATCGTTGACGATGAGCGCCGGAATTTCTTTTCCCGCTTCGTATTTTTTTTCACTTACATAGGCAACAGCACCGCGGTTTACGGCGTCTTTTAAGTATGCCTCTTTGAATGCAGCTCCTTTGCAGAGAAACAGCGTTCCCTGATCCGCTCCGCCCGAAAAATACGTTACGAGGGTAACGGGTCTGTCCTCTCCTTCTTTTCCTTCCGGCTCTGCAAATTCCACCAGAAGGCCTTCCTGCTCCAGAAGTTTCTTATATTCTAATACCGACTGTTTCATAGGATATCTTCCTCTCTTCTATGGGATTCTTTTTCAGCTTTCCTAAAATCCAGGCTCCATTATACCAGAATTGAAACAGCTTGTCCATCTTGCGGCACGGCTTACATCATCTGCGCATTTTTCTCAAAAAGAGAACGAAGCGTTTTTGCGCAGTACAGGTACGCCGGAACGAGAAACAGATCGGCGAGAATCCATGCCACCGGCTTGCGAAGCAGACTGCGGTGTAACCAAAATACGGAACCAGGAAAAAGGCTACCACCGAACGGCCGATCATCTCGCAGACGCCGGCAAGGATTGCAAATTTGCTGAAGCCCATGCCCTGCACGGTAAAGCGTACGACATTGACAAGGGTCAGCGGAATGTAAAATACCATGTTGATCAGCAGCATCTGACGCGCCTGGTCGAGGATGACCGTCTCAGATGCATCTACAAAGAGAAGCGAAATCTGGCGGGACCACAGAAACATGACTCCTAAAATGACCACGGAATACACGCTTCCAATAATGGAACTTGTCAAAATACCGGTGTTGACACGATCCATCTTCTTCGCACCGACGTTCTGTCCGGCATACGTCGCCATAGTGGAGCCGAGCGCGTCGAACGGGCAGCAGCAGAACATGGAAATTTTACCGGCAGCCGTAACAGATGCAACCGCCGTGGAACCAAGGCCGTTGACAGCGGTCTGCAAAATAACACTTCCGATCGCGGTGATTGAATACTGCAGTCCCATCGGGATTCCCATATTGCACAGATTAAGCACATAATGCTTGTGCAGCTTCCAGTCCTCTCTCGTAAAAGCAAGGATAGTGAATTTTTTCTTCATATAAAAGAGACACAGGAATCCAGAGACTCCCTGCGCGATAATCGTCGCCCACGCGGTTCCCGCTACTCCCCATCGGGCGGACCAGCGCAAGATCTAGCACGATATTCAGTATTGAAGAGATACCGAGGAAAATCAGTGGGGAGCGGCTGTCGCCGAGGCTCCGCATGATTGCTGATGTCTGGTTATAGAGCACCATAAGCGGAATTCCGAGGAAAATAACAAAGATGTAAGCGTATGCACCGTCCAGAATATCGGACGGGGTTTTCATCAGAATCAGAATGTCGCGGCACCAGATGCAGACAAGAACGGTCATCACCACGGAAAGAATACCGGCCAGGACGGCTCCATTTCCTACATACCGGCACAGCGCTTTCCGGTCTCCTGCCCCGAACATCTGCGCAACCGGAATTGCAAATCCGCTGCAGACTCCCATACAGAATCCCACGATCATGAAGTTGATCGAACCTGTACTGCCAACAGCCGCGAGCGCTTTCGCGCCTAAGAATTTTCCTACAATAATCGTATCGACCATGCTGTAAAACTGCTGGAACAGCATGCCGAGCAGCAGCGGCAGTGCAAACCCCAGAATCAGTTTTACCGGGCTGCCGTTTGTCAGATCTTTTACTGCACTTTTCTTTGTTGCCATGTGATGTCCTCCCTATTGTCGTATGTTTTTGCTTCCCCTTTTTGTCGAATCTCATGCCATTTTATATCTTGTTTTCTCAGAATGCAATCCCGTAATACTGCCGAATTAAGAGACGTTTTTTCATCACTTTTACGTGTTTTTGACATGGCGGCCGCCTGTGCAGGAATTCTGTTTTTTTGCGCACGCCAAAAGCGGCTGCGGCAGGTTCCCGTTCCGGAACGCTGTGCCGCAGCCGCTTTGCTGTTCTTTCTTATTTTGCAAATTCTTTCTTTTTCCACTGAAGCAGAATCATCACAGCCACCGATGCGGTCAGAAAATCAGAAACCGGCTGGGAGGCAATAACACCGGAAAAACCGGCAAGTTTTGAAGCGCAGAAAATTACAATGGCAAAAATCACGCCCTGACGTCCTGCTGAAAGAATCATTGCTCCTGCCCCGTTTCCGATCGCCTGGAAAATACAGGTCGATGCGAGTACGATACCAACAAACGGCATACCAATGAGCTGGACGCGGAGGATCTGCTGGGCCACTGCAATGACATCCGCCTCTTTTAAGAACAGTCCCACGAGAAGCGGAGCCGCCGCACCGAGCACAACCGCCATTCCGGCACCGGTCAGCACTTCCAGGAGGAAGGCAAAGCGGATCTCTCACTGAGACGTTTTTTATTTTTCGCTCCATAATTGTATCCGACCAGCGGCTGTCCGCCAAAAGCGAAGCCGACCATCACAAGAACAGAAATCATAATAATTTTCAAAGCAATTCCCATCGCTGCAACTTTGTCCGTTCCATACGGCTGCAAAAATCGGTTCGTCAGCGTCACGCCGATGCTCTGCATGAAGTTTGTGACGGATGCCGGAATGCCGATGGCAAGAACGGCGAGCACCTCTGCTCCGGTCATTTTCAGTTTTCGGAAATCGACGGAGAGATAGCGGCATTTCTTTATCATAAAGATAACATAGAAAATATCACCGCAGATGTTGCCGATCACCGTTGCAATCGCTGCTCCGGCTGCTCCCATGCCGAGCGTGTAAATAAAGATCGGGTCAAGAATGATGTTGACAACGGCTCCCAGCATTGTTCCGATCATCGAGGCTTTTGCGAAGCCCTCGGTCCGAAGAAGATTGTTCGGCGTCAGCTGCAGGATGATAAACGGTGCGCCGAGTGCAATCCACTGGTAATAGTCCCCCGCATACTGCCACGTCGTCTCATCACAGCCAAGCAGGCCAAGGATCGGCTGTTTGGCGGCAAGCAGGATGATGCTGACCGCAATGCCGACAGCAATCGCTGCGTAAAAGCAGAATACGCTGATCCGTCTTCCGTCCTCGTACTCTTTTTTACCGAAGAGGCGCGAAATGACGGAACTGCCGCCGACGCCGAAGATGTCACCGAGTGCAATCATCAGCGTGAAAATCGGTGTGCCGAGCGATACGCCGGCAATCAGTGCCGTGTTTCCGGTCCGCGCGATGAAAAAAGTATCTACCATATTATAGATCAGCGACACGACCATGCCGAGCACGACCGGAAGTGCGAGCGTCATATATGCTTTGGACACTTTTGTTTTCTCAAATAATTCGTTTTCCATTTTGAAAACTCCCCTTTCCTCTTTTTCGGTTACAGTTCACTGGTACCCAGCAAACTGTAACCTTTTTCATTCTGGTTTATCTTAGCAGACTTTCTTGCTTTTTCTTGTGTCATATGTCACAATAAAGAAAAAAGTTTTCCAAAAAATTTTTCTGTGAAAGGATTTTCCTATGAAACGAATTTTTGATCCGGCTCTGCTGAACTTTTATCTTCAGAAACATGAGATCCCATCTCTTTTCGATACCCCGGATCTCGCATTTTCTCTGTATCAGTTTGAAAAGGGCGAACGGCTCGACACGCTGAATCCGGAGGAATACCTCTCGTTCCTCGTGGACGGTTCCATCGAGATCAGCGCCAACCGCGCCGACGGCACGAGCTACCCGATCGGCTATCTCGACGGCTTTACCTGCATCGGCGATATGGAATTCTGCGGAAAACGCGATGATACGCACCAGATCGAGGCACGCACCACCGCGCTTTGTATTGTTCTGCCGCTCGCTTCCACGAAAGAGCTTCTGCTGAACGACAACCGCTTTTTACGATATCTTTTAAACTCTGTCACCGAAAAGCTGATGCTTTATTCCAGCTCCCAGTCGAATTTTTCCACGCTCGAGGAATCCTTCCTCTCTTATCTCTCAGAGCGCTGTCCGGATCAGACGTTTTCCGGCGTGGAAAGATGGCCATGCAGCTCCACTGCAGCCGCCGCCAGCTCCAGCGAGTTTTAAAGAAGCTGCTCGAAGAAGGACAGCTTGTGAAACTTTCGAAAGGTTCTTACCGCCTCAGCTGAAAACGCCATCGCTTCCTTATTTCCACGATTCCAGGATCGATGTTCCGATCGTTCCCTCCGGCATTTTTACGCCGAAGTTCTCTGCAACGGATGCGCCGATCACAGCGAAGGTGTCCTTCGTCTCCTGAAGGCGCTCTCCTTCATAGACGGTGAGTACGCAAGGAGCGGCACCTGTTCTCTGGTGTGGTCCGTTCCGGTATAAGTCGGGTCGTTGCCGTGTCTGCCGTGATCAGGAGCAGATCGTCGTCTTTTAACTGCTCCAGCAGCTTTCCAAGGTTCACATCGAATTTTTCAATCTCTTTTCCGTAGCCTTCCGGGTTTCTTCTGTGGCCCCAGAGTGCATCGAAATCGACGAGGTTGACAAAGCACAGTCCGGTAAAATCTTTTCCTGCCGTCTCAATCGTCTGCTCCATGCCGTGGACGCTGCTCTTGGATTTCAGACTCTCCGTGATGCCCTCGCCGCAGAAAATATCGTTGATTTTTCCGATGCTGATGACATCATATCCTGCCTCCTGCATCGCGTTGAGCACGGTTTTTCCCGTCGGTTTGACAGCGTAGTCGTGACGGTTTGCGGTGCGGACGAACTCTCCTTTTTTCTTTCCGACGTACGGTCTTGCAATGACACGGCCGACTTTCCACTCGTCTTTCATGGTCAGCTCACGGGCAATCTCGCAGTAATGATACAGCGTCTCCAGTCCCATCGTCTCCTCGTTGCCGCAGATCTGCAGTACGGAATCCGCCGAGGTATAGACAATCAGTTCTCCGTTTTCGATCTCGCGCTCTGCCAGCTCATCGAGGATCTCCGTTCCGCTCGCCGCCTTATTGCCGATGATCTTTCTGCCGGTTCGTTTTCCAGCTCGTCGATCAGTTCTTTCGGAAATCCGTGGTCGGTGAACGTAACGAACGGCTTTGTCGTGTAAATTCCCATCATCTCCCAGTGGCCGGTCATGGTGTCTTTTCCGTTGCTCGCCTCGTTCAGTCTTCTGGCGTAACCCTTTGCCTCATCCTCTGTCACACCGCAGAGATTTCCCATGCCGAGACGGCGCAGGTTCGGGATTTCAAGGCCTCCCTGACTCTCCCAGATGTGGCCGAAGGTATTGACACCGACATCCCCAAACTTCTCCGAATCCGCCATCGCCCCGATTCCGAGAGAATCCAGGACGATCAGAAAAATACGGTTATATTTTCTCATACTCTTTACTCCTTTCTTTTTAACTCAGCTCAAACATTCCATGATAGAGCTGATAATATTTTCCTTTCTGTGCCAGAAGTGCGTCGTGGTCGCCGCGCTCTACGATATTTCCCTGCTCCAGCACCATGATCGCATTGGCGTTTCGCACGGTGCTTAAGCGGTGGGCGATGACAAATACGGTTCTGCCCTCCATGAGCTGGTCCATTCCTTTTTCGATCAGCGCCTCGGTTCTGGTGTCAACGGAGGATGTTGCCTCGTCAAGAATCAGCACCGGCGGATCGGCAACGGCGGCACGGGCAATCGCGAGAAGCTGGCGCTGGCCCTGGGAGAGGTTGGCTCCGTCGGAGGTCAGCATCGTGTCGTAGCCGTTCGGCAGACGGCGGATGAAGGAATCCGCATTCGCAATTTGGGCCGCACGTTCAATTTCTTCCTGCGTGGCATCGAGTTTTCCAAAACGGATATTTTCTGCTACGGTTCCCGTGAACAGATGGGTATCCTGCAGAACGATACCGAGGGAGTGGCGCAGAGCGTCTTTTTCGATATCTTTTACGTCAATGCCGTCGTAGACAACCGCGCCGCCCTGGACGTCGTAGAAACGGTTGATCAGGTTCGTGATCGTCGTTTTTCCGGCTCCTGTGGAACCGACAAAAGCAATTTTCTGGCCTGGTTTGGCATACAGCTGATGTTCTTTAAGATCAGACGGTCTGCCGTGTAGCCGAAATCCACGTTTTCAAAACGCACATCGCCCTTTAATTCCGTCATCGTTCCGTCCGGGCGCTTCCATGCCCAGCGGCCTGTTGTCTCTTCGCAGACGGCAAGTGCGCCGTTCTCTTCTTTTACGTTGACCAGTTCCACTTTTCCCTCATCGATTTCCGGCTCCAGGCTCATCACTCGAAGACACGCTCCGCACCGGCGAGCGCTGAGAGAAGGAAGTTGCTCTGCTGGGTGAACTGGTTGATCGGAAGCGCCGCCTGGCGGACAAAGACAAGGTAGCTTGCCAGGCTTCCGATATCGGCTTTTCCGTGCAGGGCGAGAAGGCCGCCGAGCACTGCCACAATCGCATAATTGACATACGAAATGCTGACAACGACAGGAACCATCGTCGCCGCATACCCCTGCGCGCCGGTTCCCGCTTTCCGGAGCTCCTCATTCTTTTTGCAGAATTCCGTAAAGCTCTCTTCTTCGTGGTGGAACACCTTGACGACTTTCTGTCCGGTGATCAGCTCCTCAATATAGCCGTTCAGTTCTCCGAGGCTGTTCTGCTGCTTCGTATAATAACCCTTGCTGCGCTTTCCGCTGAACTTGATATACCAGAACATGATACCGTAGCACACCGTTACAATCAGCGAGAGCCGCCAGTTTAGGATATACAGCAAGGTCAGTGTTCCCACAATCTGGATGAAGCTCTGGATAACCATCGCAAAACTGTTGTTCAGGGCATCTGCCATCGTGTCGATATCGTTCGTGAAAAGACTCATGATATCGCCGTGGCGTCTGCTGTCGAAGAACTGCAGCGGCAGTGTCTGGACGTGTTCGAACAGATCGCGGCGGATATCAAATACAACCTGCTGTGCTGCTTTTACCATGGTCTGCGTGTAGCCGTATGCTGCGAGTGCGCCGCACCCGAAAATGAGTGCGTAATCAGCACGCCGCGCAGCAGTGTGTGCACATCTCCGTCCGCCAGTCCGTTGACAACCGGGCGGATCATATACGTTCCAAAGAGGTTGGCTCCCGCGCTGATTGTTACCAGTACCGCTACGACTGCGAGCATTTTTTTGTGCCGTCCCAGATAAGACAGGAAGACGCGCAGCGTGTGTTTCAGGTTCTTTGGTTTCTTTCCGCTATAGCTCTCGCTGCCATTTTCGTCTCCTCCTTTCATCTGTGAGGCGTAAATTTCCTGATAAATCGGGTCATCCGCCAGCAGTTCAGCGTGCGTGCCAATCCGGTGTACTTTTCCGTCATCAAGAATGATGATCTGATCCGTATTCATGACGGATGTTACTCTCTGCGCAATGATAATTTTTGTGACATCCTTCCGCGCCGCCAGTGCCTCGCGGATCTTTTTCTCCGTTGCCGTGTCGACCGCACTTGTCGAATCATCGAAGATCAGGATTTTTGCCTTTCCGATCAGCGCACGCGCGATGCAGAGACGCTGCTTCTGGCCTCCGGAGAGGTTGCTTGCGCCCTGCTCGAGCACAGTGTCAAGGCCGTCCGGCATGCGGTTCAAAAATTCATCCGCACACGCCGCGCGGCATGCTTCCCAGATCTCCTCATCGGATGCATCCGCATTGCCCCATTTCAGGTTTTCACGCACGGTTCCGGAGAACAGCACGTTTTTCTGCAGAATGATATTGACTGCATCGCGGAGAGCGGCAAGATCGTACGCGCGCACATCCTTTCCGCCGACGCGGACGGTGCCGCGGCTGGTATCATACAGACGCGGAATGAGCTGCACCAGCGTCGTTTTCGAAGAACCTGTTCCTCCGAGGATTCCTACCGTCTGACCGGCTTTGATCTTCAGCGTAACATCGGAGAGTGCGTACTCTTTTGCTTCTTCTTTGTATTTAAACGATACGTTGTCAAACTCCACGCTGCCCTCTGTCACTTCTGTTACACCATTTTCCGGCGAGGTGAGCACGATTTTCTCATCGAGCACCTCGACAATCCGGTGTGCGCTCGCCATGGAACGGGTCAGAAGCAGGAAGACGTTTGCAATCATCATCATCGAGTTCATGACCTGCATGACGTAGCTTAGAAATCCGGTCAGGTTTCCGACGGCAAGCTGTTTTTTCAGAATCATATTTCCGCCGAACCACAGAATCAGCACGATCGCGGTATACATGACGCCCTGAAATGCCGGCAGATTCAGCACGGCGTAGTGGAACGTCTGCTCGCTCGCTGCGGTCAGGTCGGTGTTGACCTCGTTGAATTTGTCTTCCTCGTACTCATCCCGCACGAAGCTTGACGGCACGGATCGCGGTCAGCCCCTCCTGGACAACGTTGTTCAGGCGGTCCACCATGGACTGCAGTTTTGTGTACATCGGGCAACTCTCCGCACAATCAGGGAGAGAATAAAGCCAAGAAGCGGGTACATACAAGGAATACAAATGCCAGCCGCGGATTCATATAGAATGAAAGGCCGATTCCCATAATCAGAAGCGACGGTCCGCGCGTGATCGGGCGGAAGCCGGCGCTTACCATATTCTGGATGACGGTAACATCCGTCGTCATACGGGTGATCAGGGATGATACCGCAAAGTGGTCGAGGTTGGAAAATGCATACTGCTGCATTTTCTCATACTCCGCCTTCCGGATCTCAGCTCCCCAGCCGTACGTCGCCCGCGCCGCAAAGTGCGCGTATAAAATTCCGGTCACAAGCGCACAGAGCGCGCAGATTCCCATCTGGATTCCCTTGCGGTAAATGTAAGGGATATCGCCGTTCGCAACGCCGATGTCAATCAGATTGGAAATCAGAATCGGAATAAAAAGTTCAAAACACGTTTCTACCAATACCAGCACTGCTCCGAAAATCATATCCCGCTTGTAGGACCTGCATACGAGAGCAGACGCTTCATATCATTCATCTTCTGTCACGTCCTCCTTTTGCTGTTTTTCGGAGTCCATTTTACCATACCCCGGCACGATTTTCAACGCGCCGAAATAATCCCTTTTACCCCAAAAATCCCCTTTTCCCAACAACTTTTCTGTCGTCAGAAAAAGAGGATCGTTTTCTGGAAGCTTAAGTCTACCTTTTGAACGCATTGACCAGTGACACACCGGAAACCGCCGCCTCTCCGACAAATCCGATAACAAACACGTCCGCAATTCCGACCAGAGCCACCAGAAGCTGCTCTAGGAAAAGCGGAATAATCAGCTTTTTCAAATCCTGATTTGTAAACATAAAACCCCTCCTGCCATTTTTCTTTCTGTCTCTATTTTAGACATCTAACAGCTCATTTGTCTAATGCTTATTCTAAATGGCAGTTCATACGCGGATTGCATATTACACTTCACAGAAATCTCTTTTCACTTTCTCACACAGCTTGCCATACACACGCTCCACAAACCATGGCTCTGTCGATTTTTCTGCGATCTGCTCCACCGGAATCCAGCCGACTGCGCTGTTTTCATCCGGCTTGCAGCGGATTTCCTGTACCGGGTCTGCTTCCATGAGATATGTCACATTCAGATGGAGATGTGTCGTCACGTACTTTCCGCGCTTCACATGGCCGTCCACCGACAGGATTTCGAGCGAGAATGGCTGATCCGATAAGAGCTTCACCTCTTCAATCCCGGATTCCTCCTTCACTTCTCTTACCGCCACGCTGCAAAGATCCGCATCTCCGTCCGCGTGGCCGCCGAGCCATGCCCAGGAATGGTAAATATTGTGATACGCCATCAGCACCTGCTTCCGATCCGGGCTTACGACCCAGGCGGAGACAGTCAGATGTGCGGTCTCATTTTCCCGCGTCAAAATATCGCATCCGCTCTCCATCCATTTCAGCAGAATCGCCCGATCCCGCTCTTCCTGCTCATTGTACGGACGGTATTTCCGGATCTGCCGCAGCAGGTTTTCTTTGGCTGTTTCATTCTGCATCCGTTTTCCCTCCCACTTTGATTTTAAACGATTGATAAAAAAGACCCCGGCGCCTGTATTTCTACAGACCGCCGGGGTCTCCTTACGTTTGAACACAAATCATGCTATTGCATGAAAATCCTGATTCGGACAGATTCTGCTTAAATTAAGCGTTCTTCTGAGCGATAGCTGCCTGAGCTGCTGCCAGACGAGCGATCGGTACACGGAACGGTGAGCAGGAAACATAGTCCAGACCCAGTTTGTTGCAGAACTCTACGGAGCTCGGATCTCCACCGTGCTCACCGCAGATACCTACGTGCAGAGAAGAGTTAACCGGTCTTCCAAGATCGATAGCCATCTTCATCAGCTTGCCAACGCCGTCCTGATCGAGTTTTGCGAATGGATCGTTCTCGAAGATCTTAGCGTCATAGTAAGCGTTCAGGAATTTACCAGCATCGTCACGGGAGAATCCGTAAGTCATCTGAGTAAGGTCGTTGGTTCCGAAGCAGAAGAAGTCTGCCTCTTTTGCGATCTCATCTGCAGTCAGAGCTGCTCTCGGGATCTCGATCATGGTACCAACTTCGTATTCAAGGTCGCTGCCTGCAGCTGCGATTTCAGCGTCAGCGGTCTCTACTACGAATTTCTTAACGTATTTCAGCTCTTTGATATCGCCAACAAGTGGGATCATGATTTCCGGTTTTACATTCCAATCCGGATGAGCTTTCTTCACGTTGATGGCTGCGCGGATTACTGCGCTTGTCTGCATCTTAGCGATTTCCGGATAAGTTACAGCAAGACGGCATCCACGATGTCCCATCATCGGTTGAACTCATGCAGACCAGCGATGATTGCTTTGATCTGCTCAACAGTTTTGCCCTGAGCATCAGCCAGTTTCTTGATGTCCTCTTCCTCAGTCGGAACGAACTCATGAAGAGGCGGATCCAGGAAACGGATGGTAACTGGGTTGCCTTCCAGAGCTTCATACAGCTTCTCGAAGTCTCCCTGCTGCTCCGGAAGGATCTTAGCAAGTGCTGCTTCTCTCTCCTCTACTGTCTCAGAGCAG
>ENA-OQBT01001067-OQBT01001067.1-human-gut-metagenome-genome-assembly--contig:-NODE-1067-length-12503-cov-3.100921_pt1 | contig 12503 bp, 15 predicted proteins | sample MGYA00242749_ERZ504557 | MGnify/ENA primary metagenome ERZ504557 (study PRJEB26092, sample SAMD00036243) | human gut metagenome | host: Homo sapiens | study: EMG produced TPA metagenomics assembly of... | reverse complement strand
TAAAGATGAAAATTTAAAGAAATTTGCTAAAGATGCCTTTGATTATATTTTGTTTGATGAGGCACATCATTTAGGAGCAGCTCAGGAATTAAAAATTTTTAAATTACTTTCGACCTAAATTTTGTTTAGGAATGACTGCTACACCTGAAAGAACTGATGATTTTAATATTTATAAGCTTTTTAACTACAATATTGCTTATGAAATACGTTTGCAACATGTATTAGAAGATAGACTTTTATGCCCGTTCCATTATTTTGGCATTGCTGATTTAAAAATTGATGATGAAAGTGTAAAGATTCAAGACTTTAGTCGACTCGTAAGCAACGATCGTGTAGAATACGTAATGGACTATGCTAAATATTATGGCCATAGTGGCGACAGAATTAAAGGCCTCATATTTTGCTCAACTGTAAAAGAGGCTGAGAAATTATCAGAGGCATTTAATAAAAAAGGTTGGCGTACATTGGCTTTGTCTGGGGCTAATACGCAGCAAGAACGAGAAGATGCTATTAAACGTCTTTGCGATGACACTGTGCCTGAATCTGAACGACTAGATTATATTTTGACGGTTGATATTTTTAACGAAGGTGTTGATATTCCTGATATTAATCAAGTTATAATGCTTCGTCCAACGGAGTCGCCGATTATATTTGTGCAACAATTAGGTCGTGGTTTGCGTAAGGCGAACAATAAAGAATATGTGGTAGTGCTAGATTTTATCGGCAACTACAATAATAACTTTATGATTCCGGTAGCGTTGTCTGGCGACCGTACTTATAATAAAGACAATATGCGCCGTTATGTAAGCGAGGGAACGAGTGAGATTCCGGGTTGCTCTACTATTCACTTTGATGCAGTTACGAAGGACCGAATTTATAAGGCTATTGATAAGGCTAAACTTAATGCAGTCAAATTTTTAAAAGATGAATATATTAAATTAAAAAATAAATTGGGAAAAATTCCGGCGCTTGAAGATTTTGATAAATTTGGTGCTATAGATGTGTTCATGATCATTAATTATTCTGGGTCATATCATGAATTTTTAAAAAAATATGAGCCTGAGTATACAGTTGCTTTTAATGCTGATGAAGAGGCGTTTATAAAAATTTTATCTCAGAAATATATGCCGGGTAAGCGTATTCATGAGTTATTGCTCTTGGAAACAATTGTTAATAGTGATGCTATTAAATGGAGCGATTTTGTAAATAAACTTGAGACAATGTATAATTTAGAGAATTCCAAGTCTTTGCATGATAGTGTATTCAATGTGTTATCCGGCGACTTTTATACTGGTTTTGCGGTTAAGCTTTATAAAGACCATCCGTTTATTATTGAAAATAATGGCGTAATAGAGAAATCGCCGATATTTGCAAAGGCAATGGATAAAGAGGAATTTGCCAATGTTATTGAAAAACATATCGAGTATGGTATTCATAATTACAAAAAAAAAGTATGGAAAACTATTCAAAAAAAGACCGTTCCAGTTATATGCTAAATATACCTATGAAGATGTGTGCCGCTTACTAGAATGGCCAGAGAAGATTGTTGAAAAAAATATGGGTGGATATGTATACAATGTACTTACTAATACGATGCCGGTGTTTATAAATTATGTAAAAGAAAATATATCTCATAGCCTTGCGTATGAGGACCGCTTTGTACATCGAAGCCATTTAATAGGTCTTTCTAGAGTAAATCGGACTGAATCATCGCAAGAGGTTATCCGTTTAGCAAATAAAAATGAAGATAATATTATAATTGCTCTATTTGTGCGTAAAAATAAGGATGATAACAAGTCTAAAAAATCTAAGAAGTCTAAGAAGTCTAAACAGTCTAAAGAGTTTTATTACTTGGGAACAATGCAATCAAATGGAGAAACTAAGGCGATTAAGAGACCAACTAATAATACGGTAAAGGCTGAAAAAGGAAAAGCTAAGGTCCAAAGTAATAAGCTTGTGAATGCGGTTGAAATTCATTATATTTTGGACCAACCAGTGCGTGAAGATATTTATGACTATATTACAACTGTGGATATAGACGTAGAATAGGAGATAAAATGAAGCAAATTGAAGTAGTCGCAGCAATTATCCGACATGATGATACGTTTTTGGCGACTCAACGTGGATACGGTGAATTTAAAGATGGTTGGGAATTTCCCGGTGGTAAAATAGAGCCGGTGAAGAGCCTAAGGAAGCGTTGAAACGTGAGATTAAAGAGGAATTAGCTGTCGATATTGAAATTCAAAACTTTCTGTGTACGGTGAAATATCAGTACGATACATTCCATCTTACGATGCATTGCTATATTTGTGAGCTAGTGGACTCTAAAATTACTTTGTTGGAACATGAGGCGGCTAAGTGGTTAACAATTGATGCGTTAGATAGTGTTGATTGGCTACCGGCAGATATTGAGGTCGTTGAAAAACTAAAAGTTTGGGCTAAATAATTAGTTGTGCTGTAATAAGAGGTGAGGATTTATTCCTTGCCTCTTTTTGCTTTAGTTTTATCTAGAGTCGTTTTACTTTAATAGTAGTTGACTCGCACCAATAGTGGATTCTTGACTATTGGTGTATTTTAATTTACTTATCGTAGTTAAACTTATATAATAAAGATCAAAACGCAATAGACGTTGCAGTATTTTAGTAGATTTAATTTGTGATACATAAGGAGGCAATTGGAACGATGAAACCTTTTTTAAAATGGGCTGGCGGCAAAAATCAGTTGCTCCCTTACATAGAGGCGTATTATCCATTTGAAGATAAAAATATAAATAAATATGCGGAACCTTTTATTGGCGGCGGTGCTGTTTTATTTGATATATTGAGTAAATATGATTTAGATGATGTTTATATCAGTGATGTAAATAAAAGTTTAATAAATACATATAAAAGCATTCAGCAGAATGTTGGTGATGTTATAGCACAATTAGAAGCTTATCAAGAAAAGTTTTGGCCTATGGAACAAGAGGGCAGAAAAGTGCTTTTTTATAAAAATAGGGATAGATATAATGAGCTGCTAAGTTTAAAATTTCTGGAAAATATTAATACAGCTCCTTTGACGGATAAACATATTGAGTTGGCTTCGCTCTTTATTTTCCTGAATCGTACCTGCTTTAATGGCTTATATCGGGTTAATCGCAATGGTTTTTATAACGTACCTATGGGGGCGTATAAGCGACCATTAATTTGTGATGCAGAAAACCTTGTCGAGGTTGCTAAAGCTTTAGCTAAAGTGCACATTGTTTGTGATACTTATAAAGCTGTAGATGATTTTGCAGATAAGCAGACTTTTGTCTATATTGATCCGCCGTATCGCCCTCTCTCGGAAACAGCTAATTTTACGTCATACAGCGAATATGAATTTAATGATGATTCACAACGAGAGTTAGCGGAATTCGCACATCATTTAGATGGTAAGGGAGTTCGTGTGTTATTAAGTAATTCTGATCCCAAAAATACGAATCCGGACGATGAGTTTTTTGACGAAATCTATAGTGGATTTAAAATCGAAAGAATTTTTGCTAACCGAGCTATAAATAGCAAGGGCTTAAAACGTGGTAAGATTACCGAATTGTTGATTAGTAATTAATAATTTTGAAAGCAAAATTAAATTTAGGGGCATTCATTAATAGCTATTTGCTGTTAATTTATTTTTAGGTATTTATTGTATTAGGAATAGTGTATAGGGAGGATAGTATCATGAAACGTGATTTTATTAATTGGCTAGCAGAATTTAAGGACAGTATTGCTAATTATCAGTACTACATAAATTTTGAAAAAATATATGGTAATATTGATAAAATTAGGATTGAACTAAATATTTTAAACTCTCTAATTGGCTCAAAAAATATCGAGTCTGAGTTTGAAGGTCTAGTAGCTAAATACCCGGAAGTTCTCAAATGCATCCCACTTCTATTGGCTGTTAGAGCAAACGAAATCTATGCAATAGATGATGATGGGGAGTTTTTATTCAATTTTAAAAAGATGAACTACTCAGCTGATGCGTATAAAATGTTCATGAGAAAAACAGGCTTGTTTGATTTAATGGCTAATCATATTATCAGTAATCTCATTGATTATGCAACCGGCGTAGAAACCGGCTTAGACTCAAACGGACGTAAAAATCGTGGTGGTCATTTGATGGAGGATTTAGTAGAATCATATATTAAAAAAGCTGGTTTTGAGCGTAATGTAAGCTACTTCAAGGAAATGTATATTCGTGATATCACTCGAAATTGGGGAATTGATTTATCTGCGATTTCTGATAGAGGGCGCAGTGAAAAACGATTTGATTTTGTTATAAAGACCGAGGCTATGGTATATGGTATTGAAACTAATTTCTATGCCGGTGGTGGTAGTAAGTTGAATGAAACAGCTCGTAGCTATAAGACATTGGCGATGGAGTCGAATACGATTGATGGATTTTCTTTTGTTTGGTTTACTGATGGTAAAGGCTGGAACAGTGCCAGACATAATTTAGAAGAAACTTTTGACATAATGGACCATATTTATAATATAAAAGATTTGGAAAATGATATTATTTCAAAAGTTATAAAATGAGGAAGTGTATTTGTAAGTTATGGCTGTAAAGAAAATTAAAAAATGGGAACCTGAAGATTTTGAATTGGAGATGACAACTCATTGGTCTTTTCCAAAAAGGGGGGATTTGGGCTACCCATGATGCGAAGTGGCGTGGCAATTGGTCACCATATATTCCGAGAAATATTTTGTTGAGATACTCTCAACCCGGTGATTTAGTATTGGATCAATTTGCCGGTGGGGGCACAACTTTAGTTGAAGCTAAGTTATTAAATCGTAATATTATTGGGGTTGATTGTAATGATGTAGCGTTAGCACGTTGTGAAGAAAAAATAGATTTTGAACATGATGGCGCTGATGGTACAGTTGTGGTGCGTAAAGCGATGCCAGAAATCTTGATTTTGTTGCGGATGAAAGTATTGATTTGATTTGTACGCATCCTCCATACGCTAATATTATTAAGTATAGTGATGGTATTCCGGAAGATTTATCACAACTTAAAATTAAAGACTTTTTAGAAGCAATGAAACCGGTTGTCAATGAATGTTACCGCGTTTTAAAGAAAGATAAGTTTTGTGCAATCCTCATGGGAGATACGCGACAAAAAGGCTGTATGCAGCCTATGTCGTTTGACGTTATGAAAATATTCCAAGACGCCGGCTTTACTTTAAAAGAATTAATCATTAAAGAGCAACATAATTGTAGGGCGACGGGGTATTGGAAAACAAATAGTGTAAAATATAATTTCTTATTGATTGCCCATGAATATTTGTTCGTATTTAGAAAATAATAGGTAGACCTTAGAGCCCCCTCGAAATTGTCGAGAGGGCTCTCTTTTGTTATACTTATATTGGTTTAAATTGATATACATAATCAATAAATATATTTAAAGATTCAATCTAAAGGAGTATTTCATGTCTGCCACGACTTCACTATATATGCGACTTAAAAGCTTTGCCGACGGGGCGATAGATCTACTATCAGCTGTTTTACCGATTATTGCCTTACTGGTATCGACTGGTATTTTAAAAGGTATCTTCATTCTTCTCACTGTAAATCACTTGGTACCGGAAGGTTCGAGTACGTATGTAATCTTGAACGCTATGAGCGATGCGTTCTTCTACTTTATACCGGTTTTTCTTGCTTACACGGCGGCGAAGCGGTTTAATACAGATCCCTTTACGGCCATGTTACTGGCGTGTGTGTTGGTGTATCCGGATGTGACACAGCTCATGAAAGCACCCGGAGCGGGCGGTATGGAGTCGGTAGAAGCATTGGTGCAAAGCTTGGCGGCGACTATGGGACAATCCGGCGATGGTAGTGCCGTGGCAACGATGTTCGGTCATGTAGGTGGTGCCGGTGGTTGGCAAGGTCCTGATTTATTTGGCTGGCCCATGGGGCAGGTTATGTATCCCTCGTCGGTGATTCCAATTTTATTGGCCGTATATTGTTTGCAATATGTAGAAAAGTTGGGTAAAAAGATTTTCCCTGAAGCGGTGCGCGGGTTATTTACGCCACCCCTTTGTATTATCGTGATGACACCGTTTACCTTAGTTATTTTAGGACCTATCGGTACCTGGCTTGGTGCTTTATTGGGCGGCGGTTATGAATTAGTTTACGGCCTCAGTCCGTTGATAGCCGGCCTTATTGTGGGCACGGTGCAACCGTTTATCGGCATGTTGGGGCTCCAATGGGGCTTTTTCCCGATTGCTATTAACAATGTGGCCGTATACGGTTTTGATACCTTAATGCCTTTATTCGGTACGGCCATGTTCGCTCAGGCGGGCGCTGCCCTGGCGGTAGCGGTGCGCAGTAAAAATAAGGTATTTAAGACGGAAGCCTTTTCCGCGGGGCTTATTGCTTTGCTCGGGGTTACGGAACCGGCTGTATTCGGGGTTACTTTGCGTTTGAAACGACCTATGGTTTGTGCCTGTGTGGCCGGTGGTTTAGGCGGTGCTTGGCAGGCTTTTTCAAAGTAAGTGCCCTTCCTTTGCCATTCCGGCGGTTACTACGTTACCGGTATTCATGGGACCATCTTTTATGTGGTATTTGACAGCTTTAGGGATTGCCTTTGGGCTGAGTTTTGTGCTGACTTTGATAGTTGGATTTAAAGATATTAAGTATTCAGAGGTAACGATGATAGAGGAATAAATGAAAGTTAATTTTAATATTCAATTAGTGTAGTAAGTATCTGGTTTTATCATTACTTTTACCCACACTTTTTGTCCACCCTGAAGTAAGCATTTGAATTTAACGATATTTGCTCTAATAAAAAAGACTTATCTCGAAGCTGTAAGCAACTTAGTGATTAAGCATTATTGCAAACAGCGGAGATAAGTCTTTTTTCTTTATTTAAGTTTTTGGGCTCAGGGCTTAAAGCGAAATCTTTTCAGATTTTTCACAATAATCCTCGTATTAATACCAAATGTAACGAATCAATACGATGATGGCCAACGGATACATAATCCAGTGAACTTCTTTGGTACGGCCGGCAACGATTTTAAGAAGTGGGTACATGATAAGACCGGCGGATACGCCGTTAGCGATGCTGTAAGTGAACGGCATCAAAGCGATTACCATGAAAGCCGGGAAGGCTTCGGTCCAATCGGAGAAATCGATGTCGCGAATCGGTTCCATCATCAAGGCACCCACTAAGATTAAGATTGGAGCTGTTGCACAGTTTGGCACGAGGGTGATTAACGGTGCAAAGAGTAATGCCAAGAGGAACAAGATACCGCAAGTAACGGCGGTTAAACCGGTACGACCACCGGCGCCGACACCGGCCGCACTTCTACGAAAGCGGTAATGGTGCTGGCCCCTAAAAGGCACCGAGCTTACGCCGACGGCATCGACGGTCATGGCTTTGCCAAGTCCCGGGAATTTACCTTCTTTAGGATTAGCGATGCCTGCTTTAGTGGCTGTTCCGATTAAGGTACCCATGGAGTCGAATAATTCAACGAAGGTGAAAGAGAAGATAATGGTTACGAGACCCATGCTCATGGCGCTGCCGATATCTAATTGGAAGAAAGCGGCTTTGCTGAAATCAGGCACTGCGATAATGGAGAAGTTGTCAGGTAATTGGGCATTACCGGTTGCATACGCCAAGATGCTGGTAACAACGGCGCCGATAATGAAGGAGCCTTGTACGTTGCGGGCCATCAAGAGGGCTGTAAAAACGAGACCGAAGAGGGCCAAAGCTACTTGCGGATCCATGAGGTTACCTAAGGTAAGGATGGTTTCCGAAGAACCCGGTGTGGAATGGCCTTTGGTGGCAATCACTTGGGCCAAGCTGTCCGGGGACAAGATAAGGTAATGGCCATGAGACCGGATAATTTCAAACCGATAATGGTGATGAAAAGACCGATACCGACGGTAATGGCAATTTTCATAGACGCCGGAATGCCTTCAACAATGTGTTGACGCACCGTAGTGAGGGTCAAAATGAGGAAAACAATACCGGAAATAAATACGGCCCCCAATGCGGTTTGCCAAGCGACGCCCATACCGAGTACGACGGTAAAGGTATAAAAGGCGAGCAGGCCTACGCCCGGTGCCAAGCAAATCGGATAGTTAACGAGGAGCCCCATGGCAATCGTTACGATACCGCCGCCTAATGCAGTGGCGATGAGGACCGCGTCTTTATCCATGCCGGCGATGCTGAGTAGATTCGGCGCCAAGAAAAGAATATACGCCATGGTGATAAAGGTGGTTAAACCGGCGATAATTTCACCTTTCACCGTTGTATTACGCTCGCTGAGCGCAAACAGTTTTTCTAACATATGTGACCTCCTATATGTTTTAGAATTATAAATTCACCCCTATTGTATCATGGTAAATCAGAAAAGTAGAGAGGTAAATAGAGAAAATTCACAAAGTAAATAGACGTAATTAGCAAGATAAATAGCGATAATTAGCAAGGTAATTCAAAAAAGTAGGAAGTAAATCAAAGAAATGTGGCGAGGAATTTTAATTCCCCTCTTTGATAGGGGATAAATCTTGTGATATAATGAATTTAGTAATTCCTACTGTGAAAGAGGTATATGAACTATGAAAATTTCAACTAAGGGTCGTTATGCTTTACGCGTATTAGTTGACCTTGCAGAACATGGTACTAAGAAGAACGTGTCTATCCGCGAAATTGCGGAACGTCAGCGTATTTCCGATAAATATTTAGAAGGCATTGTAGCACGCTTGAGCGCGGCCGGTTATGTAAAGAGTGTACGTGGTAAATACGGCGGTTATCGCTTGTCGATGGAGCCGAAAGATTACACGGTTTATGATATTTTGCGCGCTGCGGAAGATTCTATTGCTCTCGTAGCTTGCTTGGAAGATGAAGTAAACCAATGTCCACGCAGCAAGACTTGTATGACCTTGCCTTTATGGGAACATATGCAGGCTCAATTCAAAGAATATATGGAAAAGTTAACGTTGCAGGATGTGTTGGACAAAAAGTTTGATGTATCTGATGATTCAGAAGATGATGAAGAGGCTCACTCGGCCGAAGGCAAAACTGCCGATGAGACAGCCACTGACGACACTTCCGCTGACGTAACCGGTAAGAGTACACCGGCCTAATTGAAGACAATGGTAACGGACGGTACTGTAGTAAAAAGTAAATAGCGATACGGTATATCAAAAGAACGTTTGAAGTTATAAAACACCTTTGAGTGGTACAATCTGCATTTACTTTTTATGGTAAAAGTGCGGGCTGATGCTAAAAGGTGTTTTTCTTTTTGACACAGCCGGATGTATGGGGGCGAAGCACTAGACGTTTGGAAGATGAGCAGGTTACTCTCTTCAGCCGAGGCACTCACCTTGACAGGGGTTGTCGCATTGTATAGAATTATATTGTGAACTAATTAATTGAGATAAGGAGAAAAACCTTGATAGATACAAATATAGAGGAACTGGCTCTAAAGAATCAGTTGTGTTTTCCCTTGTACGCCTGTGCGAAGGAGATTGTAAGAGCTTATCAGCCGTTATTGGAACCTTTAAATTTAACATATACGCAATATATTGTGATGATGGTTTTGTGGGAACACAGCCATTTGAATGTAAAGTCCCTGGGCGAGTATTTATATCTCGATTCGGGAACGCTTACGCCATTACTGCGTAAAATGGAAACTAAAGGCTTTTTAACACGGACGCGCTCCAAAGAAGATGAACGAACCGTCATTATTTCCATTACGGATGAAGGCCGCGAATTGCAACAGCGGGTAGCCCATGTGCCGAAGGCGATGGCGCAGGTGGTAAATCTGACGGATGAAGAATTCACTACCATGTATAAACTGTTGTACAAATTGATTGCGCAGCTAACCGGACGGGAACAAAAAGTATAATTGTAGCTATTTAGTGTGAGCTCCTTGAGTATGATCAAGGAGCTTTGCTTTGTTTGAATTAAAATTATAAGTATATGACAACAAATGTTGCCTTAAAATTGTGAAATGAATGGCCGAAGGGCAAGTTTTGAAGAAAGAAGGAATCATATGGCAGATGCGAGAGGCGGAATGCGCAACGTATGGCTGTTAACCGGCTGTATGACGGGTTTATCCATATGTTACACGATGTTGATACCGTTTTTGCCGGTATATTTATTAGAATTAGGTGTAGGTCACGATAGCGTCGCTATTTGGTCCGGCGTTGTCTTTTCCATTACGTTTTTTGTAGCCGGCGTCATGGCTCCGATTTGGGGGCGTATGGCGGATACGAAGGGCAAAAAACTCATGGCCATTCGTGCCGGTATTTTGATCGGTATTTCTTATATTTTAACGGGTTTCGTACAAGATGCGTGGCAATTGTTTGCGACACGTGCTTTGATGGGCTTTGCCAACGGCTTTATGCCGGCGGCGATGACCATGGTATCCCTCAGTGTGCCGAAAGAAAAAACCGGTACGGCGCTGGGGATTTTTCAGACCGGTTTAATTGTAGGTAACGTTATCGGGCCGCTTCTCGGCGGTTTGATTGAAGCGGTTGTGGGCATGAGGCCGGTATTTTTCATTGCCGGTGGCGTTTTATTCGTGGCCAGTGCGGTGGTATTCTTCTTTGTAAAAGAACCGCATATGGGCGATGCGCAGCCGGTTGAAACGACTTCGTTCCGAGAAGATTGGAATTTTGTTAAAGGTCGCAAAGTAATTGACGGATTTACTATGGTTGTATTTCATTATGCAGGCCGCTATCTTAATGCTGCAGCCTATTTTGGCGCTCTATGTAGGGCAGTTGCAAGGCACGATGGAAGGGGCCGCTCTCTTGGCCGGTACAATCTTGAGTGTCGGCGGTTTGGCCGGTGCGGTAACAACCAATATTTGGGCCGCTTTCGGGCAGCGCAAGGGCTATTTTAAAGCCGTATTTTATGCCCTTTGCGGTACCGGTATATTCTTGTTTTTACAAAGTATGCCGTTTGGCATTACCTGGTTCGGCAGCTTGCAGATTTTGGTAGGCTGTTTCATCGTAGGGGTCAACCCGTTGTTGAGTGCGGCCTTAGCTCATTATACAGAACCGGCATTTCGCGGTCGCGTATTCGGTATGGCCACGACGGCCAACCAGTTCGGTTGCATGGTGGGGCCGCTCTTTGCGAGTGGTGTAACCACCTTCTTTGGGATTCAGTATGTATTCTTGGTAACCGGCGTGCTCTTGATGTTCGTAGCATATCAAGTGTATCAACGCCGTGTTAAAGCGGCTGATGCCTTCTAATATATATTTAGACTTTTAATATTTTCGATTTAATGGTATAGTGTTATCAATATGGTGTAATATGATGTTAAATCAGAGCATTATATGAGATGAAATGAGAGATAAAAGAGAGTTAAAAGAGAAAGTGAGGTCAATTTATGGCTATTCAAAGTGTTTATGCAGATAAACGAACAATCTATGTGGCAGGTGGCTGCTTCTGGGGTGTAGAAGCGTATTTTAAACGTGTAGCCGGCATTTTGGGGACTGCCGTAGGTTATGCGAACGGTAAAACGGAAAACCCGACGTATGAAGAGGTATGTCATAATGATACGGGCCATGCGGAAACGGTGCGCCTCGAGTATGATCGCCACATTATTTCCTTGGAAGAAATTCTACTGCATTTGCTCAGAATTATCGATCCTTATTCTGTGAATAAGCAAGGCGGCGATGTAGCACTCAGTACCGAACCGGCGTTTATTATACCGATGAAGCGGATAAAGCCCGTGTTGAACGCCTTTTTAAGGCCGTTGATCCGTACGGTAAATTTGCCGTAGAAGTATTGCCGTTGGAACAATTCTTTGATGCGGAACTCTATCATCAGGACTATTTAGATAAAAATCCGAACGGCTATTGCCATGTGGCTTTATATAAAGCGAACGAACCATTGGTGGATTTACCGGCTTATGTGAAAGAAGATAAGGACGCCTTAAGAGCTCGTATCGGTGATGATGCGTACGCCATTACCCAGGAAAGTGCAACGGAACACCCGTTTACCGGTGAATATGACGACTTTTTTGAAAAAGGCATTTATGTGGATATTGTAACGGGGGAACCGCTTTTTATATCCGCGGCTAAATTTAACTCCGGTTGCGGTTGGCCGGCATTCTCGCGACCTATTACGGCAAATTCGGTTGTATATAAAGAGGATCTTTCGATTCCGGGCCGTCCTCGTGTAGAGGTGCGCAGTGCCCATGGCGATTCCCATTTAGGCCATGTTTTCACAGATGGCAAAGAAGATTTGGGTGGTCTTCGTTATTGTATCAACAGTAAGTCCTTGCGTTTTATTAAGGCTGAAGATATGGTCAAAGAAGGCTATGGCGCTTGGTTGCCGTTATTGGATGAAGAAGTATAAAATGTAATACGAAATAAGGTTTTGGGTCGTAATCCGCGGCTTATAGGACAAAAAGTGTGTGTGGCTTTTTTAAATTAATCCCAATAAATTGGAAATTCCGTGGACATATGGAACTCATTCCAAACAATGGCATCCCCCCATTGCGGCAAGATATTATCCACACG
>ENA-OQBT01001066-OQBT01001066.1-human-gut-metagenome-genome-assembly--contig:-NODE-1066-length-12531-cov-3.103515_pt1 | contig 12531 bp, 13 predicted proteins | sample MGYA00242749_ERZ504557 | MGnify/ENA primary metagenome ERZ504557 (study PRJEB26092, sample SAMD00036243) | human gut metagenome | host: Homo sapiens | study: EMG produced TPA metagenomics assembly of... | reverse complement strand
CCCTGTAACTGAAAAAGACAGGTAAAAGCCAATAACCATCAACACATATCATGTATATATTATTGCAAAATACACAAAATGTTTTCTGTTCTCTAAATTATATTTCTTCTTTCTCATGCTTTCCCCCGGGAACTGTCTCTGTCAGCCGATACTGTTTAAAGAGCTTCATCTGAATCAACACGATACCCGATTCCCTTCACAGTCTTTATCACATCCTCACCAAGCTTTGCCCTGATGCGCTTCATATAGACAGTCACTGTATGGTCATAGACATCGTTGCCTGTCGCCTCCCAGATGCAGTCAATCACGGCATTTCTGGACACAGCCTTGTCGTGATTGGTAAAAAGCAGATCAAGTATGCGGTTTTCAAGACTTGAAAGAGAAATCAACTGTCCAGCCCTTCTTGCTTCCTTTTTGTCCATGTCATAGCTTATGCTTCCTGCGTGTATGACAGATGAACTGTCATCATTTTTCCTTCGTAAAAATACGCGGTTTACCCTCGCCACAAGCTCCCTTACGGAAAAAGGCTTTGTGATGTAATCCTCCGCTCCAAGCTCGAGTCCCTTTACTATATCATTTTCCTCATCCCTTGCGGTAAGAAAAATCACCGGTGTTTTTTCTTTTTCCAGCCGTTCGCTGTAAAAATCAAAGCCGTTCCCATCCGGAAGCGACACATCAAGCAGCACAAGGCCGGGGTGCTCACTCAAAAGCGCCCCAGCCTCCTTTAAACTGCCTGCTGTCAAAAGCTCATATTCAGGTTCTGTAAAGGTATCACACAGTCCCTCTGTTATTCCTTTATTGTCCTCTATGAGAAGTATTTTTTTCATATCAGCTCCCGCATTTCCTACAGATTTTCATTTTTGATCGTCTCAATAATGTTATTGTGTCTAAGCTTCGTCATTGATAGTTTCATGATAGCATAAATCAGCATTATTACAACCACTATACACAATATAATTGCTTTATACGGCGGCTCATAAATGATTGCGTCATCCATCCTGTTCATCATAACACATAAGAGATAGCTTATTAAAATACCAAGCGGTACACCTATTACAAGTGCCTTTACAGATATAAACACACTCTCGAGCCTGACCATTCCGGCAAACTGCTTATCTGTCATTCCAATGCTTCTTAATGTGGCAAACTCGCGGCTTCTAAGCTCCATTCCGGTGCTTAAGGTATTGATGATATTTGTGATTCCTATTAAGGCAATAACCACAATAAGTCCGTATGCAAATACTCCAAGCAGTGTAAAGAGAGACTTTTCATCGCGCATCTCCTTATCCAGATTGCTGACATAAAAACTAATCTGCGAATACTCAGGATTTTCCTCCGTCTCCTTTTCGAATGTATCCTGATATTCATCTGCATTTTCTGCAACCACATATGCCGAATATGACGCATGTCCCGGTTTAATCTCATTACCGTTCTTGCCGTCACCCCATAGGCTTTCAAAGCCTTTTTGGTTCATAAACAAAAGCGTGGTATTGCTATTGCCATTATAACCGATCGGTACCTTGTCTGTGACACCTGCAATAGTTACATCCACAGTCTTTCTGACTCCGTTATTTATTGTTTCCTCGTCAACGTATCCACTGTTATCCTCTGTGCCGCTTTCAGTATCACCTTCCACTGCATTATTATCATCTGTGCTGCTTTCAGTATCGCCTTCTGCTGCATTGTCATCAGAAGAAGCATCATCATAAACATTATAGCCACACTCGATTGTATCTCCTGCTTTATATTTGTACAGCTCCATCTCTTTTTTGACGTATTTTGAGCTATTCTCATTATACACATCAAATGTGCCTTTATTCACAAGAATTGCTCCTGCAGCTGCATTTTTTATGCCTGCGTCGGACGCATACTTATCATACGATTTGTCATCCAAAACTGTGATTAAAAACTCTTGTGAGACATCCTCACTGTCATCATAAAGCTGCCCGCAATACTCTCCATATTCCTTTGTATACTCCGGCTTACTGACATCGAAATCATAGCCTGCTCCAACTAGATAATCCTCAGCTCCTTCAATGCCACTCAAAAGCTTAGAGAGCTTTTCAATATCAAGGTCCTTTTTACATGACATATTTATTCCGATATTGTAATCTGTTGAAGCATATGACATCCCAACCCTGCTAAAGGCCATAGACATAAAGTATGATATCACAATAAAGGTTACTGAGCAGATGACAATAGATGTCACTGTGGTTCTGTACTTTTTATTGTTCCTCTTTATATTCTTATATGAGATAACGCCTCCGATACCCCAGATTCTGCCTATAATCGCCGGGGTCTTAAGCTTTGCTGACTTTATTTTAATCTCCTTTGTGTTTCTTATTGCTTCAAGCGGTGTGACCTTTGCCGCCCTTCTTGCACTGCCTGTTGCTGAGAAATAAATGGTTGCTATACTCATTATCACAGCAAGAATAAGTGCAGGCAGGGAAGTATGAAAGCTCAAAGCAAAGTTAAGCCAGCCTGCTGACAGCGCATTTACCACCTTGACAAGTATAAGCGATGCCAAAATACCACTCATGGTACCTACAGGAATACCAACCACTCCAAGCATTGCTGCCTCTGTCTTAACGCTGCTTTTTATCTGGCGCCTCGTAGCACCCACGCTTGCAAGCATGCCATACTGCCTGATTTTTTCAGTGATTGATATGTTGAAGCTGTTTTTGATACAGTACACTGATGTCAGTATGATTATCAAAGCCACAACAGCGGCCACTGTAAACAGTGCTTTAAATGAGCCGTCAATCGGGAAAACGCACTCATAGCTTATAAGGTATCTATTCATATATATATCATATTTTGCATTTTCCATCTCTTTAAGAAACCTGTCACTCTCCTCAGCAGACATTTCAACAGATGAATTATTTGCCTTCTCAAACAGCTTTTCATCCACACCAATTATATCTGCAGTCACAGCATCCTTGTTTCTTAAAGCCTTTTGAGTGTATCTGCTGTACACTGTGAGTGTAGTGTCAGCTTCGCTTTTCTCACTCTTTGTGCCGTTATCAATTGCTGCCAGCTCATCAGAGTATGTGACAAATGTATATCCGGCGGCACTATAGTCCTCCATTCCATAGCCCGGTCTTTCCATGATGCCTACCACCTTGTAGTGCTTTGTCACAGTATCGGTAAGTGTCTCTGCATCATGCTCATATGCGCAGTTTTCCGATATGACACTTTCGGTGTTTGAATCATATCTCTTTCCGATATCAAGTGTTATCTCATCTCCCACCTTTATGTCGATTCGTCCGTTTGTCTTTAAGTGCCTTGGAATGACTATCTCATCCTCATTTTTTGCCATGCGCCCCTCTATCAGGTTAAAGCAGCCTTTCTCAAAGCCTGCCTCATCTGTTGCCATGACATATGCATATGGCTTATCCTCATTCTTGCAGCCGTCTAGCTTAGCAAAGCCCATTCCCATTGTCTCAAATGTGCTTTCAATATTTCTGTTGTTTTTAAACTCTGAAAGCTCAGACATTTTCACACCCGAAAATTTCACATGAAAGTCACCGTCTTTTTGCTTCTGGTATTCAATCATACTGTACTGAAAGCTTGACACAAGTGTGACAAGCGCCGACAAAAGCGCTGTTGCAAGAATTATTCCGACTATCGTGACAATAGTTCTTTTCCTGTTGAGCTTTAAGTTTTTTAATGTGAGTGTCTTCATCAAATTCATCTGATTTTACCATCCTCTATCATTATTGTGCGGTCAGCCGCCTTTGCAAGCTCCATATTGTGTGTAATCATGATAATTGTCTGGTTGAGCTCACGGTTTGATGTCTTTAAGAGATGCATAATCTCGTTGCTGGCCTTGGTATCCAGGTTTCCGGTCGGCTCATCCGCGAGCACTATAGACGGTCTCGTAATCAGGGCTCTTCCTATAGATGTGCGCTGCTGCTGTCCTCCTGAGAGCTCATTTGGCAGATGCATGCGTCTCTCTGTAAGTCCAAGGCGCAAAAGCATGTCATCCATCTGTGCTTTTTCCACCTTTCTTCCGTCAAGCTCCATCGGGATTGCCATATTTTCCTCCACATTTAATATAGGTATCAGATTATAAAACTGATAAATGATACCCACCTGTCTTCTTCTGAATATGGCAAGCTCATCATCATTCATTGCAAAAATATCAGTGCCGTTTATATACACCTTTCCGCTTGTTGGTCTGTCAACACCTCCAAGCAGATGAAGCAGTGTGGATTTTCCCGAGCCGCTCGCCCCGACTATTGCCACAAATTCTCCCTTTTCCACGCAAAGTGACACATCGTCCAAAGCCTTGACCTGATTTTCTCCGGTGCCATATATTTTTGATAAGTGTTCTACTTTAAGCAGTTCCATTTAATTCTCCTTTTCTTCTCTATGCATTTTTTGTGTGCTGTGCGGTCTGTCATCTAAAGTGCAGCAGCCCCGCGATACAAGTGTATAATACATGATGTAAAGTTACAGGTAGGTTACTTTTAATAAATTTTACAGCTTAATATAAAAAACTCCGGTCAGAACAAAAAAGTTTTCTGTGCCGGAGCTTATATGTTATATGTTTTATAATTATCTATACCAATAATAATCTATGCCAATAATTATTTCTGCTTATATGAAGCCAGAAAATCTGCAAGCTTGCCTGTGGCATCCTTTAATATCTCTGTTCTAGGCAGATATACCACTCTGAAGTGGTCTGGCTTATCCCAGTTGAAGCCGCCGCCGTGGATGATGAGTATCTTCTTCTCACGAAGCAGATCCAGTGCAAACTGCTCATCATTTGTGATGTTGAACCTTGCAGTATCAATCTTTGGGAATATGTAAAATGCTGCCTTTGGCTTTACTGCCGAAATTCCCGGTATATCGTTTAATGCCTTGTAGATGTACTCTCTCTGCTCATAGATTCGTCCACCCGGCACAATATACTCGCCTACACTCTGATATCCGCCTAAAGCTGTCTGCACTATCGACTGCGCCGGAACATTCGAGCAAAGACGCATGTTTGAGAGCATGTTGAGACCCTCGATATAGTCCTTTCCGAGCGCCTTGTTGCCGCTTAAAACCATCCATCCGATACGATAGCCTGCTATCATATGTGACTTAGAAAGACCGCTGAAGGTCACACAGAAGAGGTCCGGTGCAAGCGACGCAATAGACACATGCTCATAGTCATCCATCACAAGCCTGTCATATATCTCATCCGAAAAAATCATGAGCTCGTGCTCTCTTGCCACATCAACTATCTGCTGCAGCACCTCCCTTGGATAGAGCGCTCCTGTAGGGTTATTAGGGTTTATTATTACGATCGCCTTTGTCTTGTCTGTAATCTTCTTTTTGATATCCTCTATGTCCGGATACCACTCTGACTGCTCATCACAGATATAGTGCACTGCCGTGCCTCCCGCAAGTGTAACGCAGGCTGTCCAAAGCGGATAGTCCGGTGCCGGCACCAGCACCTCATCACCATTGTCAAGAAGCGCTGACATGCTTAAGTTTATAAGCTCACTGACTCCGTTTCCGGTGTAGATATCCTCAACCGTCACATTTAGGAAGCTTTTTGAGCTGTGCATATTGCATGATTGCCTTTCTTGCAGAAAAAAGTCCCTTGGAGTTGGAATACCCCTCACAGTCCGTGAGCTGGCGTGACATATCATATATCACCTCATCAGGTGTCCTGAAACCAAACGGCGCCGGATTTCCTATATTGAGCTTCAACACATTTGTGCCGTTTTCCTCCATGCGGGCCGCCTCATCCACCACCGGTCCTCTTACATCGTAAAGCACATTATCTAATTTTCTGGATTTTCCAAATTCTCTCATCCTGACAATCTCCTTTTATTTTCGTAACAATTCCTGTATCCGTAATATATCCTGCTAGCCTAAAAGAGCAAAAACAGCCTCGGCATCAAATACCACCTGCTTTACCTTATCAACCTCTATCTGATAAAGTGCATTTGCTGCCAGATGCTCTGCAGCCTGCTCGAGATCTCTTATACCTGATGTGTTCTCGTGAAGCTTAATCACCGCATCAAGTCCGTCCTCTGTGAGAACACACTCCTCCTCCTTCATTCCCATTCGCTCAAATACCTTGCGCAGGGCAAATCTCTGGAAGATGACCTTCTTCTCTTCATCGGTATAGTCCGGAATATCAATCACCGCAAAACGCGACATAAGAGGTGCTGAAATCTGTGATTTATCGTTGGCTGTGGCAATCGGATATACTCCTACTGTCGGCACCATACACTCCATATAGTTGTCTGTAAAGCCCAGATTGTCAAGCAGTGTCAAAAGCACATCTGCCGGATTTCCGTTACCGTTTTTGCTTGAGGCCTTGTCAAGCTCATTGATGATAAATACAAGATTTGACTCTCCCGCCTGAGAAAATGCCTCCATAATGATTCCCGGCTTTGCATTTGAATAGATTCTTGAGCTTCCTGTGAGTTGCTCCGCATCATTTATGGAGCTCATGTCGAGTGTTGTCCATGGAAGCTTAAGTATACGCGCAACCGCATATGCAATCTGTGACTTTCCCGTTCCTGCCGGTCCGCAGAGCAGCAGTCCGTAGGCAGGAAGTGTATGCGTCCTGTTTATCTGGATAATAGTCTCAATAATTCTCTGCTTCACACTCTCCATGCCATAGAGCTCCTCATCGAGTATGCGTCTTGCCTCCACAGGGTCAATTGCCTCAAAGTAATTTCCCTTCCACTGGATATTCATCATGATGGAAAGTGCTCTCTGCGCATGGCGTCTCTCCTCAGGTGATACCTCGCTTGAACGCGCAACTGCCAGGTTTCTTCTGGCCCACAGCAGTATATTGTCAGGCAGTGTACGGCCCGCACAGGTCATGAAATCTGTGATGCTTTGTATACTGGTGAGCTTCATGCTGTCGCCCTCTTCCTCGTAATCATCGAGTCCGGCTCATCCTCAGGCATGGTGCTCGCAAAGAGCCTCTCCATCATATACTGCAGGAAGCCGTCCTCCGCAGACAGCTTTGTGCCTCTGCCGAGAGCCACCTCTCTCACCCTGTATACCGCGTATCCGTCAGGTGTATTGGCTCCTGAAAGCTGAACCTTTATGTGATTTTCGCCAAGCCACTTAAAAAGGCTCACGAAGCGCGAATCAATGCGAAGGATATCGGCACTGGTCACACCATCACCATCCTCAAACTCAAAGGATGTACGCTTTATCGGATTTGTAAACATACCGAGCGCATGATGCGCCCATTCCTTTTGCTTATTGTCTATCACAACAATCGGTTTATCGGCCGATGCCTTTGTCTCTGTCGAATGAAATGTCTCATATGTACACTCCGGATGCTCGTTTGCTACCGGTGTATCGCTAAAATCAAATACTGGCATTTTTATTCCTCTCTTTTTGTAATTATATTATTAATTATTTTCTTCATCATACCCTGTCAAAGGCTATGTCCTGTACCACCTCGCCTGCGATGATAAGCCCCGCTACGGATGGCACAAATGCAAGACTTCCCGGAATATCCCTGCGCTCAGTGCACTTGTGAGTGGCACCCGGCGGCAGATGCAGTTGGTTCTGCAGCTTATGGACATATCCTCAATCGGTCTTGTAGGCTTCTCCTCAGAGTATACCACCTTAAGCTTTTTCACGCCACGTTTTTTAAGCTCACGGCGCATGACCTTTGCAAGAGGACACATGCTGGTCTTATATATATCAGCACCTTAAATGCACTTGCATCCAGCTTATTTCCTGCTCCCATGCTGCTTATGATAGGGACATTTTTCTCCTGTGCCTTCATGACAAGCGCTATCTTTGCTGTTACCGTATCGACCGCATCAACTATATAATCATACTCTTCAAACGGAAATTCATCAGCATTTTCCGGCAAAAAGAAGCACCTGTGCGTCACGACACTGACATCAGGATTAATATCATGAATCCTCTCCTCCATCACATCTGTCTTGTATTTTCCTATGTCTTTCGGGTTGCGATTATCTGCCTGTTTAGATTTGTAAGACACACCTTGTCATCATCGATAAGGTCAATCGCTCCCACGCCGCTTCTGACTAGTGCTCGCAGACATATCCGCCCACTCCTCCTATTCCAAATACTGCGACTCTTGCGCCCTTTAGCCTATCCATCGCCTCTTTTCCAAGCAAAAGCCGTGTTCTTGAAAACTGATTTAACATTTATTTCTCCTTTTCATCCCTGACCACGCCGACACCGGCAGAAATCAGGAGTCTTACTGTATCCTTAAGCATACTCCAGTCAGCCTTTGACAGCTCATCGGCAGCCTTTATCATCTCAATGAGCTGCTTAAATGACATCTGGTCAAGGTTCTCAAAATTGGAGTCCGATGCTATTGAAAAAAGCACATTTACAAACTGCTTTCGCTGCGCCTCATCCATGCTGCCTATCCAGTTTCTGAGTGTCTTGTCAAGGCGCACACTGTTTTTGTCCAGCCCATCCGCCTTTATGATACTTCCGCCCATTATCTCCCATGAAAAAGCATCATGCTGCAGCGGCCCCGAATTACGGCTTCTTACCACCTCATAATCGTCCACATGCTCAAGCAATAAGCCAACAATAGACGACTGTGGCAGAAATGTCTCTATTCTGTCAAAAATTCTTTTGTAGCCTGCCGTATATATCATCTTGTGATTGAAGCCCGGCCCGTCAAAATTAAACACCTTAATAATGACATCCTGCACCTCTTTATCCACATGCATGGCGGCAAACACTGCCAGATTTCCACCCTTTGAGTGTCCGCCTATCCACAGCTTTCCTGTATTGATGCTTTTATTGTTGATATTTTCATCATCTAAAGCTTTATCATTTATGGCTTTTTCATTTATGCCCTATCATCATTGCATATATATGCTGCCACCTGCTTTAAATATTTTTTCGCCTTGTTCTGTCCCGGTGTCTCATCGAGATAGCTTAGATTAAAGTTTTCCTTCCAGCCGACCACGGAATGGTCTGTACCACTGTAGGAAATGAAATATGTGCCGTCGGGCAGTTCTATCGTAACCGCAGAAAACTGCGACTCCTCTTTTTCACTAATATCGTATATATAATATCTCAAAATGCAGTCAGCATAGCGCCTTGAGTGCGCCAGCTTTTGAAGCAGCCTCGCGGAGTGGCGGAAAAGATTAGGCATCTGCTCAATCTCATCATCACTGTGGTCCGCGCAGTAAAGGCTTGAAAGCTGTTTTATCGTAAGGTATGACTTCTTTGCATCCGGCATATATGGCTTCATCTGCACATAAATAAGCTGTGAAAAAATCAGTCCGTCCACCTCATTTACATGCACCTCATCAAAGCCTATGTCTCCACGCCAGTCAATATAATCCATGATATCTGCCATACAATGCCCTCCTGAAATATATCTGTCTTATTCATCATAGTGATCTAGGAAGCTGTGCTTTATGCCATCCTTTTTATATGCTACAACCGTAGCCAGATTTACATTCTCCACGCTCTTAAATATATTTGCCTCGACAAAAGGATTCACCTTTTTAAGATTAGCGATGAGCTGCTTTATCTCAACACGCTTTGAGCGGTTTTCCTCATTATTGCAGGTGGTACAGGTATCTGTAAACTTGCAGGCACACTGTATGAAATGCAGACCGTTGTAATCACGCCATGCCTTTATATCGTCCTCCCTGACCAGGTAAAGAGGCCTGATAAGCTCCATGCCCTCAAAGTTTGTGCTGTGAAGCTTAGGCATCATGGTCTGTACCTGTGCACCGTAGAGCATGCCCATGAGTATCGTCTCGATAACATCATCATAATGATGTCCGAGCGCAATTTTGTTGCAGCCCAGCTCCTTTGCAAATGCATACAGATGTCCTCTTCTCATCCTCGCACATAAATAGCATGGCGATTTTTCTATATCATATACAGCATCAAATATATCTGACTCAAAAATAGTGGCAGGGATGCCAAGGTTCCTGCAGTTTTCCTCTATGACATGCCTGTTTGCCTCATTGTAGCCCGGATCCATGACGAGAAACTTCACATCAAAATCAAACTTGTTGTGATGCTTAAGCTCCTGAAAAAGCTTTGCCATGAGCATGGAATCCTTACCTCCCGAAATACACACCGCAATCTTATCCCCCGGCTTTACAAGCTCATAGGTATTTATCGCCTTTGTAAACTTGCGCCAGATGGATTTCTTAAATTTCTTTCTGATGCTTTGCTCCACATCTGCCTTTATTATCGCGCTCTGCCACCTCATCCTCTTTCATGGCATCAAGCAGCCAGCTTATATAGCTCCCTTTAAGCTTGCCGCATCAAAACCTTTTTCTGTGAGATACTCTGCCACATCCACACTCGTCTTACCACGGCTGCAGACTATGACAAGCTTCTTATCATGCAACACCCTCTCATCTGACTCTATTTCATCTGCCTGAATATTGAGTGCTCCCTTTATGGCACCGTGCGCCACCTCTTCCTCACTTCTTATATCTATTATCTGATAGCTGTTACTATCCAGCTTTTTAACTTCTTCTATACTAAGCTGCATTTTATTTCTCCTATATTATTTCCGCAATGACTTTATTTCCTGAAATATCCTGTACTCATAATATGCCGTCACCACAAGGATGAGCCCTATCATAATGAGGCTGTATACATCGCTGATTGCTATTCCAAACGCATCACACACGCATGGCACTAAAAGCCCCGCAGTAAAAACAAGCTTTACAAACGTCAAAAGCCTGAGCGAATATTTTCTGATATTGCCCACACACAGCTCCGCTGCTATGTGATTTAGCTTTTCCGGATAATGCTGCAGCCATGTGATTGCAATGTATACAAGCAAAAGCACAAGTATATTGGCCACAAACTTAAATACCTGTATGTGATAGCACACTCCATAATAAATCTGTAAGCCTATATACGCAAGAGCTAAAAGCGCATCTATTGCCTCAAGCACCGCCGAAGCAAAGGTCATATCTCTTTTTCTCATATAAATCTACTACCTTTCATTAACACCTTAAACACGTAAAAATAAGGTAAAACGATATTGTTTCTCTTTAAACTATCTAATTTTATCATATTATGGACTATCTTTCTAGAAAAATTGTGATATAATAATCAGGTTAAAGGAATTTTATTTAAAAATTAATAATACAACGAGGTTTAATCGAAAATGAGCAAATTAACAATACCAAAGAACTATTCTTCGGCACTGAATCTTCACGATACACAGCTTGCCATCAAAACTGTTAAGGATTTCTTCCAGGGCATGCTCGCACAGCGTCTTTCCCTGACACGTGTTTCAGCACCGCTTTTCGTTGATCCTACCACAGGCTTAAACGATAACTTAAACGGATATGAAAGACCTGTTACCTTCGGCATCCTTGAGCAGGGTGACAAGGAGGCTGAAGTCGTTCACTCTCTTGCCAAGTGGAAGAGATATGCATTAAAGAAATACGGATTTTCTCTCGGCGAGGGCATCTACACAGATATGAATGCCATAAGACGTGATGAGGAGACTGACAATATCCACTCTATATTTGTTGACCAGTGGGACTGGGAAAAGATCATCCGCAAGGAGGACAGAAACTTAGACTTCCTTAAGGAAACAGTAAAGACAGTATACAAATGCCTGCGCAAGACCGAGCAGTACATGGCTATACAGTACGACTACATAGATTTGATTCTGCCAAAGGATATCACCTTTATCACCACATCAGAGCTTGAGGAAATGTTCCCGGACAATACTCCAAAGGAGCGCGAGTATTATTTTGCAAAGGCAAAGGGTGCCATCTGTGTAATGCAGATTGGTGACAAGCTTGCAAACGGAGAGCCTCACGACGGACGTGCCCCTGACTATGACGACTGGGCTTTAAACGCTGATATCATCGTATACTATCCTGTTCTTGATATCGCACTTGAGCTTTCATCAATGGGTATACGTGTAGATGAAAAAGCTCTAAAGGAGCAGCTTGACAAGGCGGATGTCTGAGCGTGCTAAGCTTCCATTCCAGAAGGCTATCCTCAACAAGGAGCTTCCGTACACTATCGGAGGCGGAATCGGACAGTCACGAATCTGTATGTTCTTCCTCAGAAAGGCTCATATCGGTGAGGTACAGAGCTCACTGTGGCCTGAGGAGACAATTAAGGCATGTGAGGAGCATGGTATTCAATTGCTATAATCTGCATACCATACTTTACTGTTTGTTATTAAAAACCTGCTGTGTCAGACAAGCATGACACAGCAGGTTTTTTTATTTCTTATTTTTTTCTAGCTAGTAAGATTTTTTCTTTTCCTGTCTCAAACTGACATAAGCTTTCCAGAAACAGTCTAAGAGTTTAATAACAACTTTTAGGTCGCAAGAGATAGGGACCTTAAACACACTCTATACACTTTTTCCTTGCTTTTATCGAGACTTAACCATATTAAATTATACCATAGTATCACTTAATTTTCTAATAGATTAGCTTTTTTATGAGAGGTTTTTTTTCAAACTAATTTTCCTTTTGTTTTCAGTAAAAAACTGAACATGTTAAGAGTACTTACAAAAAAGATGAATAAGAAAAACGTAGAAATACCCTAAT
>ENA-OQBT01001065-OQBT01001065.1-human-gut-metagenome-genome-assembly--contig:-NODE-1065-length-12532-cov-2.298428_pt1 | contig 12532 bp, 19 predicted proteins | sample MGYA00242749_ERZ504557 | MGnify/ENA primary metagenome ERZ504557 (study PRJEB26092, sample SAMD00036243) | human gut metagenome | host: Homo sapiens | study: EMG produced TPA metagenomics assembly of... | reverse complement strand
CCCAAAATTTTTTGTAACACACAAAAGGAAGGAACTCTATGAACAAACACAACAAATCCCGCAGCTCGTTTTCCGGCAAAATCGGTTACGTGCTGGCTGCAGCAGGCGCTTCCGTCGGACTTGGAAATATCTGGCGTTTTCCCTACCTCGCAGCAAAATACGGCGGAGGAATTTTCCTCCTCATTTATATCCTGCTGGCGCTCACCTTCGGCTACTCCATGATCGTTGCCGAGTCCGCCATCGGACGCATGACACGAAAAAGCCCGGTCGGCGCTTTCCAGTCGTTCGGCAAATCGAAATGGCTTTCCGCCGGGGGCTGGATCAACGCCATTATCCCGATTCTGATCGTTCCATACTACTCTGTCATCGGAGGATGGGTCATCAAATATCTGATTGAATACGTGAAGGGCAACAGTACCCTGCTCGCAGAGGACGGCTATTTTTCCGGCTTCATCTCAAACGGAGTTTCCACAGAGCTCTGTTTTGCCGTTTTCTGCCTTATTACGGTCGCCATCATCTACGCCGGTGTGCGAAACGGCATTGAACGCGTTTCCAAGGTGATGATGCCGATTCTGATCGTCCTTTCCGTTATCATTGCCGTTTATTCCGTAACAAGACCGGGCGCACTGGCAGGCGTGAAGTATTTCCTTGTTCCGAACCTCAAAAACTTTTCATGGATGTCCGTTGTTGCCGCCATGGGACAGATGTTCTACTCCCTCTCGATTGCGATGGGTATTCTGATCACCTTTGGCTCCTACATGAAAAAAGACACCTCGATCGAGGATTCCACACGCAACGTCGAAATCTTTGACACTGCCATTGCGATCATGGCAGGCCTGATGATCATTCCTGCCGTCTTTGCCTTCTCCGGCGGAAATCCGGATACCCTGCAGGCAGGACCTTCCCTGATGTTTATCACCATCCGAAGGTATTCGCCAATATGGCTTTGGCACTGTGATCGGTATTCTGTTTTTCCTTCTGGTGCTGTTTGCCGCACTGACCAGCTCCATCGCACTGACAGAAAGCGCCGTTTCCACCTTTGAGGATGAGCTCGGCTGGGGCCGTAAAAAATCGACCGTTCTGATCGGCGTTATCATGATTGCGCTCGGAACGCTCTCCTGCCTTGGCTACGGACCGCTTTCCTCCGTCACCATTCTTGGCATGCAGTTCCTGGATTTCTTCGACTTCCTGACGAACTCCGTGATGATGCCAATTGCTGCCATTGCCACCTGTCTTCTCGTTTCGAGAGTCATCGGTGTGGCAAAAATCGAGGAAGAAATCATCCACGGTGAGAGCCGCTTCCGCAGAAAGAAAATCTTTCTTGTCATGATCCAGTATCTCTGCCCGGTGTTTGCACTGATCATTCTGTTCAGTTCCGTGGCAAATGCATTCGGCTGGATCACCATGTAATGAATCTGTAAACGATGAAAAAAGATTGTTTTCGAAACACGATCACGATTTCGAAAACAATCTTTTTTTATCCAAATCTGTCACACCAGCATCAGGAATCCGTCAGCAGCAGAATATCTTCCTCCTTCAGATACAGCTCCTTTGGAATCCCCATTTCCGGGCTCCAGTCTGTTTTTGCGATATTCCACTGCAGCCAGCTGCATTCGGCATTCTTCCGGAACGAAATGTTCCATTCAAACGGATCTTCCCAGATTTCGGATTCGTTGACCGGAAATACATTTTCCTCACCCGGCCTTTCTACTGTGGCCAGAAAATGTGCCCGGATGCCGACTGCGCGGATATCGTCTGCAATTTCCCGCTCCTTTACGTGCAGCGTTACGCCCCAGTCCACGGCCCGCAGCGTGTGCGCATCCACCCGCTCGGCCGCCGAAATGTTCTTGCAGCCCGACAAAATTGCCGCTGTGCGCGTCTTCGGATTCTGGAAAAATTCCTTCAGCGGTTCCATGACTTCCATCTTTCCCCGGTTCATACAGCTGACCGTATCGCAGAGGCGGTACACCTCATCGCGGTTGTGTGATACGAAGATGACCGGTTTTCCGGCCTCCTTCAGATGTTTGTACATCTCCTGCTCCAACTGCCATTTCAGATAGGTATCGAGCGCTGAAAACGGCTCGTCGAGCAGAATCAGCTCCGGCTCTGCTGCGAGCATCCGTGCCATCGCGACGCGCTGTTTCTGTCCGCCGGAAAGCTGTCCCGGGATCTTTTTCTCCAGCCCTTCCAGCTGAAACTGGCGGATCAACGATTCCGTCCGGCTCCGGTCCGGCCGTTTTCCCATGCCTGCCTCAATATTCTGCACAACATTCATATGCGGAAACAGGGCGTAATCCTGGAACATATAGCCGACTTTCCGCTTCTGCGGCGGCAGATTGATTTTTTTCTCCGAATCAAACAGCACCTTGCCGTCAAGGACAATCCGCCCCTCATCCGGCTTTTCGATTCCGGCGATGCACTTTAAGGTCATGCTTTTTCCACAGCCCGACGCGCCGAGAATCGCAAAAATCTCCTGCTCCGCCCGGAACTGCATATGCATAAAAAATCCGTCCAGCTTTTTCGTAATATCTACTTCAAGCGCCATTCTTTATCCTCTACCACTGTTTCTGATTTTTCTTTCTCCGGTTACCCAGAAGGTTCATTGCCGTCATCGCAAGGAATCCGACAAGCAGTACGACAGCAGACCAAAAACCCGCCGTTTTATAATCCCCGTCCTGAATCACCATTGCGATTTTCTGGGAAACGGTACCCGTCTTTCCCGGAATATTTCCGGCCAGCATCGACGTCGCACCGTACTCACCGAGCGCCCTTGCAAATGCCAGTACCGTACCGGAGAGCACGCCGGACCTGCCGATGGGATGACCACTTTCCAGAAAATCTTCCACTCCGACATACCAAGCGTCCGCGCCGCATAGATCAGGTTCGTATCCACCTGCTCAAATGCCGCTCTCGTATTGCGGTACATCAGCGGAAACGCGATGATTGTTGCCGCCAGAATACAGCCAAGCCATGTCTGTACTGCCTTGATACTGAAATTCTCATACAGTGCAGCACCAAACGGACGGCGGAGGCTGAAAATCAGAAGCAGGAAAAAGCCTGCAACGGTCGGCGGCAAAATCATCGGAAGTGTCAGAAAGCCGTCAATCACCGCACGCGCGCCGGGACGCAGCTTCATCACCGCACGCGCGGCAAAAATACCAAAGAAAAAGGACAGAATCGTCGCCACAATACCGGTCTTGATCGAAATGACAAGCGGGCTCCAGTCCAGTGACTGTAAAAAATCCAGTATTTCCTGCATAACATTTCCTTTCTATCCACGGCAGCCCTGCATACCTGCATCACGCATCCTGCCCGGATTTTCTCTGATGCAAAACCACCGTCCGTAGAAACGAAATCTTTCTTTTTCGGACGGTGATTTCAAATCCCTGCTGTTTTTTGTGGGATCTTCTTTTTATTCTACCTCTGTATCAAAGTAATAATTCCGGAAGATTGCGGCTGCCTCATCGGAAGTCAGAAACTCTACAAAGTCTTTCGCTGCTGCCTGCTCGGTCTCATCTGCCTCTTTGTTGACAACCTGTGCTGCCGGGTAGATGACATTTCCGGTCAGATCGTACGGAACGACCTGCAGAACCTTCAGACGGTCCTCCAGACCGTAGGTATCGGAATAATAAACCGTACCAACTCGTTGGATCCCTCTGCAACTGCGGAAGTAACGGCTCCTACGTTTGCACACTCATTGATTTCCACGCCGCTGAGCGCTTCGGAAACCTGCTGGGTTGTGATGGCCGATACGTCGTCTGCTTTCTCCAGAATGCCTGCATTGACCAGTGCTTCTCTTGTGTATTTTCCAACCGGAACGGAACCGTCTGCCAGTGCGATGCTGGATGCCTTGTTCAGATCCTCCAGGCCCGTAACTTCTGTATTGCTTCCCTCATAGGTTACAACGCAGACCTGATTGTTTACGATATTGTGGCGGGTTCCCTCAACCAGAAGATTCTCTTCCTCAAGCTGATCCATCTGTTTTGCTGCTGCGGAGAAGAATACGTCGCAGGATGCACCCTCTTCGATTTGTGTCATCAGGGTTCCTGAACTGTCATAGCTTCCAACCAGTTTGACATTCGGCTGGGTCTTATTGTACTCGCTGATCAGCGTCTCCATTACGGAGTTCAGGCTCTTTGCGGCAAATACGGTGACAGTGGTATCGTCAAATACTTCGCCGTCTGCTGTGCTCTTGGCACTGGATGCGCTCTCTGCTTCCGAAGAAGCGCTGGATGCAGATGTGCTCTCTGCCTTGGAGCTGCTCTTACTGGAAGAATCTGTGGAATTGGAAAATCCGCATGCGGCAAGAGAAGGTGCCATAGCTGCCATCAGAAGAATGGATACGGTTTTCTTTTTCATGATAATTGACTCCTCATTTTGTATATTTACGTATGAAGCGCCGGATGTGCACCTTTTCGTTTTCCGGTTTTGCTGACCGGATCTGAATGAGCTGTGCGGCAATGCTGATTGCAATCTCCGCCGGCGTCTCGCTTCCGATCTCGATTCCGATCGGGGCATAGACACTGTCGAGCTGTTCTCCGGTAAAACCCTGCGCTTCCAGTTTTTCGCGCACATACTTTGTCTTTCTGCGGCTTCCCACCACACCGATGTACGATGCGCCGGTGCGAAGCGCAAACGCTCGGCATCCGCATCGCACCGGTGGCCGCGTGTCACAATCACGAGATAATCATTTTTCCGGATCGAAAGAATCTCGTCCAGTTTCGTAAAATCCACCAGCATGGTCTGCCCGGCGTCCGGGAACAATGCTTTGTCCACATATTCCTCCCGGTCATCGAGTACGATACAGCAGAAATCCAGATGATGCAGCACCGGAACGAGTTCCTGGGCCAGATGGCCGCCGCCGAACAGATAAACCTTTCCGTCGTAGCAGAATTCCTCGGCGTAATACGTTTTCCCGTCCAGTTCCAGAATCCGGCAGTGGCCCGCTTTTTCCTGTGCCGCCGGAAGCATTTCCCACGCTTCTTTTTCCAGCACGCGGATGCCGGTTCCGTCCAGCGCAAAAAAAATCCAGTAACTGCGGTACTGCTCCTGCGCCGCAAGCGCCTGCGCCAGACTTTCTGCTTCGCCGTGCGCTCCATTCATAAAATAGAAGCACACCTTCACTCTGCGCCGCAGACCATGCCAAGCCCCTTCCCCTCTCCGGTTCCGAGATCGTATTCTCTGTATTCACTTTTCTTCTCCTGCACCAGCTCCTGCGCATGCAGAACCGCCTGATATTCCAGGTTTCCGCCGCCGATAGTTCCGAAAATCCGTCCTTCCCGGCCGACCAGCATATAGGCGCCCGTCGTGCGCGGAATGGAGCCGTCCCCTTCGGTGATAAAGGCAAGAACCGTGTCCTGTCCCTCTTCCAGCTGTGCAAGCAGTTTCCGGTAAAGTTCGTCCATGTTTCCTCTCCTTGTGTCTGATCTCTGGTCTACTTTTCCGTCACAAGTTCGATGGTGTCACCCTTTTGAATCGTGCCGCCGCGCAGCACCACCGCGAAAACGCCCTCCCGCGGCATGATGCATTCACCCATGCGTTTGAAAATCTCGCAGTGGCTGTGGCACTCCTTTCCGATCTGCGTCATCTCAAGCAGCGCATCCCCGCAGGAAAACCGCGTGCCGACCGGCAGATTCCGGAAATCATATCCTTCCACGATCAGGTTTTCCCCGAAGGCGCCGAGCGGAATATCCGCCCCCTTTGCACGGAAGGCTTCTATTTTTTCATACGACAAAAGGCTCACCTGGCGGTGCCAGTGCCCGGCGTGTGCATCGCCCTCGATGCCCCAGTCTTCCACCAGCTTCGCCGTTTCCACCTCGTGCTTTGCCGTTCCCCGTTTTTCACTGATACAGATTCCTATGATTTTTCCCATTTCTTTTGTTTCCTCTTCTTTTCGAACCGCCGTCATTTCATCCGCCGATACCGGACATCAGGTGATGCTCTGTCATATCCTTCGGCCGCTCAAAGCAGTGTTCCATCGGCTTTTTTAAGATTGCCTGTGCCATCACATCCCGCAGATCCGTCGCCGTTCCGTTCTGCAGAACTCCCGCAGATCCACGCCGTTCTCATAGCAGAGACAGAGCTTTAAAAAGCCGCGGCTTGTCAGCCGTACGCGGTTGCAGCTTCCGCAGAACTTTCCGTGGATCGCGCTGATAAAGCCGACGGGCATCGACAGCTTTTCGTACCGCACATAAGCCGCAGGACCGTTTCCTTCTTTTTCCTGGTCCGGCGTACATGCCCCATACCACTGTTCCAGCTCTGTTTTCAGCGCCTCATTCGACGGACCACGTACGATTTTCCGGCGCCCACCGGCATCACCTCGATGAACCGCACCGGGACTTTTTCCTGCTCTGCAAATTCAATCAGTTCCTGCGCATGCAGTTCTTTTCGATGCACCGCATTCAGCTTCACTAAAAGACCCGCCTCTTTGGCCGCGCAGATACCCTGCTTTACCTGCTCCAGCGCATCGCGTCCCGGTAAGCGCCGCAAACTCTGCCGCATCCACTGTATCCAGGCTCACATTCACACTGTCACAGCCGGCCGCCTTCAGATCCCTCGCACACGATGCCAGGCGTACGCCATTCGTCGTGATCCCAACGGATGCGGTGCCCGGCACTGCTTTTATTTTCTGCACCAGCTCCACGCACTCTTTTCTTACCAGCGGTTCCCCTCCGGTAATCCGGTAATGCGTGATGCCAAGCCCAGCCGCGGCGTGCACAATCTTCAGCATCTCTTCGACGGTAAGCGGTGGATTCTGTTCCGCCTGCTCCAGTGCACAGCCCGCCGCACTCTCCGGCATACAGTACCGGCATCTCAAATTGCACGCGTCCGTGATGGAAATCCGCAGGTAATCTATCGTTCTGCCATACTGATCCTTCATCGTTTATCTGCCTTTTCCAAAACCGCAGTTCGGGAAGGTGCAGACCTTGCAGTTCAGGCAGAGACCGCCCTCGCCAAGACCGGCCAGCTCCTCCGCTGTCACCTCATCATCTGCAATGAGGCGCGGCAGGACAAGATCGAAAATCGTCCGTTTCGAATACATGACGCATCCCGCAGGCCGACGATCGGTGTTCCGTTTTCGCATACGCCAGAAGGAACATAGCTCCCGGCAGCACCGGCGCGCCGTAGGAAACGATGCGTGCTCCGGTATTTTTGATCGCCAGCGGCGTCTTGTCGTCCGGATCCACACTCATTCCTCCGGTGCAGAAGACAAGATCGGCACCCGCTTCCATCGCGCGGCGGCATCCGTCTGTGATCTTCGATGCATCATCATCGTAAACCTCATGAAAGATCATCTCCGCGCCGAATTCTGCCAGCTTTTCCTGGATAACCGGTGTGAAGGTGTCCTCGATCCGATGGTAATACACTTCATTTCCCGTTGTCAGAACCGCAAATTTTTTCTTGTGGAACGGCTTTAAGGTCAGGATCGGCCCGTCGGAACAGACTGCCTGTGCCGTCTCCATCTTCTCTTTTTTGATGACGAGCGGAATAATTCTCGTTCCCGCCAGTTTGTCGCCTTTTTTCACGTATGTATCACCGTGGCGCGTCGCAATCATCATCTCGCCGAGGCTGTTTACTTTTTTCAGCTTCTCGCGGTCCACTTTCAAAAGACCGTCGCAGTCCGCGATCAGTTCAATTTTTCCTTCTTTGACATCGGACGGATGCATGTGATCGTTTTTACATATATCGTAAAGAATCTGTGCCGCCTCATTTTCATGCAGCATTGTATCGTCCTTTTCCCAGATGTAAATGTTGTCCTTTCCGACACTTAACAGCACCGGAATATCTTCTTCTGTAATGATGTGGCCTTTGCGGAATACCGCATCTTTTGTCACACCTTTGATAATCTGTGTAATATCGTGGCAGAGCACCTGGCCTACCGCGTCTTCTGTTTTCATCAGTTTCATCTGAAACGCCTCACTTTTTCTATTTGAATCTATTCCAGTTCCCCGCAGATCACTTCCAGCACGCTTCCGGCGATGCACCGCGCCTTATCGGAAATCGTGAAGCAGTTCTGCAGTTCTTCTTTCCGCGGATCGATGTCCGCAATCTTAAATCCCTTCGTCACCGGATAGCCGTCGCGGATCAGCCCGCGCAGCAGACCGGAGAGAGATGCTTCCACAGGTACCGTCCCGTTTTCTGTCTCAATCTCTGCAATCACAGCCCTGGCTTCCACAATGTCTCCGATCGAAGCCGCATTCCGCAGAATACCTTCCGCCTGTGCATGCATCACACGCTCTTTTCCGTACCCGCCGATGATGCCCGGAATGCCAGTGTTCGGAACCGCGCTTCCGCTTCGGATCACGCGTCCAAGATTATGACCGCGCTTCGTCTCAATTACAACATCCACATCTTCTCCTGCCGTAAAGCCCGGTCCGAGGGCAATCACAAGCGGCGCCATCTCTTTTGTCGTCCCGAGATTTTTCTTCGCCAGAATCGCATCGACACGACGGCCGGGCGAAGTGCTGCAATGCTTAGTCCCGCCGGATCCACGAGCACCGGAACACCATCTTTCTTCCAGATCCGTTCCATTTCCTGTTCCAGAAGTTCTTTCCGGTTCTTTTTCTCTGCGAGATCCACGTCCATGCGCACGGCTTCCACGTCCTCTACCCTGCACTGCCGGCATATACCGCTTCGCTCAAAGCCACCTGCCGCCGGATCGCCGCCGGGTGCTCTGCTTCCAGAACCAGCAGACGAAAGCCCGCTTTTTTCAGACGATGGATCGTACCGGTTGCAAGATCTCCTGCTCCCCGTACCACGATCAGATCTTTCTTTTTCATCTTCGCTGTCTTCCTTCTTTCGTTTCAGCAGCAGCCGTTTTCTTCCGTCTTCCGCGGCCTGCTTCGTTATTCTTGTTTGAGAATAACGCTTTCCATTAATAAAAATACAGGAAAGGACCCGTTTTGTCAACGTGTCCCCGTAAAAAATGTTATTTTTCTTCTGTTCCAAACCACTTCTGAAACGACGCATCGGCGCCTGCGCGGACTTCTTGTTCAAACTTCCGGTACCGCTTCAGGATTCTTTTCCCTCCGGGGTCAGTACCGTCTGGCCGCCGTTGCTGCCGCCCCGGTTGCCCTGTACCAGCGGGATGCCGAGATCCTCCTCGGCGCGCTTTAAGATTTTCCATCCCTTCGAGTACGCCATCTGCATGCATTTGCAGCCCTTCAAAAGGGAGCCGGTTGCTTCCACATGCTCCATCAGCTCCGCCACACCGGGACCGAAGGCATGATCCGTCCGGCTGACGCGCAGCCGCATGTCGTACCGCAGCTTCTGTCGTAATGTTTCTTCTTTTTCTTCCATTTCCACCTCACACCTCTACAACAGCACACGGTACTCCGCCTCATAGGCAAGTCCCGCCGTCTGAAGTGCCGCAAGGATTTCTTTTCCCTCTTCCGGCGCTGCTTTCCAGGAAAGGCCGCAGCCCGCCGTAATTTCCCGCGGAACGGGGATCATCCTTCCCGGCAGGCCGTGCGCTCTCGCATACTGCTCCATCTGCATCGCCTGCGTTGTCCCCGCAAACGTCAGAATCCAGGTTTCTTTTCGCTGTCTCATATCGTTTCTTCCTTTTTCCAGCTTCTTTTGTATCCCGGATGCCGGCTGCCGCCTCTCTCACTGCTGCATTTCTTCTTCGGCAAACTCCCGCAGAGCCTGCGCGGCAATCCGGACTTCTTCTTCCGTCAGTACATGGGAAAAGCTGAACCTCACGGCTCCCTGCTCCCGTGTCCCGAGTGCTTCGTGCATCAGCGGCGCGCAGTGTGCCCCGCTTCGGACTGCAATACCATAGTTCTCATACAGCCAGTCGCTGACATATCCCGAATCACAGGAGCCGATGTTTAATGCCGCCGTTGGTACCCGCTGCTGCAGATCGTCTGTTCCATATAAAGTAAGTCCCGGGATTCCCTGAATTTCCTCCAGAAAGAGATGCATCAGCTCCCTCTCTCTTTTGTAAATCATTTCAATCCCCGTCTTCTCCAGATATTCCAGCGCTCCCAGAAGTCCCGCAATTCCGTGGACATTTAAAGTTCCCGCTTCCAGATGCTCCGGCATCGCCGCAGGCTGTTCTTTTTCATAGCTTCGGATTCCACTTCCGCCCATTTTGAGCGGCCGGATCGAAAGTTCGGGACGAACGTAGATTCCGCCGGTTCCCTGCGGCCCTAATAGTCCCTTGTGGCCGGAAAAACAGAGCACGTCGATCCCGCTTTTCTGTACATCAATCGGCAGAATCCCCGCTGTCTGCGCCGCATCGACGATCAGACGCAGGGAATGGCGTTCCGCAATTTCGCACACCCGCGCAAGATCCGTGATATTTCCGGTCAGGTTGGAGCATGCGTGACGACAAACGCTTTCGTGTTTTTCCGCACTGCCGCTTCCATCTGATCATAATCGATCCTTCCAGATACATCCGCCGGAATCACGGAAAGCTCCAGTCCCTGTTTTTCCAGTGCATACAGCGGGCGCAGAACGGAATTATGCTCGCAGACTGTCGTGATCACATGATCCCCCGGCCCGAAGAGTCCGAAAATTGCCGTGTTCAGTGCTCCGTATCGTTGCACGTAAATGCAATCCGCTCCGGACTCTCCGCGTGAAACAACTCTGCCAGCCGCATTCTCGTCTCAAAGACGATGCGGCCCGCATCCAGTGTCGCATCGTGTGCACCGCGGCCTGCATTTCCACAGCCGCGCAGTGCCTGGATCATACGCTCCTCTGCTTCTTTTGGATGCCACAGCGACGTTGCCGCCGAATCGAGGTAAATCATGGCTTAATCACGCGGTCTGCGCTGCTCATGCGCTCCACGATGTCATACATGTTGGTCACACTGCCGATCTGCAGCTTTTCGGTGATGCCGTAGAAGTTCAGGCATGTTCCACAGGTCAGAATTTCAACGCCGCGCGCTACCAGATCTTTCAGATCCTCCAGGGACTCGGAACCCTCGCAGGTCAACTTTGCACCGCCGTTGTAGCACAGAATCGTATCCGGCAGCTCATCCTGCTGGGTCAGTGCATAAAGGAAGCTCTTCATCAGAATTTTACCCAGCTCCTCGGCTCCTTCGCCATATGGTCTGCAGAAAGAACGACGAGTTTTGTTTTCTTTGCCGCCGGTACGAGGCATACGGTTTTCTCTTCTGTTTCAGCCGGCTCTGTTTCTGATACGGTGAACTCCACATGATACTCTTTTTCTTTCTTCTCTTTTACCAGAAAGCCATATCCTTTCTGCTGCGCCATTTTTTCCAGGTTCTGCACGGCGATTTCATTATCCACCAGAACCTCCACTTTTCCGCTTCCCGCAAGTTCTGCAATCGCATTTTTTGCCTTTACCAGCGGTACCGGGCACACATCACCCATTGCGTTTACTGTCTTTTTCTCCATCTCTGCCATTTTTCATCCTCCCTGCCTTACCATTTCCTGCTCTGTGTCACATAAATTTCGGTTCCTGCCGGCTCTGTGATTTTTCCAACGATTGCTGCCGGAATCCCCTGCTCCAGCAGTTTTCTCTGCATTTTTTCTGCATCCACGGCATCCACGGCCATCAGAAGCCTCCCGACTGTCTGCGGGTCAAACAGCACCTCCTGCATGCCGAACGGTATATCCTTAAAGGTCACATGCTGCTCCAGATGATTCCGGTTCCGCTGGCCTGCCGCAGTGATCAGAAACTCCTCCGCCGCTTCCACAGCCCCCTGGAACACCGGAATCTGATCCGCCCAGATATGGCAGGACACGCCCGACTCCATCATCTCATGCAGATGTCCTAGGAAACTAAAGCCCGTTACATCGGTACAGGCATGAATGTGATACTTCCGTGCCGTCTCCGAGGCGTACTTATTCAGCGTCATCATCGATTCCACTGCCTTTTGAAATCCCCCCGGGTTTTCCTCCCCGACGCGGTGCGCCGCACAGAGAATGCCGGTTCCGAGCGGTTTCGTCAGAATGAGCAGATCACCCATGCGGCCCGTATTGTTCTGCCAGATCCGGTCCGGATGCACGGTTCCCGTGACAGAAAGGCCGTATTTTACACTGTCATCCGCAATCGAATGACCGCCGGAGAGCGATCCGCCCGCCTCCTGCACCTTTTCCGCGCCGCCGCGCATGATTTCTCCGAGGACATTCAGATCCATCTGTTCCGGAAAGCAGACGATATTCAGCGTCCGCACCTCTCCGCCCATCGCATAGATGTCGCTTAAGGCCATTCGCCGCCGCAATTTTTTCCAAACGTGTACGGATCCTCCACCACCGGCGGAAAGAAATCCAGCGTCTGGACCATCGCAAGGTCGTCCGTCAGCCGGTAGACGGATGCATCGTCTTTGCTGTCATAGCCCACCAGCAGATTCGGATCCTTTTCCCCTTTCGGCAGCTTCTCCAGAATATGTTCGAGCACGCCTGCCCCGAGCTTTGCCGTACAGCCGCCGCTCTTACAGAAAATAATTTTTTCTTCTTCCATCGTTACCTGTTCCCTCTTTTTTCAGCTTCTTCCGCACTCTCCGTCCGTTCCGCGCAGAAGTCCCAACGCATGCGGCAGTATCAAGTACAAATCCAAG
>ENA-OQBT01001064-OQBT01001064.1-human-gut-metagenome-genome-assembly--contig:-NODE-1064-length-12533-cov-2.618330_pt1 | contig 12533 bp, 19 predicted proteins | sample MGYA00242749_ERZ504557 | MGnify/ENA primary metagenome ERZ504557 (study PRJEB26092, sample SAMD00036243) | human gut metagenome | host: Homo sapiens | study: EMG produced TPA metagenomics assembly of... | reverse complement strand
GTGCACAAAGGACTTCGGGTCGGCCGGCGGCTCGACCTGCACCACGAGCTCCACGCCGCCGACGTCTATGCCACGGGCGGCCACGTCGGTGGCCACCATGACACGCACATCGCCGGAATCGAACGCAGCGAGGTTGCGATCGCGCTGGTTCTGGTTCAGGTTGCCGTGCAGCTCGGCGGCCGGAATGCCGTTCTGCGTCAGGTTCTTGGCGAGCTTCTTGGCTGGAACTTGGTGCGGGTGAACAGGATGCGGCGGCCTTCGCCCGAGGCGAGCATGCGCACGAGTTCGTGCTTGTCGCCGCGCGTGGTTTCGAACACGTGGTGGGTCATCAGGTCGGGTTCGGCGGTGGCCGAATCGACCTCGTGCACCTTGGGATCGTGCAGGAAGGTGTTCACCACTTCATCCACGCCGTGATCGAGCGTGGCGGAGAACAGCATGTGCTGGGCGTCGGGCGAAATCTGCTCAAGCAGTCGCTTGACCGGTGGCAGGAAGCATATCGGCCATTTCGTCGGCTCATCGATGACCACGACTTCGACGGACGAGAGCGTGAGCGCCTGCTGGCGCAGCAGTCCTCAAGGCGGCCCGGCAGGCGACCACGATATCGGCGCCGGCCTTCAGATCGCGGATCTGGTGGATGTACTTGACGCCGCCGTACACCGTGGTGGTGTTCATGCCGAACGTGTGGGCCAGCGGCATCAGCACGTCGTTGATCTGGTTCGCGAGCTCGCGGGTGGGGCCAGCACCAGGCCGCGCGGGTGCGGTAGGAAGTCGTCGGCGCGGCGCTCTTCCAGGCTGGCCTTCTTGCGGCGCTTGATTTCCTTGCGGAACTCCTCCATCGCGATTTCGCCGAACGAATCGTAGGAACCGAGCGGGTGACCAGCGGAATGGAGAATGCGAGGGTTTTGCCGGAGCCGGTGCGCCCTCGGCCGAGAATGTCGCGGCCGGCCAGTGAATCGGGCAGGGTGTCGGCCTGAATGGGGAATGCGTCTTCTTGTCATCTGCCGCAAGCACGCGCACCAGCGGTCCGGGTACGCCAAGTTCGCCAAAGGTAAGGGGGCGGGATTCCGCGCTGTCGTTCATCTGGAAATCAGCGGAATCGTCACGATCATCGAAATTATTACGGGGCACAGTGGCCTTTCATGTCAAAGGTTACGCAAATTACGCAAGCTTTCCGAGCTTAGCGTAAGCCCCCTACTTTGCTTGGTGCTCGCCACACTGTCATCCCACTCTTTACTTATGACCCCATGGGGCGGTAACTCGCCCATGGGGCGGCAACTTGCCCATGGGGCGGTTTGAAGAAATTGTGAAACCGCAGAATAAAGCCATTTTCACCTACCGCCCCATGAGGGTTTTACCACCCCATGGGATATTTGCCGCCCCATGGGTTTTACCACCACGTAAGGCGAGCACCGCTCCATGGAACACGCAAATGGCCCCCACCCGTGAAGGTAGGGGCCATTGTGCAAAAGGGCTGAGCCAAGATACAGCCCAGTAGCCCTAAAACACACTACAAAATATCCGGATCGTCTTTGGCAATAGTGCCGGTTGCCTTGCCAATGGCCTTCAGGCCGTGGTAGGCCACAAGAATCACGATCGTGCCAATGGCAATGCCGTTGAAGGAAATGCCACCAACAGTGAACGCGAATTGGCCGATGGCAATGATCATGGTGATGGCTGCCACCATGATATTCAGCGGCTTGTCGAAGTTGACCTTGTTCTCCACCCAGATGCGGATACCGATCATGCCGATCATGCCATACAGCAGCGTGGTCACGCCACCGAGCACGCCGGCGGGGATCGTGTTGATCACGGCACCGAACTTCGGGCACAGGCTCAGGATCAGCGAGGACGGCGGCGCACCAGAGGCGGCGGTGGAGTGACACCTTTGGTGGCGGCCATCACACCGATGTTCTCCGCCGTAGGTGGTGGTGCCGGAGCCGCCGCCGAAGCCGGCGAGCGTGGTGCCCAGGCCGTCGGCCATGAGGCGGTGCCGATCTGATTGTCGTAGTCGCGGCCGGTCATTTGGGCCACGGACTTGACATGGCCGACGTTCTCAGCACAAGCACGAGCACAACGGGGATGAACATGGGAAGGATGGAGAAATCGGCCTGCGGCAGGTGGAACTTCGGGAAGCCGATCCATGCGGCGTCGCCGATGGCGGAGAAGTCGACCTGGCCACGGATGCAGCATATACATAGCCGATGATCACGCCGACCAAAATATTGAGGCGGCCCAGCAAGCCCTTGAACAGCACGGCCACGAGCAGCACGGCCAACAGGGTAACCAGTGCGGTGTCGGGCGCGGCTTGGAAGTTGGTCCACACGGAAGGTGCCAGATTGAAGCCGATGATGGCCACAATCGCGCCGTTGACCACGGGCGGCATGATGATGTCGATCCATTTGGAGCCGGCGTAATGCACGAGCACGCCAACCAGGGCCAGCAGAATACCGGTGACCATGATGCCGAAGCTGGCGACCGCAATGCCCTTGTTGGCGGTGGAGACCGCGGTGATCGGTGCAATGAAGCGAAGGACGAGCCCAAATAGCTCGGCAGCACGTTCCTGTTGATAAGCAGGAACAGTGCGGTGGACATAGCGTGAAGAACAGGGTGGTGGACGGGTCGAAGCCCGTCAGAATCGGCACCAGGAAGGTGGCACCGAACATGGCGATGACGTGCTGTGCGCCGATACCGGCGGTGCGCACCCAAGTCAGACGTTCATCGGGCTCGACTACCTCGCCGGGCGCCAGCGTCTTGCCGTCGCCATGCAATTGCCATTGGAAGATATTGGACATTACTACTCTCCTCGCTCTCGCTTGGGGCACGGCATTCACAACCAGCCGCACCACGCACCATTCTAGCTCACGAAGATTTTGTGAAGTCTCTCTTCCGGGAAAGGCTATTTGCCGTAATACTCCAGCAGGTGTGGGTCGACGGCCTGCACCACATCCACAAATCGCCATTGGAGAGATACGGGCGCTTGAATTCGCGCCACGGCTCCACCTTTGACCTCCCAGCGGCCGGTCGTCTCGTCGAGCACGGGCCGGGCGGTCTGCTCCCAGCGCACACGCTTGGAGGTGCGGCCGGTTTCCGGGTCGCGGCGTGTATAGTGCAGGCAGGTGCAGTTGGTGATCTTCCAGTCGTCCGAGTCGGCGCGATGCAGGAATTCCTCGTCGGCCAGATCCTCGATGGTGAGCATCAGGCGAGCATGAAGTCGCCGTGGGTGACCATGACCACGGATTCCGAATCGGATTTGCGGCTCAGCGAGGTCAGGATGTTGTGCACACGGTCCTCGGCCACATCGGCAATCGACTCGCCTGCCGGCGGACGCCAGTACAGCGGATCGGTGTTCTTGAAGTTCCAGTTGCGTGCGTAGTTGTTTTTGAATTCGTCCTTGGTGATGGTGTTGATTTCACCCCAGGAACGTTCGCGCAGCACACGGTTCTCCTCCCATTTGGCCTTGGGCAGGGCATGGTGGCTGCGGTTTCGCGGGTGCGCACGTATGGCGAGACCATGTAACGGTCGAACAGCTGCTGCTGGCTGACCAGCCAACGACCGATGCAGCCGGCCTGCTTGCGTCCGGTGGCGGTGAGTCTCCAGGAGCGGTCGGGTACGGTGACGTTGTCCTGCGTATACAGGGAGTTGTCACCCTGTTCGCCCGCCTGGACGATGACGTTCGCTTCGGATTCGCCATGCCGGATTACGTATAGATCGAGCGGCATGCTCATATGGATTCCTCTTTCGTTATTGGTTACGTTGTGTTGTTTTCTGCTGTTTCCTACTTGACCCGCGTTATGGTGTCCCCCTTGACCATGAACGCATGCCGGGCCATGTCGATCATCGGCTGGTCGAACTTCGAGTCGGTGTAGAACTCGTCGACGACGGCGTCCGGACCGTACAGCTCGCGGAACCTCCTGGCCTTGTTGGTGTTGAAGTTGAGGTACGTGACCTTCATCGTCTCCACATCCACCTCGCTGGCCACGAGATTCCTCACGCCGAGTCTGCGGCAGGCCTTCCCCACCGTCAGATCGAAGGATGCGGTGAGGATCACATCGTCCGACTCAGGCTGGTACCAAGCTTGATACGTGCGTAATATCGGTCCCAGAAATCGTCCACGAGCTGTTCGACGCTCGCCACCCGTTTGGATCGGCTCAGTTCCGTGAGATAGCCTTCGGTCATCTTGCCCACGCCGTATTCCATCTGTTCAAGCGTGGCCCGGCCAAGCTTGTATTTGACCGCGTACCGCAGCACGGGGGCGATATAGCGGAACACTTTCGGGTCGTGGCGGGCGGAATACAGGTACAAGTCGAACAGGCTTTCGCCATCATAGATGGTTCCGTCGAAATCGAATACGCGCATACCTTCTGCTTCTACTCTGTTATTCCTTGTCTAAGGCTAATCTCGGTAAGCCGGCGAAAGCGCAAATACGCAGTGAATTTCACATGAACACTGTTTTTTGGATTGATTTCGGTACAGGTAACGTACACTGGTGACAGCGTGGAAGGAGGTGCGTAATGGCGACGTCTGAAATCGAACAATGGTGGATTGATAAGTTTCAGGAGAACCTGGGTCCGATTCGCAAGGTAGCCGGATGGACGACTCAGCAACTGGCCGACGAGCTGGGAGTCGCGCGACAGACGGTGTCTAACTTGGAGACCGGCAAAAGCCCGATGACCAAACTGCAGTATCTCGCTTTACGTACGGTGTTCAGCGCCGAGATCGCACGTCGTGAAGACCGCGATCTGGCACGCATCATCAAGACTTTGGTCGACGACCCATTGAGCAACGCATTCGCGAACGGCGCGCCCAAGAGCAAGACGGCGAGGCCGTTGCCGACAATGCCCCAGTCAATACAGGCTGTGGCAACGCTGCCGACAACGCCGCCACCGAGAAACGCAAGCCCAGTGCCGCCACATTGAAGGTTCAAAGACTGCCGCAACGGGCAAGCCCACGCTCAGCACGGCGATGCAGGCTCTCGCCGTCATCACCGGCGCATTGGCCAGTGGAACCGCCGCCGGCATCATCACCTACTTGATGTTCCCGGACGGCGGCCCGAACAAGCGCTGAGTCGCCGAAATATCGAAACGGATTGAACAACCCAGTTCGAAGCCCTGAGCACCATTTTGTCCGTGTCGCACCAGCGTTTCCCTCATTATCAGCTGTTTCGAGTTGCATGAATGCGCCGTTTATAGGCCGAGAATTTCGTGCTTTTTTGCATCAAATTCTTCTTGGGAGAGAATGCCGATATCAACCAATTCCTTCAATTTCTTCATCGCCTCGACTTGTTCTTCCACAGACATGGATGCCGTGTGAGAGGCGGGAGCAGCGGCTTCCGGCGCGGCGCAGGCGCCGGCGCTTGAACCGGGGCGGCCGTCATAGGATTAATGGCTTGTGCCATATTCATGCCCAGCAACATGCCACCATCGCCAAAGCCGTTGTCTTGGATGCCTTGCGCAATGCGCTGCTGGGCAGCCATATTGCCAGCTTGCTGGGAAACGCCCTCGTATGCGGCAACATTCATCTTATTCGAGGCGAACTGCTGCACGAGTTGACGTGATTGCTCGGTGAACTCGATACTTTCGATGCCCACACTGGACACTTCAAAGCCAAAACGATCATTCCACGTACCTGCATTGGCCCGATCGCCACGCACGCATGCTGCGATGTCATTCGCCTTGCCGGGCAATTGCGAAATACGATATTCATTGGACAACGAATTGATGGCCACAATAAACGACTGTACGAATTCGGACAGAATCTGCCTACGTGGCCCTTCATCATCGAATGAATACGACACGGTAGTGGCAGGCACAAAGTTACGAACGAATCGAACTGGATCAGTGACCTTTAGCGACATGGATCCGCGTGCGCGAATTTCCAAATCGACGCCATAGAACCGGTCGTTATACACCAGCGGCGCAGAAGTGCCGAATTTGATGCCACGAATCTCACGCAGGTTGACGAAGGCCACATATTTGGTGCGGCCAGGCTGACCTCCGAAGGTGAATCGATCGGCGACCTGGTTGAAGAACGATCCGATGCCGTCTCCGGCGAGCACGCTCTGTTCCCCGTTGCGATATTCATAACCGCCCGACTCGGTGATGACGTTTTCGATACCTGTTTCAGAGAAAATGAACGCCGCAGTATTCTCTGGCACATAGATACGCGAACCATTGGTGATTATTCCCTCGGAACCGTATTCATTCGAACCGCGATCGTTGTTGCTTCCGCGGGGAATGCCCGGCACAACGACGGTGTGTTCCGTGAACGGACCAGCGGTGATGATATCACGCCACAGGTCCGCGAATGTACCGCCGAGCGCGCCGGCGAACGCCTTAATAACTGCCATCTGTTTTCCTCGATATCTCAATGCACATGGCCGGTCTTGCGACTATGCAATCGCAAGACGGCCGTTATGCTGGCATGTTGGCTATAGCTGCGTTTCGCGATCGCAGTATTCGCATCGAACGACTTCTTTGCGATGACCGGAAAGCGGAGCGCCACAACCTTCACAATTCACCGAAACCACGGGTTCGGTAATCCCAAGCCCACTACGGAATGCGCCAAAAGTGTCCTTCAGCGCCCCGGCCAGAGCCTCCGTTCCGGGGATGGCCTTGTTGAAGACCGGCTCATCCATTGGCGTATACTGTCTGCCGCGTATACCCATGTATCGTCATCGTTCCTTTCTTGGAAAACCGTTACCTCGATACGCCAGTCTGATCACTGGCCCACCGATGCGAGCTTCTGCGCGCATCGAGTCATGACCTCGGTGTAGTAGGCCGAATCCTCACTGCTGAGGGAGTTTTCGTCAATGGCGTCTACCTTCTGGGAGAACTCAGAGTAACGCTTCATCATGCTGCATAGTCGGTAGCCATGCTGACCACGTTGTCGGATTTCTGATATTTGTTCATGAAGGCAACATACTCATCGATAAAGGCCTCGTAGCTGTCCATCGTGGACTTGAAGTCAGCACTGTCATTGGTGTTCTGCTGCGCCTTCTGATCCGAAGACTGGCCGCTCTGCTTATTGGCATCGCTGGAATCAGTGCCGTATCAGTGCTCTTATCATCCTGCTTCGCGGCGTCGCCGTCCGTAGACGTATCTTCCTTCTTCTCCGGAACCTGGATAGTGATGGACATGATGGTCTCGTCGTCAGTGTCACGAGAAACGCTCACACTGTATCCATCGGCGTTCTTGGCATTGAAACTGTCAGCGGACTTGTTATAGTCCACGGTGAAACCGTTGTCTTGCACGGACTTGACGTAGTCGGCATACTGCTTGGCGTCGGTGCCGCACACCTCGATGGAGAAATAGTCCGAAGACTCGCTTTTAATTTCACCCTTTGTGGATTTCGGCTGCGGCAGCAGCGCCGCGATATCCGACTCCGGCCATGAATATGCTTCGCACTTGGTGGCGAGCGATGCTTCCAATTCCGCCCGATCAGCCTTGGCCTTCGCGCCGTCACGAATTACGAACACGCCACCGATTACCAGACCCACAACGGTGATACCGACTGCCACCCAGGCCAGCACTCGGCCTTGCACCTTGTCGCTCGGGCGAGTCACGTATACGGCGAAGCCTGAGAGCAGTGCCGGAAGCACCGTGGCGAGCAGCAGTCCGCCCCAGGATCGGCCAGAAACATCCACAAATTGGGCGAGTACGAACAACGCTCCCCAGATAATGGCGAACACAGCCAGCTTGGAAGTCTTCTTCACCCCTTGTGCATTCGGAGCAAGCACGGCAGGCGCAGCGGCACCAGCAAAACCAGCGGCAGCACCGGCACCGTGTATGGCGGGTGCAGGAGCCACACCAATACGCTTGTCCAAAGAGGCGAGGAACTCATCAACGCGCTTGGCGCTTTCGTTTCCAGTCGCCTCCAGACGAATGGCGGTCCCAGCCGCACTGCGGGACTACGGTTAGCGTGCAGTTCACCACCTCGTAGGAGTGGAAGGAAAACAGCTCCGGGTCTGGGGTGTTTTTCGTATCCAAGCTAAACGTGGCGCCAGTAGTCAGCTGGTCGTGAATAACTTGGAACAGCTGTTGCGGACTGACCGCATATACACGATCGAACGGCGCGCCGGCGGGCTGCTGCGGTGCCGTAGCCGGAGTCATCGGAGTAGTGGCGGCCCCATCAGACGCTACGTTTGGCTGGCCAGCCGGTACAGTATTCGGCACGGTAGGCGCATTGTTCGCGCGATCTTCCGGTGCGTCATTCGTGCCTTCGGACGGTGGAACCGGCTGAGGTTGTTGATCAAACGGCGTTGTCATGATTCCTTCTTTCCTTGAGCAGCAGCATTACCAGCACAGAAGAGGCAATCCCGGCAACCGTTACGGTCAATCCGACTGCATGGCAAGCCGGTATCGTTTGCTCATCATTGCGTCCCTTCTTATTGCTCGCGTTGCTCTGCGATACATCGAAACCAGTGTATGGCGTTGTTATTATGTACGCAAATTAGCATTTTGTATTCATGTTAGCTTTATTGTCGATGCTTGATACCGCGCATGAACATCCTTTCCGCCACCGCACCTACACGGATGGCATCGACCATTGTCGGCGACACGCGCGGGCCATGCATCAGCTGACAACTGAATTTTTCGGCGTGTTTCCGAAAAGTCGGCGTCCTGTACGCTGGGAATCGAGCAACCGCGTACGATGGCGCAGCACAGCACCCGCAACACAGCGACAAGGAGCATAGGCAATGGCAGACATCCCCGAAGAACATTTGACCGAGGAACTGCTGGATCGGCTGCTCGCCAGCGCCAGCATTGAGCAGTATCTCGATGAGGGACTTGTCAGCGCACGCACGCTGACCGACTATCTGTTCGACCGTATGGAAGCCCATGGCCTGAAACGAGCCGACGTGGTGCGGGCATCCGGCCTCAACGCCACAGTGTTTATGACATTTTCTCCGGCAAAAGCCGCCCCGGCCGAGATCACGCATCATGCTGGCTTTTGGTCTCAAGTGCACATTACGCGAAACCCAACGGCTGCTTCGTCTTGCAGGCGTTTCCGAACTGTGGTGCAAACAGCGACGTGACGCGATTATCATCTGGTGCATACGCAATGGATTCGACCGCATTGCCACGGACGACGAGTTGTATCGTATGGGAGAGGCGACGTTGCTGCCGGCCGATTGACGACATTCGGCCCAACAACACTCACCAGTGAGACGCAAGTAAGAGGGCATCAAGGAGAGACATGGACGATAAGCAAGCGATGCATGCGATGAGCATCGACGATGCGTACCATGTTGAGCGCACGCTTGCTCGCGGACCTTCCGGCGTCACTGAACTGGTGAGCATTGACGGCAACGGCCCGTTCGTACGCAAGAAGATTCCCTCTCCCCTAGCGCAACGCAATGTGTGGGCGGTGCTCAGCGCCTGCCAGAGTAATCGTCTGCCGCGCGTGGAAGCGACGTACGAGCTGCCCGACCGGTTCGTCATCGTCTACGATTACGTGCCGGGCAGCACGCTTGCGCAAATTGCGGAGGAAAACGGGCGGCTTGCGCCGAATGTGGCCGTGCAGCTTATCGACCAAATTTGCGAAGCCGTGCAGGAGCTTCACCAGCACGGCGTTATCCACCGCGACATCACGCCGGCCAATATCATCCTGCTCGGGATGGCGCGCATCTCATCGATTTCGGCATTGCGCGCATATGGTCAGCGTCAAGCAATCGCTCGCGGGACACCACGGCGCTTGGCACTTATGGTTTCGCCTCGCCCGAGCAATATGCTTCGCCAAAACCGACGCGCGTTCCGACGTGTTCTCGCTTGGTCGACTGCTCGGATTCATGCTGACCGGCGTATATCCCGATGCCAGCGACTACGAGCAGCGACTTGCCGATGATGCCGCAGTACCGGCACGACTGCGCGCCGTCATCGGCTATGCGTGCGCATTCGAGCCCAGCAAACGGCCACAGAGCGTCCAGGAGTTTCGCCAGGCGCTGTTCTCCCAGTCCAATCCGCCTATGCCGAACGCATCATCGGCAAATCCGCCATCACCGAGCACAACGAACGACGTCACGTCGGCGTCTCGACTATTTCGGCGTCTGCACTTGAGCAAACGCGCCATCGTGCTGTGGTCCATCGTCGGAGCGGCGCTGGTGGTCGCCGCTATTGCGGGAGGCATTGTGTTGGCAGGCCAACTTGGCATTATCGGGTCGGCAACATCACCCGATTCCTCGACACAATCCAGCAGCCAATCAACCGATAAGCCGATGGCGGGCACTCCTCGAACGGGGCAGGAACCGACAATGCCAATGGCACGGGCGGAGTAGGCGGCACTGACGGCGCTGATGGAAACGGCCAAGACACCGTCACCGATAATCCTCTGAAAATAGTGGAATCCGGCTGGTCGGCGAACCAGCAAGGGTATGTCCACTACGCTTTCGCCCTGCGCAACACCAGTACGACCCAGCAGGTGCAGTATCCGCAGATTACCATTACGGGGCGGGCCAAAGACGGTTCCATCGTGTTCTCGCAGACGCAAACACTGATTATGGCATTCCCGAATCAGACTGTATATAACGCCGGCCAAGCGGGCGAGGGCACGGCCCCGGCCACCGTAGATTTCGTTGTGCTTAGCCTGATACGTACAACGTCACCGAGGCTCAAGGAACCGCTACCTTCCCCATCAGCGGAACATCCAAAATAGACAACAGGGACGGCGGCACGACGTTCAATGGCGAGGTCCGCGCCACAACAGACGGATTCAAGCCATCCGATGGGCAGCAAATCAAGATTTCCCTAGTACTGCGCAACGCACAGAACGCAATCATCTATGGAGATATCACATTCGTGGATTGGCCGGGCAATGGCCGATCCGCACCATTCTCGATCACCGTCTACGATCTACCGAAGTATGCATCTTACGATCTGTATGCGCAAATAGGGTAGTTGACTTTGCGCCTGCGAGGTGGCTGTCAGGCGACTGTCAGGCTTGTGTCCGAGTCACCTGTGCACTGGTGTTGTGGCGCGCCTGGCCGAACAGATAGATGCCGATGGGCAGAGTCAGCACACCGCCGATGATGAACACCAGCGAAATCGGGATCACGTCGGCCAACGGCGCGAAGATCAACATACCCAGCGGCATGCTGAGTGTGCTCATGGTGGTGTCAAGGCCGAATACACGGCCCACCATCTTCTCATCGGCCTCGGTCTGGATGATGGTGCGCATCGGGCCCATGCAGATGGCCGAAGCCAAACCGTTCACCACATCAATCAGCAAATACGCCAGCAGATTGTGAACCACGCCAAGACCAACGACGGAGACGCCCACCAGAGTGATGCCGAAGGCGACCACGCGCATGTTGTTGCGGATGAGCTTGGCACCGATGGTAGACATCAGCGCGCCGCCGAGCAGCATACCGATGCTCCATCCCAGCTCGTTGGCGGCGAGTTTATCGGAGGCGGTGGTCAGGTTGATGAATCCGAGATTCAAATCGATGCCTCATATTCGCGGGTCATGAGCAACAGCGTAAGGTTCATCGGCGCCACGGCCACGAAGCACACCAAGGTGTCACCGAGCACCACGTTGCGCAGGTTCGCCCGGCGCCATGTGTAGCTGAAGCCATCTTTCAAGTCAGCAAACACACGACGGACGCCGCAATCAGCGAACGATCAGCATTGGCATCCGACATCGGTTCGAGTGCGGGTTGCCCGCTATTCTCCGCTTCAGCCATACGCCTCGCAACATGTTCCGCGCTCTTCTTCGGCGCTTTGATCAACGCCACAAAGCCGACGCCGATAATGGCCGTGGTCACATCGACTAACAGAATCGACCACAGCGGCACTGTGTTGATAAGCACAGCAGCCACCGCAGGTGCCACAATCATATTCGCCGAATTAATCACGCCGTATATTGAGTTGACGCGCAATAGTTTGCCCGAGGGAACAACATCCGGTATGAACGACTGCACAGCGGGCGTCTGCACACCGCCGCCCGCCGAACGAATGAACAGCACCACGAAAATCATGGTCAGATTCACCCATCCCATCGCGAAGCTCAGCGACAGCACGACGGTGACCACAGCAATCACCATATCCGGCAGCATAATCAGCAACTTGCGACTGTGACGGTCGGCCCAGGAGCGCCGAAAATCGAGACGACGCCTGCGGCACCACGCCAAACAACGTGGCCAGCAGCATACCCATGCCGCTGTTCGTCTGCAGCACGATCCACCACCAGATGGCATATTGCACGATGTTGGAGCCCAGCAGTGAGAACGCCTGGCCAGTGAGTAGAAGAACTACACGACGGATCCACGCACGCTCGGATTCCTCATTGGCCACTGCTGCGGCATAGGCGGCACCGGGTTTGTTCGCGCTATGGACCGATGCGCGCGCATTCACATTGTCATCGTCGGAAACCTCGGGTGTTTCGCGCACAGTTGGTTCAGTTTGTTTTTTGAACTAGAGACATACGAGTGTTCTCAATTCTTCAATTCCACTACAAAGGTCACATCACGGCATACGCACGCCGACGCGCGTATGCGTGCACGACTCCAGCAACGAGCCGTACCCGCCGTTAGATGACAG
>ENA-OQBT01001061-OQBT01001061.1-human-gut-metagenome-genome-assembly--contig:-NODE-1061-length-12551-cov-2.968126_pt1 | contig 12551 bp, 18 predicted proteins | sample MGYA00242749_ERZ504557 | MGnify/ENA primary metagenome ERZ504557 (study PRJEB26092, sample SAMD00036243) | human gut metagenome | host: Homo sapiens | study: EMG produced TPA metagenomics assembly of... | reverse complement strand
CTGCGAATGCAGGAAACGCAGATATGGTAGCTGCATTGCAGTGGGTACATGACAATATCGCGGCATTCGGCGGAGACCCGGAGAATGTTACGATTTTCGGTCAGTCCGGCGGCGGTATGAAGGTAGCAACGCTGATGAATACGCCGGCAGCAGACGGCCTGTTCCAGAAGGGTATCATCGAGAGCGGTGTTTATGAGGCAAAGGTTTATCAGAAAGAGGACGGAGACGGCACCGCGATTGTGAAGGCTCTGTTAAAAAGAACTGAATCTGGACGAGTCCGAGGTGGAGAAGCTTGAGACGATCCCGTATTATGAGCTGTCAAATGCGTACAATAAAGTTGAGGCAGAGGTTGCTGCGAAAGGCTGCTATATCGGACAGGGACCGATGGAGAATGGCTGGTTCCGCGGAAATCCGATCAAGTGCGGATTTACGGATCACGCTAAAACGATTCCTGTGCTGGCAGGAACCAACATCGGTGAGTTTGATTTTGGACCGGTTGTGCCGGGAAAACATGAGATGAACCGTGAGGAACAGATTGCGTTCCTGAGAGAAAATATGGTGATGCAACGCCGGAGCTGATTTCTCTTTTTGAAAAAGCATATCCGGACAAAACAATTGTGGATCTGTGGTCTGTGGATACGTTCTTCCGTCCGGACACGATCGAATTCATTCGTCAGAAATCGGAGTTTACAGAAGCGCCGACTTATTCCTATCAGTTTACCTATGAATTCCCGATCGATGGCGGAAAAGCCGCATGGCATTGTGCGAGATCCGTTCGTATTCCATAACATCGACCGCATCGCCGTATGCAATGTCCCGGGCGAAACAGACCGTCTGCAGGAGCGTATGGCCACCGCCTGGATCAACTTTGCCCGCTACGGAAGTCCGGAAACCCCATCCCTCCCGAACTGGCCGGCATGCACCCCAGGGGATGAAGCAACCATGATTTTCGACAGAACCTGTGAAATCCGCCGCAACTTCGATCACGAGCTGGTGAAAAAATTGGTGGAAACCGAGTATAACCCGATGACACCGGTTGTGGAAGACGAGGAAGAGGACGCGTTCTTTATTCATTAATTAATTGACTCATAGCAATCCCAGAAAAAACAGCCAGAATGTTTTGCCTCAGTTAAAAACATTCTGGCATTTTTCAACTTATGCTAAATTGAACTTAAGGCAAGAATATCGTATGATAGAGGTAGAAAGAGAAAGGCGCAGGTGGAATATGGGAGTTTATCTGAATCCGGGAAATGAAAAATTTGCAAAAGCGGTTCAGTCCGAAATTTATGTGGATAAAACAGGGCTGATCGAGTATACCAATCAGGTGATTAATACTGTGCAGAGATATGTCTGTGTCAGCCGTCCGCGGCGCTTTGGAAAATCTATGACGGCGGATATGCTGACGGCTTATTATGGGAAGGAATGCGATTCCAGAGAACTTTTTTCTGGATTGAAAATTTCTCAAAATGCTGTATTTGCACAGCACTTAAATCAATATCCTACGATTTTTTTGAATATGCAGGAATTTCTGAGCCGGAGCAAGGAAATTGGCCAGGTGATTGACCGTGTTCGAAGAATGCTGCTGCGGGAACTGAAAAACAGTTATCCGGACGTGGACTACTTTGACGATACGGATCTGGTAGAATCGCTGCAGGATATTTATGCGGCAACAAAACAGTCGTTTGTCATTATCATTGATGAATGGGACTGTGTTTTCCGGGAATATCAGCAGGATAAAAAAGCACAGGAAGAGTATCTTGATTTCCTGCGGGATTTTCTGAAAGATAAGGTTTACGTAGCACTTGCCTATCTGACGGGTATTCTGCCGATCAAAAAATATGGAACCCATTCTGCACTGAATATGTTTGATGAATTTACAATGCTTGATCCAGGGCCGCTCGCAGAATATGTAGGATTTACGGAGCAGGAAGTAGAAGAACTCTGCGGCCGGTATCAGATGGATCTGGCAGAAATTAAAAACTGGTATGACGGCTATTCGTTCCCGGGAGAAAGTTCGGTTTACAGCCCGCGTTCGGTTGTCAATGCCATGCGATTCCGGAAAATCGGCAATTACTGGAATCAGACAGAAACATTTGAAGCACTACAGTGGTATATTGATCTGAATTTTGACGGCCTGCGGGATGACGTACTGCAGATGATGGCAGGGAAAAAGATTCCGGTGAACACGGGCAGTTTTACGAATGATATGACAACTTTCCGGACAGAGGATGATGTGCTGACACTGCTGATTCATCTTGGATATCTTGGTTATGAGGAACAGAATAAATATGTTTTTATTCCGAATGCGAGGTACAGTCAGAATATGCCAGTGCGGTAACCGTTTCCCAATGGGAGATATTTCAAAGGCACTGAAAAATTCCGCAGATCTTCTGCAGGCTGTGTGGGAAAAACAGGAAACACAGGTAGCAGAGGGAATTCGGCTGGCACATTTTGAAACGTCACAGCTTCAGTACAATGATGAAAATGCGTTGAGCTATACGATTTCACTGGCGCTGTATGCAGCACGGAATTTTTACACGGTTTACCGTGAACTGCCTGGGGGAAAAGGGTTTGCGGATCTTGTTTTCGTACCAAGAAAAAGATACCAGGACAAACCGGCGCTGGTTGTAGAACTGAAATGGGACAAAACAGCAGAGGGTGCGCTTGCGCAGATTAAGGACAAAGAATATTGCAGAAGTCTGGAAGAATATCAGGGAAACTTGCTTCTGGTAGGAATTAATTATAATAAAAAGACAAAAGAACATGTTTGCAGAATTGAGGAATATCAGAAGTAAAAGGGAGAGGAGGTATTATGAATATTGAAAATCGTAATATTCGTTTTACTTCAACGGTAATTTGCAGGATCTTTTTGGGGATTTACTTGAAGATTTGCTGGTGGGAGAGAATCAGATTCTTGAGGGAAAGACGACAAGGTGGAAGATGAGCAGAAAAACAGTCAGATCCTGTCTTTCCCGGACACGGATACATCGGAAGAGCGCGTTATTTTTCTGGGACTGGGAAATCTGGCTCACAAACAGATCGTAAAGGGTATTTTATTTCTGGCAGTAGAAATTGCGTATCTCCTGTTTATGATCGAAGGCGGTATCAACAATCTCTATCATCTCATCACCCTGGGCGGCCGTGCGCAGGAAGAGGTGTGGAACGAGGCCAAGGTATTTATGAATATACCGGCGGCGATATGACAATTCTGTTCCTGCTCTACGGAGTAGCAACGATTTTTATTACGGTTCTCTTCTTTATGATCTGGCGTGTCAATATGAAGAGCGCTTATGAGGTAGAGTGTCGTGCAAAGGAAGGGAAACATATCAACACCATCAAAGAGGATCTGGAAGCACTCGTTGACAAGAGACTGCACTGGACCCTGCTGACACTTCCGATTCTCGGTATTGTGATTTTCACAATCCTTCCACTGGTCTTTATGATCTGTATGGCTTTCACCAGCTACAGTAAAGTCGGCGACCATCTGACGATTTTTCATTGGGTTGGACTGAAAAATTTCAGTACGGTTCTTGGCATGGGCAACTCGATCGGCAAGACATTCTGGTCTGTTCTTGGATGGACCTGATCTGGCTGTGCTCGCTACCTTCCTGAACTATATTCTTGGTATGATTCTTGCGATTGTCATCAATCGTAAAACAACCCGCATCAAGGGATTCTGGAGATTCTGTTTTATGCTCTCCGCTGCAATTCCGCAGTTCGTTTCTCTTCTTCTGATGCGTACGATGTTAAAGGACAACGGCTGATCAACAACCTCTTGGTTCAGGCCGGTCTGATCAGCAGTCCGCTTCCGTTCCTGACAAATGCGACCTGGGCGAGAGCAACGGTTGTTATCATCAACCTCTGGTTGGTATTCCGTTTACCATGATGCAGGTTACCGGTATCTTACAGAACATTCCGGGTGAGCTTTACGAGGCAGCCCGTGTTGATGGCGCAGGTCCTGTGACAATTTTCTTTAAGATTACGCTGCCGTATATGCTGTTTGTCACGACTCCGTATCTGATTACGACGTTTACGGGTAATATCAACAACTTCAACGTTATTTATCTGCTGACTGCAGGAGCACCGGTTCCGGTCGGAGCAACCGCCGGAAAGACGGACCTTCTGGTTACCTGGCTGTACAAGCTGACGGTTGACTTACAGTACTTTAACGTTGGTGCGGTTGTCGGTATTCTTACCTTTGTCATTCTGGCTGTGGTTTCACTGATCACGTACCGGAATACTGGTTCTTACAAGAACGAGGAGGGATTCCAATAATGAATAACAAAGAGAAAAAAACACACTCCATGAAAGCGCGTGGAATGATTTCCGATGTGATTGTACATGTGGTTCTGGCACTGCTTGCGATTGTGTGGGTGATTCCGGTTCTGTGGATTGCACTCTTAAGCTTCAGTACACAGAAGGGATCTTATGTTACCAGCTTTTTCCCAAAGGGATATACGCTTCATAACTATGTGCGTCTGTTTACAGATACGCAGGTGTTAGACTTTCCGCAGATGTTTAAGAACACATTTATCATTGCGGTGTTCAGTTGTCTGATTTCTACAATATTTGTGCTTTCGGTTTCTTACTGCATGTCGAGAATGCGGTTTAAAATCCGTAAGACTTACATGAACATCGCGATGATCTTAGGTCTGTTCCCGGCATTTATGTCGATGGTTGCTGTCTACTATATTTTAAAGGCAGTTGGTCTTTCGGAGGGATCAATGATCCGCGTGGCATTGATTCTGGTGTACTCGGGCGGTTCCGGAGCGGGATTCCTGCTTGCAAAGGGATTTTTCGATACGGTTCCGAAGGCACTGGATGAGGCGGCTTATCTGGATGGAGCGACGAGATTCCAGGTGTTTACGAAGGTGACAATTCCGCTGAGTAAACCGATTATTGTGTACACGGTTTTAAGTGCATTCTTAGGACCATGGCTGGATTTTATTTTCGCGAAGGTTATCTGCCGCGCGAATGCGAAATATTATACGGTGGCACTGGGACTTTGGAAGATGCTGGAGAAGGAGTATATCGACAGCTGGTATACTTGTTTTGCGGCGGGCGCGGTTTGCATTTCGGTGCCGATTGCGATTTTGTTTGTTGTAATGCAGAGATATTATACAGATGGGCTTTCAGGAGCCGTCAAAGGATGATTTGTGGAGCAGCCGATGAGGGGTCGGCTGCTCTATTTGTGTGTGGGGGGGAGGGACGGATCTGGCTCCGGCGCGTGGCACCTGCCGCACAGACGGGCGCGGTGGCATCGGCGGGCGGATGATGACGTGTGGGAGGCGGTGGATTGAGGAACCGAGCTATTCGACAGGAAATCTGATGATTTCCCGTCTCAGGAGCCTCTTGACTTCCGGCCTTCGGATGGCCGTCCGTCATCCTCACTCCACTGCCTCCCACGCGTGCATCATCCGCATGCTGCCGATGCCAATGCGCCCGTCTGCGCGGCAGGTGCCACGACGCCGGAGCCAGATCCTGGGGTTGGAGGACGGGAGGATGGGCTGGATTCGCCCGGAGGGCGAATCGGCGTGAGTTTGTTGACTAGTGCAAAGTTTGGAGATAGAATGAAAAAAAATATTTTCGGAGTTTTTTGTGATTGATTTATGAGAACAGAAAAGTTCCGGGAACACATTGTACGAATTATGGAGGTTTTGGGGCATGGATAGGATTCGACTGAATGCTTCGGAGTGGATGGATTTCCGGAGTGGAGAAAAGAAGTGTTTTTTGCTGACGAACGGACTGGGAGGTTATTGTTCGCTGACGGTGATGGGGAATGCGGCGAGGAATGATCAGGCGCTGTTGATGGGGGCACTGAAGGCGCCTACGGTGCGGGAGCATCTGATTTCGAATGTCTGGGAGACGTTGGAGGTGGATGGAGAGGAAACGGAGCTGTTTTCACAGGAGTTTGTGAATCGGACGCAGAATGTGGAGGGTTTCGGTTTCTGGAAGGATTTGAGATGGGGAGTCTGCCGGTATGGTTTTACCGGGTGAAGGGGATTGAAATTGAGAAGACGATTGGGATGGTTCAGGGGAGAATACGGTTCTTGTCCGGTAGTCGGGTGGAGAAGTGGGAAGAAGGGGAGTTTTTCGGTTCGGCCGGTGATGCGGTTTGCGGCGAAGGGAGAGCAGCTGCAGGAGGGGCAGAATTTTGCGGTGGACCGGAAGTGCATTGCGAGTAATGGTGTGATTCTTTCTTATGGAACGAATGGGGAGCTTCAGATGGAGAAGGAGAGGATCTGGAGGGATTTGTTTTTTGAGCAGGATGCACGGGATGGAAGAGATGGCATCGGAAGTGCTGTCGTGAATCATCGGATTCGGTTTGAGATGACGGGAGACGGCAGGGAGCAGGTCTTTTTTGTTGTGTATAGTCTCGCGGATGATGTGGATAAGTGGGATGAGGAAAGGATTGCGCTGTGGATAGAAGAGGAAGAGAAGCGGCAGGAGATGATTGCGGAAAAGTCCGGGATTTCTGATCCGGTGGGAAAGCGGCTGGCGGTGAGTGCGAGTCAGTATATTACGGAACGTGCATCGACAGGTGGGAAGAGTATTATGGCTGGTTTTCCTTATTTTGCGGACTGGGGGCGGGATACGATGATTTCGCTGCCGGGGTGCACGCTGGCAATTGGGGAGTATGAGGAGTGTAAGAGCATTCTTCGGACTTTTATGGCATATACAAAAGAAGGACTGATGCCGAACCTGTTTCCGGAGGGGGATGCGCTTCCGATGTATAATACGGTGGATGCGGCCCTTTTGTTTTTGGATGTGGTGTATGAGTATTACCTTGAAACAGGAGATCTGGAGTTTGTGTGCGAGGCGTTTCCGGTGATGGAGGATATTGTGTTCTGGTATCAGAAGGGAACGGATTTCCATATTAAAATGGACAGTGACGGGCTGATTATGGCCGGGGGCGGTCTGGAACAGGTGACGTGGATGGATGTGCGGATTGACAAGGAGCTGCCGACACCGCGTCACGGGAAGCCGGTGGAGATTAATGCGTACTGGTATAATGGTCTGAGGATTCTGGAAGAGCTGGCGCCGTTTGTCGGAAAGGATGGATCGGCGTATGGGAAGCTTGCGGAGCAGGTGAAGAAGAGTTTCCTCGAAAAGTTCTGGATGGAAGAGGAAGGATATCTGAAGGATGTGCTGAACGGCACGTATGAAGAGAAGCAGTTCCGATGCAATCAGGTCTTTGTGCTGGCGCTTCCGTTTCAGATGGTGAGTCAGAAGCAGGGGCAGCGGGTCTTACAGGCGGTCAAAGAAAAGCTGTATACGACAGCAGGACTGCGGTCATTGGAGATGGAGGATCCGGCATTTCATCCATGGATCGGCGGAAGTCAGGCGGAGCGTGACAGGGCATATCATCAGGGGACAGTCTGGGGATTTCCGCTTGGGGCGTATTTCCGTGCGGTGCTGAACTATTTCCCGAAGGAGGGAAAACAGGAAGTGCGCCGCGGACTGGACCGTCTTGCGAGCTGGATGCAGGAAGGATGTCTGTTTCATCTGGCGGAGATTTATGATGGTGCGGCGCCGGTGATGTCGAAGGGCTGCTATGCGCAGGCGTGGAGTGTCGGAGAGATTCTGCGAGTTTACAAAGAAATAGAGGGAAAGAAGATGAATGCAGTGGTGAAAAGAACGCCGGCGGAGTGGAAAAGCTTTTTGAATCGGAAGAATTTGTGGAAAACTTTACGTACGAAGGGGATGACCTCGGTGTTTCGATAAAAAAGAGCGGGGAGTGCGATGGAAACTGGCAGATGCCGAAAAAGGATGAGCAGTTTATGACAGAATGGAAGCTCTGGGCGCCGACAGCGATGGAGGTTTCGCTGGAGCTGTTTTCCCGCGGCAGCAGCCGGGAGAATGGGGACCGAAAAATAGCTTCGCTTGCGATGACACGCGGCGAAAAGGGTGTCTGGAGCTGTGCAATGCAGGGAGCCTGGTATGGAACGTATTATACGTATCATATCCTGCACTCGGATGGTGTCTTTGATACGACAGATCCGTACGGCGTGGCTTCCGGTATTGATTCGGAGCGGAGCATGGTGGTGAATCTTGCAGAGACGGACCCGGCAGGCTGGGAGCAGGATGAAAGGCCGGAAATCCGGCCGGAGGACCGCTGTGTGTATGAGCTTCATGTGAAAGATTTTTCGAGTGATCCGCATTCCGGTATTTCGGATAAGCACCGTGGAAAGTTTCTGGCGTTTACGGAAGAAGGCACGACGCTGAACGGCGACGGGATTCATGCGACCGGGCTCGATTACCTGAAATCGCTTGGCATTTCTCATGTGCATCTGCTTCCTGTTTTCGATTTCGGCAGTGTGCCGGAAGACGATGCGGAAGCGTTCAACTGGGGATATGACCCGGTGCAGTACAATGTGCCGGAGGGATCCTATGCAACCGATCCGTTCCACGGGGAGGTACGTATCCGGGAAATGAAGGAAATGGTTCAGGCACTGCATAAGGCCGGCATCGGTGTGATTATGGATGTGGTATACAATCATACGTACAATCTCGATTCGCCGTTTCAGAAAACAGTTCCTTACTATTATTATCGTGAATGGGAGGACGGCACGATTTCCAATGGTTCCGACTGCGGAAACGAGACAGCGAGTGAGCGGGAGATGTTCCGCCGCTTTATGGTGCGCTCGGTTTGTTACTGGGCGAAGGAATATCATATCGACGGTTTCCGCTTCGATCTGATGGCACTGCATGACACGGAGACCATGAATGCGATCCGCACAGCTCTGAACCGGATGCGCGCGGCGAGGAGATTCTGGTTTACGGTGAACCGTGGAAAGCAGCGGCAAGCGCAATGCAGGAGGGATATTTTCCGTCGGATAAACAGAATATCGGAAGGCTGATGGATGGCATTTCCATGTTCTGCGACGATACGAGAGATTCGATCAAGGGAAGCGTTTTTATTGCCGCAGAGGGAGGCTATGTCAATGGAAAAGAGCGTCTTTCCGCAGGAATACTTTCTGCGACAGATGGCTGGATGGACGGAAAAGGAGCCTACGAGCCGCGCAATGCGAGCCAGCTGATTCCGTATGTGTCGGCACATGATAATTATACACTGTGGGATAAATTAAAACTGTCCGATCCGAAGCGGAAGGAGGATGCGGAGCCGGATTTTGGCAAGATGGATGAGCGGACGCTTTCGATGAACCGTCTGGCGGCGGGCATTGTGATGACCTGCAAGGGAATGCCGTTTTTCCAGGCGGGTGAGGAATTTGCGCGCACGAAGCATGGCGAAGGAAACAGCTTCAAATCGTCGTGGCAGCTCAACAAAATTGACTGGACACGCGCCTTAGAGCAGGAAGAGCTGGTGGACTATTACCGTGGTCTTCTCGCTCTGCGCCGAAAATTTCAGGCATACGGAACGTGCGAGCCGGACTGTAAAAAGACATTTTTCCGTGAAAACCAGATCGCAGGTTACGAACTGGAATACCCGGATGGCCACGCAGTCTGCGTCTTCTACAATCCATGGGAAAAAGAAGCTTTGCAGAAACTTCCGGAAGGAAACTGGAAACTGCTCTGCGATGGAAAACGCTGCGCAGAGGATGGAGCAGAGATGAAAGAAAGCATGATGCTTCCGGCAAAATCGATGGTTCTGCTGGCGCGGGAGTAAAATTGTAAATTTTGTCCCTTTTTGTCGGAATGCTGTCTGCGGAAACGGGCATCGATCATTCTGCCAGGCGGCGAGCGGGAATCAATTGTTTTTCGTTTAACAGAAAAATGCACTGTGGAATTGTCCGACGACGTTCCACAGTGCATTTTTATGTTTATGTGAGCAATGAGTCAGGATCTGTGCTTACACGAGATCCTGGCGATATCTAAGAGTTCGGATCATTATTCGTCCACAACTTCCAGTACATCCATCGGGCAGGCTTTCGCGCAGATACCGCAGGCGATACATTTGGAAGCCGGATTTCCCTCGGTTTTTACGATCAGGCCAAATGGACAGGCCTTCGCACAGGCTCCGCATCCCGTACATTTTTTCTTGTTGATCATGTAAACGCCCTTCGGGTTCTGGGTAATGGCGCCTTCCGGACAGGCCTCGGCACATTTACCGCACTGCGGACAGGCGATCGGGCGGACAGCCTTTTTCTCTACGATCTGCAGACATGCCTTGTCCGGATCAAATACCTTATAAAATGCCTCAGAACATGCTCCCACACAGGCAAGACAAGCCATACAGGTGCTGCCTTTTTTTACTTTCAGTTTTTTCATTTTGTTTTATCCTCCGCTTAAAGATGTTGTTTTTCCTATTTTACCATTTTTGAACTTTTTTCTCAATGATATTTCCGGAATTTGCCATCTTTTTTCCTGCTTGCGGTTTTGCTTCCGTTTCGCATGGCTTTGCACAGATACAAAAAATCTTAAGAAAGCAGACGGAAAAAAGCAGTTTTTTCTTCGGAAAATATACAAAAAGAAAAAATCGGAAATTTGTTATGATGAAAAGGAAGAATGTACTCTCAATCATCTCACAAAATCAGGCACAGAAAGATTTTGGGAGTACACCATAAGATCGGGAGGGGGATTTTTCATGATCCGTGAAAACAATACACTGGAATGGCAAGAGACAGCAGAACAAAAAAGAATGACACAAAGAAGGATAATACAAAGAAGAGAAAGAGCACGGAGACGAAAAAGAAAGGTATGGCGGATCCGCGGGCTGCTATTGCTGTTCGGCTGTCTTCTGTTTTTGGGCGGTGTGCGGCGCTTCCGGCAGAATCCGATCCAGCGGTATGCGAAAGCAAACGGCATTTCAATGGATCAGTACCCGGAGGAGCTGTTGTCGCTTTACGAGAGAAACAATGAGACGGAGACGTTCGTCGAAGAATATCCGTTGAAAAAAGAGGAGGAGCCGGAGATTGACCTGAGCGACCTGTCATCCGCATCGGAGGTTCCGCTTCTCTTGCAGTGGGATCAGAGATGGGGCTATCACCGATATGCCGGTGAAGTGATGGGATTAAGCGGCTGCGGACCGACAGCACTTTCCATGGTTGCCATTTTCATGACCGGCGATATCACAAAAATCCGCGCTGGGTCGCCGATTTTGCCTCACAGAACGGCTATGCCGTAGACGGCAGCGGAACCGCCTGGTCTCTGATGCTGGAAGGAGCCCGGCAGATCGGCCTTTCCAGCAAAGAAATCCCTGTGGAACGGGAACGGGTGGAAAACAACCTGCAGGCCGGAAACCCATCATTGCCTGATGACCCGGGGAGTTTACCAGCAACGGTCATTTTATCGTTCTTACCGGATTGCAGAATGGCAGACTGAAAATCAACGACCCAAACAGCAGAAAAAATTCCGAAAAAACCTGGGATATCGATCAGGTGCTGGAACAGACAAAAGCGGTATGGGTATATTACAAATAATAAAATAGAAGACATACCCATCAAAGCCTCCGAATACACTGTAAAAACAGCGTCTTCGGAGGCTTTTTGTGAGGGACTATATCGAAGAGCGTGCTGTGGAGACAGCAATTTACATGATTGAGACGAAAGCGACCGTACGGCAGACGGCGAAAAAATTCGGAGTGAGCAAAAGTACCGTGCATAAGGATCTGACATCACGTCTGGTACAAGTGAATCCGGGTCTGGCGGCAGAGGCAAGGAAAATTCTGGATGTGAACAAGTCTGAACGCCACATTCGCGGCGGCATGGCAACGAGAGAAAAATATCTGCATCAGAAGCAGAAGTGAACGAAAGTGAACCAAAGAAGCTCTTTCCTAATTGCCTCAAATAGGGTATGATAGAGAAAGAAAATTACGAAAACAGAGGGAATTTTATGAACGATTATATCCTGGAAGTCTGTGTGGACTCGGCGGAGTCGGGCGCTTGCGGCGGCAAAAGGCGGGGCAAGCCGGCTGGAGCTGTGTCAGAATCTGGTGATCGGCGGAACAACGCCGGGTTCGAAGCTGTTTGAGGTGATCCGCAGACAGACAACCATTCCGATTCATGCATTGATCCGCCCGCGGTTCGGGGATTTCTGCTACACCCCATATGAATTAGAAGAAATCCGCGAGGAAGTCGCGATGTACCGCGAACTTGGTGCAGAGGGCGTTGTGGTCGGTGTGCTGAAAGAGGATGGAACGATGAATATGGCGGCAATGGAACAGCTGATGGAGGCAGCCGACGGCATGTCCGTGACGCTGCACCGCGCGTTTGATGTCTGCCGCGATCCCAAAGAAGCGCTTGAGCAGGCGGTATCGCTTGGTATGAACACCATTCTTACCTCCGGTCAGCAGAACAGTGCGGTAAAAGGAGCAGAGCTTCTCGCCGAACTGCAGCGCCAGGCGGCGGGACGCATCCGTATTCAGGCGGGCGGCGGTATCTGCGCGGATGCGATCCGCGAGCTGTATCCGAAAACCGGCGTGACCGCTACCATATGTCCGGAAAAATCGAACTGGCGAGCCCTATGCAGTACCGGAAAGAAAATGTGAACATGGGACTTCCATCCTTAAGCGAATACACCTCTACCGCACGGACGTCAAAGCCGTACGCAGCGCGAGAGTGGTACTGGAAGAACTTAAGAAAATAAAAAAG
>ENA-OQBT01001057-OQBT01001057.1-human-gut-metagenome-genome-assembly--contig:-NODE-1057-length-12577-cov-3.512048_pt1 | contig 12577 bp, 11 predicted proteins | sample MGYA00242749_ERZ504557 | MGnify/ENA primary metagenome ERZ504557 (study PRJEB26092, sample SAMD00036243) | human gut metagenome | host: Homo sapiens | study: EMG produced TPA metagenomics assembly of... | reverse complement strand
CGCCTGCTGCTTGGGTGACTTTTGGGTCGATGGGGTTGGTTCTGCGACATTTCCGCAGGTTAGTTATTGTTGCGGAGTTTGTAAGGGAGCCGCTGGTGGTCACGACGGACGTTTGCTTCGCCTTTTGGGCGAAATCCTGCTTGCCGCTGATTGCCGCGGTCTGACGGGGCTTTGGTTTGAGGGGCAGGAGCACTTTGGCTCCACGCTTCTCAAAGAAGATGCGGAGTACGTTGAAGGTGCCGATGCGGTTTCTGGTGCTGGCGGCATGTCGTCGGTGAGTCCCGCAAATGGTGTAGCCTCTTCGGTGCTTGAACGTTCCTGGGCTTGGCTGAATGCTTATTTTGCAGGGCAGGAACCTCGGTTTACGCCGCCGTTACATATGATCGGCACGGCGTTTCAGCGCGAGGTTTGGTTTGAGCTGCTTTCCATTCCGCGTGGCGAGGTTGCCACGTATGGCGAGATCGCCCGGCGTGTTGCGGCTCGATATCGTGTACCGGGAAACGAGGCGCCCGTTGTGTCTCCTCGTGCGGTGGGGGCTGCGGTCGCACGTAATCCCATTTCGATTATCGTGCCGTGCCATCGCGTGGTGGCGGCCGACGGATCGCTCAACGGATATGCCGGCGGCCTTGACCGCAAGGAGTGGCTGCTGCGGCTCGAGGGTGCGTACGAGGAGTAACGTCAGGACACTTTGCATAGCCAAGACGCCGTGAAAGAACGAGTCGCCGTCTTTTCGCGACCGGCATGCGTCCAAGCGCTCGGCATCTGAGCCTTAAGTTTGGTTAAGCCATATCCTGCGTATTTGAAAACGTGCAGGTTGAGCAGCTAAGGCTGCGCTAAGACGGCTGGCGGTGCGCTATCATCGGCGGTATCGAAACTTGTATAGCCGTGCGCCAAAGGAACAACTATGAAGCTGATGCTTGCCGAGGACGAACCCGGCCTCTCCCGTGCCCTTACCGCAATTCTTCAACATAGCGACTACGAGGTCGATGCCGCCCTCGACGGTCTGACGGCGCTCGAATATCTGCTCGCCAACGACTATGACGCCGCAATCCTGGACATCATGGTGCCCGGCATGGATGGCATTGAGGTGCTTAAGCGCACACGCGCCGCCGGTAAGCGACTGCCCATCATCATGCTCACGGCCAAAAGCGAGGTGTCCGATAAGGTTGAGGGCCTGGACGCCGGCGCCAATGACTATCTGACCAAGCCGTTTGCCGCCAAGGAGCTGCTCGCGCGCATTCGCGCCATGACGCGCGCCGCGACTGCGATCGATGCCACGACGCTCAGTGTGGGCAACGTGCGCCTCGATACGGCGGCTTGCACGCTTGTGGGTCCCTTGGGCGAGGAACACCTAGCCAATCGCGAGTTTCAGCTTATGGAACTCTTTATGCGCAACGCTGGCACGCGCATGCCCACCGAGCGTCTGATGCTCGAGGTTTGGGGTGAGGACGCGCCCGAAGGCGCCAACGTGGTGTGGGTCTACATCTCGTACCTGCGCAAAAAGCTGGCGGCGCTGGGTGCCAATGTGGCCATCCGCGCGTCGCGCAACCAGGGATATTCGCTTGAGGTTGTCGAGGAAGGCGAGCAGGTGTGAGCGTGCGCACGTGGTGTAAACGCATGACGGAGCGGTTTCACGCCGCCTCGAGTAGTACGGGGCGGGCAAATTCTGCTGACGCATTGGGCCGCCGCCTGCGTCGCAAGTTCATCCTGGTTGCCATGGGCGCCGTGACCGTGGTGCTCACGCTCATCATCGCCGGCATCAACATCGTCAATTATTCGCATGTCTGCAAGATGGCCGACGCTCGCCTGGACTATATCCTGGCGGGCAAGGACGGTATCGATTGGGGGAACGAGCCTAAAGCCGATCCCGGCCAGGATGCGGTTGCCGGCAAGGTTGCTACTGGTAACCGGGCGGCTGTTCGCGACGGGCGTTTTGAAGGCATGACGGCGGAAGCTCCCTTTGACACGCGCTACTTTACGGTGACGATTGCCGCCGGACAGGTTGCCGATGTCAACACGGCCCGCATTGCCGCGGTGGGTGCCAAGCGCGCCGCCAGTATTGCCGCAAAGTTGCATTCCAAGGGTTGGGTCTCGGGTTTTTCTGGCAATTATCGCTATACGACTGACGTTCAAGACGGTGAGACCACCTATGTGTTCGTGGACTGCTCGCGTGAGCTTGCAAGCTTTCATTCGTTTTTGAGCGCGAGCGTGGCAATCAGTTGCATTGGCTGGTTGGCAGTGCTGGCAATTGTGGCGGGCGCCTCGGGTGCGGTGATTCGGCCGATGGTCGAGAGCTACAGCAAGCAAAAGCGCTTTATTACCGATGCAAGCCACGAGATCAAGACGCCGCTAGCTGTGATCGACGCCGCCAACGAGGTGCAGGAAATCGAGAGCGGCGAGAGCGAATGGACGCAGAGCATTCACGAGCAGGTCGCGCGGCTGACGGCGCTGACGGAGCGTCTGGTGTTCCTGGCGCGTATGGACGAGGGTTCGGCCGGCTTTACCATGACATCGATCGATCTTTCGGAGGCCGTGGACAAGGCGGCGGCGCCGTTTGAGTCGGTGGCGGTTTCGCGCGGCAAGCGTCTGTCGACGTCGATTGCGAGTGGCGTGCGGGCCCATGCCGATGCTGCGGCGGTGGCGCAGGTGTTGAGTTGCTGCTGGACAACGCCACGCGCTATGCGAGCGAGGGCAGCGTGATTGAGTTGAGCCTGCGTGCCGTCTCGCACGGCAAGGGTAAGGGCGGCGCCGAGCTTGTCGTATCGAATGCCGTGGACGAGCTGCCCGAAGGCGATCTGGACCGATTGTTCGACCGCTTCTATCGTGCGGATGTGTCGCGCAGCTCCAAGACAGGCGGCTCGGGCGTGGGCCTATCCGTGGTGCGCGCCATCGCCGAAGCCCATGGCGGATCCGCCACCGTATCCGACCACGATCATCAGATCGTCTTCACCGTCCGCTTTTAAAACCTGCCAAAAAGGGACAGGTTTATTTTGGCAGGTTTTATCTGGGGAAACGTCGGCGGAGGCTGGCCGTGGTCGGCGCCATGAACGCCACCGACGCAAATAAATGCACCTCTAGCTGCTAAAATATAGGCATCGTTGTTCGGCTCCCGAAGGGAAAGGAGACGGTCATGCAGTACGAGATCGGCGGAGGGGCTTTCCCGGTTGTTACATGCAACCTTAGCGACGGCGAATCCATGATCACCGAAAGTGGTGCCATGGTCTGGATGACCCCCAACATGGAGATGTCCACCTCGGGCGGTGGCATAGGCAAGATGTTCTCTAAGGCTTTTTCGGGTGAGGCGTTGTTCCAAAACATTTGGACCGCGCACGGCGATGGCATGATTGCGTTTGGCTCTTGTTTCCCCGGCCGCATCGTGCCAATCGAGATCGGTCCTGGCAAGAGCTGGATTTTGCAGAAGCGCTCGTTCCTTGCCGCGGAAAGTGGTGTTGAGTTGAGCATCCACTTTAACAAGAAGGCAAAGGCCGGCGTCTTTGGCGGCGAGGGCTTTATCATGCAAAAGCTCACGGGCTCGGGTATTGCCTTTGCCGAGATCGACGGCGACCTAGTTGAGTACGAGCTTGCTGCTGGTCAGCAAATGATTGTAGATACCGGCAACGTGGCCGGCTTTGAGGAGACGGTGAGCATCGACGCGCAGATGGTCAAGGGCGTCAAAAACATCATGTTTGGCGGTGAAGGCGTGTTCAACACTGTGCTCACCGGTCCGGGCCGCATCTGGCTGCAGACAATGCCCATTTCCAATCTTGCAGCAGCAGTGGCCTCGATGACCAACAACAATAACTAATCGCGTATAGGATGACGCGCGCGGCGGGCCTGGCCTGTCGCGCGCGTTTTTTTTGGTGGCAAACGCCCTGTTTATCGGGTGCGGTTGTGCTCCTGCAGGGTATAGATCGACTTATCCATGTTGAACAGATAAGCCACAACGCAGACGATGAAGAACGCCGGCAGATTACCGAAACCGAAGACCTCGCAGCCAATGAGGATCGGCGCGAGTAGCGTGTTGGTGGCGCTGCCAAAGACGGCGGCGTAGCCCAGCGCGGCGCAGAGCTCGACGGGCATGCCGAGAATCCCGGCGAGTACGACACCCAGGCTGGCTCCGATGGAGAACAGCGGCGTGACCTCGCCACCTTGATAACCCGCGGCAAGCGTGGCGATGGTGAGTGTGAATTTGAGCGCCCAGTCCCAAGGCATGATGGCGACCTTGCCGTTACCGTTGAGCGCCGCCGATATCAGGTTGGTGCCAAGGCCGCAGTACTCGCCCCTGCCACAGCACGAACAGAATCGCCGACAGCGCAAGGCCCATAACGCAACGCGTATGTAAGGGTTGGGGAGCAGCCGCGCCGCAAGGGTCTTGGCGTGGGCAAGGCACCAGGCAAAAGCTCCACCGACCATACCAAACGCGATGCCCAACAGCGCCAGCCGTCCAAGACCGGGGAGGTCGAGCGCATACGAGGCGGTAACGGCGACCTCGAACTTCTCGAGTCCCAGGGCGCCGGAGGTCATGCTTGCGGCAAGCGAAGCCGTAAGCGCGGGGAACAACGCGCGGTATTCAATGCGTCCGGCAACCAGCACCTCGATAGCAAAGACCGTGGCGGCGAGCGGCGTTCGAAAGAGTCCGGCAAAGCCAGCGGCCATACCAATGAGCAAAAACGTGTTGCCGGGGTCGCGGAAAGGCAGGCGTTGGCCGATCCAATGCGAGACGGTGGCGCCGATCTGCACGGCCACGCCTTCGCGTCCCGCGCTGCCGCCAAAGAGGTGCGTTCCCCACGTGCTCAGCATAATGAGCGGCACCAAGCGCGGGGAGATGGCGTCCTCGCGTCCGTGACCTACGTCGAATACTAAGCTCATGCCCCGATCGGTGCCTTTGCCCCAGGTGCGGTAGGCAAATACGATGGCCAAGCCCATGAGGGCGAGGAAGGGAAGGAGCAGCGCGATGTGCTCGTCGCGGAAGGCGCCGATCGCCAGGAGCACACGACCAAAAAGGGCACAGATGGCGCCAACGATAACGCCGATAGGGATTCCGACGGCGCCCATGAGCACGAGACCGCTATAGGTGTTGACCAGGCGTTTGATTTTGCTCGAAGCGCTGCTTTCTGACATTTTGCTTTCCGACACTTGCTCTCTTGATAGAAAAAGAGCTGGAGTTGCGCATCGTTGAGAGGCTTTCCAGCTTTAGCAAAACAAACTTATAAGATGCGACGGGCCGCGTCAAGATAATTACCGGACGGCCTAGGAGGCGGCTGGTTGGCTGGCTTAAAACCTAGCGCGTGAAATGACGCCCCACGCTATTCAGCGCGCTTGATAGGATGACGAACCACGGTCTTAAGTTTCTCCGGTGCGCATTTGCGTGGATCGGAGAGATAGATTTCGTGATGTAAACGGGTGTCTGAGAGGTCGGAACATAGCCCAGCTCGGTCGTGTATTCATGCATAGCGTCTACGGTCGCCGGTTCGTTGTCGTAGGGCCCGGTGTGCATGCATTGAACGCAGAGACCCTCGTCAACTTTAAGCAGTTCGACGGCGGAAAAGTCCAGTTTCTTTTTGGTCGTGGCTTCCGCGACTGCCCAGTCAAAGTCATCTCGGGTGACGAAATCGGGCAGGCGGATGCACGAGATAAAGTTAAAATTGTCCTTGTGTACATAATCGATGTCGCCGCTCGGGGACTCTTGCCACCAGAAACCCTCGAGCGGCGGTACCACAAAGTCGAAATAGCCCTCGATACTCCTTGAGCCTTTCTTTGACATCTTGACGGTATAGGCGATGCCGTAAAGTAGCGGCAGGGCGTTTTGATACTCGCCACCTTCGGTATTTGGGTCGCCCTTTCCGCGAACGGCAACGTAGCTCATAGGCGGGACAGTTACGATACTCGGCTTGCTTGCAGGTTTGTAGAGCTCCTTGCATTCCTTCTTAAAGTCGAACGCCATGTTGGCCGCCTTTCTGCGTATTGGCCTGCTTAGATAGTTGAATCATATCATAGAAACGAACAGCTGTTCGAATGATTTGGCTGACAGATTGAGATGCGTGCGTTGTGTTTGGCGGTCGGCCTGACCCCGTCGATGATTTCTCGGCCTCCCCGGCGCCTCATCTATAGCTGCCGTTTCCCCATATAAAACCTGCCAAAATAAACCTGTCCCTTTTTGGTCGGTGCGAAATGGGTAATACTAAAGAGTTATCCGACCAGATGGGAGCCGATTGATGGCCTATATCGAATTCAAAGACGTCGTCAAAGCATACGGCGAGGGCGATGCCCGCATTCATGCGCTCGACGGCGCGAGCTTTACGGTCGAGCGCGGCGAGCTCGCCATCATTCTGGGTGCTTCGGGTGCCGGCAAGACCACGGCGCTCAACATTCTGGGCGGCATGGATACGGCGACCTCCGGCACCGTGACGGTGGACGGGCGCGACGTGAGCTCTGCCAACGAGGCGCAGCTCGTGGAATACCGCCGCGCCGACGTCGGCTTTGTCTTCCAGTTCTACAATTTGGTCCCCAACTTGACGGCGCTTGAAAACGTTGAGCTCGCGGCACAGATTTGCCCCGATTCGCTCGATGCCGAACAGACGCTTCGTCAGGTTGGCCTGGGCGAGCGCCTGGGCAACTTTCCGGCACAGCTTTCGGGCGGCGAGCAGCAGCGCGTGTCCATTGCCCGCGCACTGGCCAAGAATCCCAAGCTGCTTTTGTGCGACGAGCCCACGGGTGCACTCGACTACAAAACCGGCAAGCAGATCTTGCAGTTGCTACAGGACACCTGCCGCAAGCAGGACATCACGGTCATTATCATCACCCACAACTCCGCGCTGGCGCCCATGGCCGATCGCCTGATCCGCTTTAAGAGCGGCCGCGTGGAGAGCGAGACGGTCCAGCAAAATCCCGTGCCTATCGAGACGATCGAGTGGTAGCGCCCATGGACCAAGATTGCCAAAACAGCCAAAACCACGATACGGAGCACGCGGGCCGCGACCGGGAGTTCGCGACCTACCGTACCGCTCAAAGCTCAAACGATATGGTGCCGACGGTTTTTCGCCGTGGCATCTACCGCACGATTCGGGGCAGTCTTAAGCGCTTCCTATCTATCGTGGTCATCACTGCGCTTGGCGTGAGCGTGATGTGCGGCCTTAAGGCGGGCTGCGAGGATTTGTGCGATTCGGTCGACGCCTATTTTGACCAGCAGAATGTCTATGACATTAACGTGCAGTCGACCTATGGCCTTACGCGCGACGATCTCGCGGCTATCCAAGAGGTCGACGGCATCGAGACGGTCGAGGGCATCTACACCGAGACCGCCTACACCGCCGTGGGCACAACGCGCGAGCGCGTGGTCGTGCAAAGTCTCTCCAAGGAGAACATCGATCAGCCGGTGCTGGTGAGCGGCGATTTGCCCGAGAGCGCCGATGAGGTCGCGGTGACTTCGAAGTTCCTGAAGGCTTCGGGCAAAAAGCTCGGCGATACGGTGAGTTTTGCCGCCAATGACGCGAGCTCGTCCAACCAAAGTGCCAAGGATCAGTTTGCCGCGGGCGATTACACCATTACGGCCGAGGTCCTCGATCCTACCGACGTGAGCTCCGACTCGACAGTCAACGCCTTTCGCGCTGCTTCGGCTGCGGACTATAAGTTCTATGTGAGCGAAGATGCCGCGACATCTTCTTCCTACTCCGCAGTCCACGTGATCGTCGAGGGAGCCAAGAGTCTTAACTCCTATTCAGATGCCTACACGACAAAGATCAACGAGGTCAAAGGCAACATCGAGAAGATCCGCGAGGAGCGTGAGAAGGCGCGCGTCCAGGAGTTGACGGTTGACACGCCGTCAAGCTTGGATATGGCCGAGCGTCAGGCCGCCATGCTCTTTGGGATCGAGCAGGATAACATCAACCGTATGGCCGAGGGCAGCGAGGAGCGCGTCCAGGCTCAGGCCGAGTTGGACCAGCGCCGCGCCGCCGCCGACCAGCATTTTGCCGATGCCCGCGCCGAGCTTTCCGATCTGGGCGAATGCACCTGGTACATTCAGGACCGCGGTAACATCGCAAGCTACTCGAGCGTCGAGAGCGACAGTTCTTCGATCGAGGCCATCGCCACGGTTTTCCCATTTATCTTCTTTGTCGTCGCTGTGCTCATCAGTCTTACCACCGCCACGCGCATGGTCGAGGAGGAGCGCACGCTTATTGGCCTGTACAAGGCGCTTGGCTATTCACGCGAGCGCATCCTGTCCAAATACGTGGACTATGCGCTGTGGGCATGTCTGATCGGCGGCGTGCTCGGCAACATCATCGGATTTGTGGGCCTGCCGCTGTTCCTGTTTACGGTGTTCGACGACATGTACTCGCTGCCTCAGATGCTGCTCTCGTACGACATCGTGTCCTCAATCGTCTCGGTGGCGCTGTTTGCCGTGGGCGTGGTGGGCGCTACGATTATCGCCTGCCGCCACGAGATGGCCGAGACCCCGGCCTCGCTCATGCGTCCCAAGGCCCCACGCGCCGGCTCTCGCATCTTGCTTGAGCGCATCGGCTTTATCTGGCGCCGCATGGGCTTTTTGAACAAGGTGGCAGCACGTAACCTGTTCCGCTACAAAAAGCGCGCTTTTATGACCATCTTCGGTATCGCCGGCTGCACGGCGCTCGTGATCTGCGGTATGGGCATTCGCGATACGTCGGTGGCGCTTTCGCCCAAACAGTACGGGCATATCACGCGCTACGACCTGCTGGCGGTCGCAATCCCGACGATTTTTCGCAGACGTGCGCGGCATTGGATGAGCGCAGCGCGGCCAATGATTTCAACGTGACCGTGACCTCGACCCTGCCGATTATGACCGACAACGTCACCTTTACGTTTGGCGGCAAGAGCGAGACCGTGCAGCTGATCGTGGTGCCCGATGACCGCACGAGTGACTTGGGCGATTACGTGCGTCTGGAGGATGAGTCCAAAGAACCGCTGCCTTTGCGTGACGGAGACGTGTATCTGAGTAAAAGTTCACAGCTGGTGCTGGGGATTCAGCCGGGCGATACGGCTCACGTCCAGGATTCGTCGCTCAATGTTGCCAAGGTCAAAGTCAGCGACATTTCGCTTAACTATCTGGGCAACACGCTTTACATGACGCAGGGCACCTATGAGCGTGCGTTCGGTCGAAGCGCACGTCTTAACGGCGTCTTTGTGCTGCTTAAGGGTTCGTCGGCCGACCAGATTGCGTTTAGCAAGAATCTTAAGAGTGACGGTTGGCTTACGATTTCGAGTACGGCCGAGCATTGGGAAAACTATGAGGCGAACTTTACGATTATCAATTCGGTCGTAGTGCTCGTGACCTTTATGGCGGCGTGCCTATCGTTTGTGGTGGTGTTTACGCTGTCCAACACGAATATCTCCGAGCGCGAACGCGAGCTGGCGACCATCAAGGTGCTGGCTTCCGCCGTGGCGAGGTGCACCATTACGTCAACAAGGAGACACTGATTCTCACGGCGATTGGCGCCGCGCTGGGCGTGCCGCTGGGCGGCTTGCTGGCCGAGAGTTTTACGTACATTTTGCAGATGCCGTCGCTGTACTTTGACGTCGAGGTCGAGCCGCTAAGCTACGTGCTCGCGTGGTGCTTTCCTTTGGCTTTACGTTTATCGTCAACCTCGCCACCAATCGTACCCTCAACAAGATCGACATGGTCGCGCCCTCAAAAGCGCCGAGTAGCCTGTCCTGGGATTCAAGTTCTAGCGAGCTGCGACGCGCCCGCAGCAGCATTTTTGTATAAACCGCCCCGCCGATTGCATATTTCGGCGGGGCGGTTGCTTTTTGCCTGCAGGTACCCCAGGGGGCGGCGTGCAAATTCTGGAGTTTTCAGCATCCCGGAGTCCGCGGGCGCGGGATCGGACGCACAAAACAGCGCTGGAAGCCTGATTCTGAGCCCCAACGCCTCAAGAGCTGGCCATTTTTTACAGAACGCGACCCATAGCGCCCGCCTTTCGCCCAAAATCCAGTATGCAGGCACCCTCGGCTGCTGAAAACTCCCAAAAATGCACGCCGCATCCTACCCTAGGCACCCGTAGCTACTCTGCGGGTGCGTGGCCTGATAGTAAGTTGCGGTGGAATAGTTCCTGTTTGGCATAGCAGAGCCATGAAACAGGAACTATTCCACCGCAACGTATTGAGAGGGCTCTTGGCTGTTATGCGTACTAACATTTGTCATGAAATGGCAGGCCATTAGGGGGTTGCTACTCGTAGTTGCGGTAGGGTTGGGGCAGATTCTAACTAGAAATGGTGGTCGCTACCGGTTATTCTCGCATACTCGCTCATTCGATTACGGTCGCCACATGAAAGGAACCACTATGGATCTTGCGATGGCACAGCGCTTCGTCGATCGCCGCAGAGCTGCCGGTCTTTCCCAGGAGGCTCTTGCTGCCCAGTTGGGCGTAAGCCGCCAAGCTGTCAGCAAATGGGAACGCAGCGAATCCTCGCCCGATACCGATAACCTTATTGCACTCGCCGCGCTGTATGGCGTGTCACTGGATGAGTTGCTATATGGGGAAGCGGCTAGCGATGTCGACACCTCGGCCGACGATGACGTTGACGCAAATAATTACGACGAGACTGAAGGCACCGAGTCTTCTACCGAGCACGTGGATCCTGACGGCAAGCCACTTGTCGACATTTCCCTTGCACGCGGCATTCACGTCGTCGACCCCAACAAAGGTGAAGAGGTTCATGTTGGTTGGAGCGGTATCCACGTGGCTAACGAGCGCAAGGGTGAAGAGGTCCATGTGGGGCCGGGCGGATTGCATATCGATACGCTAGAGGACGATGGACATAGCGTGCGTACCAATGGCGACGGCACCGTCACCATCGACGGCGAGACGTTTTCCAGCTGGAAAGAGGCACACGACAAGCTCGACCATCATGGCAAGCATTTCCACACCAAGATCGGTCGCGCATGGAACGAGTTTCCCTTTCCTGCACTTGTCGTCCTCGCCTATCTCGCGCTCGGCATCATCTGCGGCACGTGGGTATGGGGCTCTTTCTGGTCTTTCTGATTCCCGTCTACGAGGCGATGGGCGACTTTATCGACCGACATCATCTCTCCAAGCTGATCGGCGTCGTCTGTGCAACAGCCGCCATTGCCTGGTTCCTCTATATGTGGCTTTGTTTGGCACAGCCCCATCCCGCATGGGTCATCCTCATCACGATTCCCTTCATAGAGGCACTCATGTGCTGGTGCCGAAAGCAATGGAAGCGCCGCAAACAAGCCTAAGCCGTTCCAACCCGTCAACAATGCTTGGCCAACGCCGCTCGCCCCTTCCAAGTTGCGGTGAAATACGGACCGTTGAGGACCTTGGAGCGTCTAACAGTCCCGATTTCACCGCAACTCACGAATGGACAGGGCAATTCCAACACGGGAACTGGCATTTAACTCGCCGCATGCCAAGAAAAAGGCCGATTTACTACGATGAACTCGATGAGGCCGACCACACCCATCTTTTTCAAAAATCGGCAAGCTTTCTACCTGCGGTTTTACTTTCACCCTTTTCGGCATGGTCGAAGGCATTCGAATCATCGTAGTAATTAGGCGCATTTTGTAGCAAACGGTTCATTCAAGCTCGAACTCGAAGACCGATGGTCCCCTCATCCACGGCTGTGAGCGAAAATACCAAATAGAATAAAAATCGAATGGCTAAGTCTGTTTGGTGAACGGAGGCAATATGGGCGAGGTAACTGAAAGCGACTGGAAGCTGTTTAAAGAGCTGCTCCCAAAATGGCAAGAAAGCTATATGGAAATGCTCATCGGCCAGTACATCGAGATACTGAACGGTGGCAGTGAAGCGTCCAGTAGATTTTGGGCGTTAGAAGAGCGTATCAATAGGGACAAGCTGTCCTCAGGAGTGCTTGTGAACGATATTCGCCGCAGCACCATGCGTTATGAGATAGCCAACTTGCTTTCCGATAACGTTATCACGCTCGACGACCTTGACGGTTTCACCGAAGACATTAAGGCTACGCACGACGTTGCATCGGTCGGCAAGAACGCTGAGCGACATGCGCATCCACAGCCGCTGTACTGCATAAACCGCCCCGCCGGATGCATATTTCGGCTGGGTGGTTGCTTTTTGCCCACGGGTACCCCAGGGGGCGGCGTGCAAATCCCGGAGTATTCAGCATCCCGGAGTCCGCGGGCGCGGGAATGGGTGCACAAAACCGCGTTGAAAGCTTGATTATGAGCCCTCGGCACCTCAAGGATCGCTCATTTTTACAGTATGCGGCTCATGGCGCCTGCTTTTCGCCCAAAATCCAGTATGCAGGCACTCACGGCTGCTGAAAACTCCCAAAAATGCACGCTGCACCCCACCCTAGGCATCCGCAGCAAGAAGACGAATAGCCTCGGCTCCCTAGTTACCGCAGGAGCCCCCAGGGCTTACCTCCCAAATTGTCCTCGGACATGTCAGGACCCCGCCGTGCGCTTCGCGCGGCGGGGTCCTTCGTCCTGCGGAAAGATTTGGAGGTAAGCCTGGGGCTCCTGCGGTAACTAGGGAGGCCGAGGCTATTTCGTCTTCTTGCTGCGGATGCCTAGGGTGGGGTGCAGCGTGCATTTTTG
>ENA-OQBT01001055-OQBT01001055.1-human-gut-metagenome-genome-assembly--contig:-NODE-1055-length-12644-cov-2.777103_pt1 | contig 12644 bp, 13 predicted proteins | sample MGYA00242749_ERZ504557 | MGnify/ENA primary metagenome ERZ504557 (study PRJEB26092, sample SAMD00036243) | human gut metagenome | host: Homo sapiens | study: EMG produced TPA metagenomics assembly of... | reverse complement strand
GGAAATTTCAATAGAAGATGTATTAGAGCGTGTCTGAAAAATCATTTACCACAAACTGGGACTCGCAGCCTCACGAAAAGCCTTTTTCAGACACGCTCTAGAGTGTACATTATGCAAAAAAAGGAGGGACAAGAGTTTGTCCGGTAAAAAACAGGAAGTATGGTAAGATAAGCTGGTAATGGAGAACGTATGCAGATTCGTATGGATGAAAAGGAGGATTCTGTTTATGGCTACTTACGTTATTTCTGATATTCACGGTGAGTATGAGAGATTTATGGAGCTGCTGGAAGAAATTGAATTGAAAGATACAGATACGCTCTATATTCTGGGGGATATTTTGGACCGGGGTGAGCATCCGATTAAGGTGGTATTGAAACTGATGGAAATGCCGAATGCGTTCTGTATCGTGGGGAACCATGAGGTGATGGCGCTGGAATGTCTGCGGTTTCTCTGTCAGGAAATCACAGATCTTGCCATCGAGGAAGTGGATGCTGAACTGTTGGACAACCTGGTTCGCTGGAAGTATAACGGCGGTGATGCTACGATCCGGGAATTTCGGGCGCTGGATCCCGAGATGCGGGAGGAAGTACTGAATTTTCTGGAGGATTTCAGTCTGTATGAGGAGCTTACAGTGGGAGAAAAACAGTATCTGCTGGTGCATGGAGGGCTGGGTGGATTCACACCGGAAAAGAGGATCGAGGAATATTCCCTGCACGATCTTGTATGGACCAGACCAGATTATCAGAAGGAATACTTTGCGGATACAAATCTGGTAACAGGGCATACGCCGACGCAGACGATTCCTGACAATGACAATCCCGGGTATATTTATAAAAAATATCACCACATTGCGATCGACTGCGGCGCATGCTTCCCGGGAGGGCGGCTGGCAGCAATCTGTCTGGAAACGGGGGAAGAGTTTTACAGTTCGGACAACAATGGGTGAAAGATTTTAGACGTTCCATGATGCCAGCATCAGAAGACCGGGATCCGGAACCAGCAGAACAAGCGGGAAGATTTTTGAAACAGGACATGCCAAAACACAAGCAGGAAAGCCGTTTTGGAAAAAATGAGCGGATAACGAAAGCTTTGAAGATTGCAGGAGCAGACATGAAAGCTGCGAAAGAAAAGGAGATTTTGGATGCACTATATTATTACCGATATACATAACGACAGCTGGCGGTTCATGAAATTGCTGGAAAAAATTGATCTCAAAGAGGAGGATCACCTGTATCTGCTTGGTGATTTGTTTGACCGCTGCATGGATCATCCAGACCCGGCGGGCGTGTATTTTCAGGTATTGAAGCTGGGGAAAAAATGTACTGTGATCCGCGGCAACCACGATCATTGGCTTGCCAATTACATTTTCCGCTATTACGGGATGGATGAGAGAGACCGCGTCCTCCTGCAGTCGTATCCGTACAATTCCTTCCATCTTTTACAGGAACGCCTGACGGAAGTTGATTTAAAGCAGCTCGCAGAGCGCATCCTTTCCTGGCCGGTACAGGTGGAAATCGAGGTGGACGGTCAGCCGTATCTGCTTGCCCATGCCTGTACGGCAGAACCGGGAAAATGGAAACTGGACAACTATTATCTGATGGGGGATTTGTGGTACAAGGTTTTTCTTCATGAGGGAGTGCATGGATATATTTCCGTCTGCGGCCATCAGAACATGGGAAATGGATCCATCTGGAAGAATAAAAAAGAAAACGTTTATCTGTGTGACTGCGGCTGCGGTTTTGAGAATGGAAGACTGGGATGCCTTTGCCTGGAAACGAAGGAAACTTTCTATGTATAAACAAACAGAGGAAAAGCAATGAAGCGATATATGATGTCAGATATTCACGGATTTCTGGAGGCATTCGAGGCAGCTCTGAAAAAAACAGACCTTTCGGGGAAAAACCAGCTGATTCTGTTGGGCGATTACATAGATTATGGGCCAGATGGCCGGGCGGTGCTGGAAAAAGTCAGGGCATTGCAGGAAAAATATAGTTCGGAAAAAGTCATTGCCCTGATGGGAAACCATGAAAAAGCACTGCTGGACTGGCTGGAAGAATATGCGGATGTCAACCGGCATATCGGCAGTGTGGAGCAATATCGCAGCCGGGAATGGCTGGCATCGGATGCAGATGGAGACTATGAAACGCTGCACAGCTTTCTGAAAGAAAAACATTTTCAAGAGTTTCTGGAAAAAGAAGCACACCTCTCAGAGGATTCCAGAAATGCAGAAGCAGTACGGCTGATGTTCGAAGATGCGGGGGATCTGATCACCTGGATGCGCCATTTTCCTTACTTTTATGAAACAGAACGCCAGATTCTGGTGCACGCCGGAATTGCCGAATGGGGCGGTAAAGACTGGCTGTGCGTGACCAGCAGGGAGCTGATGGTGGGGAAAAGAACGGTAAGCCGCGGAGCATTCCATAAGGATGTGATTGCAGGCCACATTTCCACGGCAAAAATCAGCGGAAACAGGACATATGACGGTATCTGGCACGACGGTCAGAGCCACTATTATCTCGATGGAACCACCTGGCGGAGCGGAAAAATTCCGGTGCTGGAATATGACAGTGAAACTGAAAAATACAGAGAAATATGGTGAGACACGTTGTAATGCAGTACAGTAAGATCACGGCAGGGCAGAAAAAGTGATTTAGTCAAATTAAGCAAGTGGTAAAGTGGATTGCGGATATCCGCTTTGAAAAGATACAGGATCGAAACAGAAGGGAGTACATCAGATGCATTTACCAATCAGTGTGACACAGGATGAATTATTAGAAGTTTTGCTTCAGGTTGCGCCGGTACGGCCGGTCTTTATCTGGGGTGCACCGGCATCGGAAAATCCGCGTTAGTGGAAAAATTCGCAGACGAAGTCGGCCTGCCGTGCGTGTCGCTCCTCGGAAGCCAGCTCGCGCCAGAGGATATCATTGGCATTCCGCAGATCCGGGGCGAGACATCGGAATTCCTTCCGCCGAAAATGATCGCCAGAAAAGAGCCATATGTCCTGTTCCTGGACGAACTCAACGCCTGTACGCAGGAAGTGCAGAAAGCCTTCTATTCTCTGATCCATGAGCGGCGGATCGGAGAATACCATCTTCCGGAGGGAAGCATTGTGATCGGAGCAGGAAACCGTGCCGAGGACAGCGCGATCGTAAAAACGATGTCGTCCGCCCTTTTAAACCGTATGTTCCATGTGCAGCTGAAAGCGGATGTGGGACAGTGGATCAAGTGGGCGCAGGCAGAAGGACTCCATCCGTGGGTCATTGACTATATCATCCAGCGGCCGGATCACCTCTTTTCCGAACCGCCGAAAACCGAAGAACCGTTTTCCACCCCGCGTTCCTGGCACATGCTGAGCGATGCGTTGAAGGAATACCGGGCCGGGGAGCAGGATATTTCGCAGGAAACATTAAAAATGATGGCGTACGCCTGCCTCTTGGAACAGCATGCGGGGATGTTTCTTGCTTACACAAAAACACTGCGCAACACACATCTCCTGGATGACATTATCGCGCAGAAAGCAAAATGGCCGGACAAGCCGGAAAACCGGGATGTGCTGTATTTTCTCGCACAGTCCTTCCGCGCCAGACTGCTTGCAGAACTGCCGAAAAGCAAACAGGGAATTTCCGGCGGCATGCTTTCCTTTGCGTACCGCGCCAAGGGCATGATCAAAGAACTCGCAGTCATCAATTTCGAAATCGCCCAGATGACCGTCGCAGCTGATGGAGCGGAGGCACTGCCGGACTGGTTTATGATGGAAATCATCCGTGATCTGCCGCGGCTCGTCGGATGAAAAAAGGAAGGAGAAAAGGATGCCATACGTTCGAAGCAGGTATTACCGCGAAGAAGAAAAGCCGGCCGGGTACCGCAGAGTGGAGGCCGGCTTTGGTTTGCTGGAAAAAAATACACTGTTCCATCAACTGGATGGGTACATCACTGCAAAGCCCTCCCATCTGAATGCAAAAGGAAGTCTGGCCTGTGTTACGAAAGATGGAAATATCTACGTCAACATGCGGGCGAACCTGTCGCCGGAACAATGGTGCTATGTGATGGCACACAACCTTCTGCACCTGGCGTTCGGCCACTTTGACAAAGCGAGCATCCCTTCCGACTGCGAATTTGTCCCGGCACTCTGGAACAAAGCCTGTGATATCTACATTACCAGATTCCTTTATGACATCCGCCTCGGCGAGCCGATCTGCGCAGATCCGGCGGAAGCATATCCGATCAAACTGAACAGCGAGCAGAAAATTTATGAATATCTGTTGAAGCACCAGGATAATGGTGCGCAGATCTGCGGGACAAACTCTGAAAAATTAAAGGATATGATCGGGGTAGAACGGCCGATCGTTTATAAAAAGGGAGAAAGAAATGCATATGCTGAAAAATTTTCCTATGCAGTCACTCATTCCATCAAATCTGCACTCTGCGATGCGGGAGGATACGATCTTAAAACGAAAAAGAATACCGTCATTTCCAGAGCAGCAGAATGGTTCCTGTCCCATTATCCGCTGCTCGGAGGTCTTGCAGCTACATTTAAAATTGTGGAGGACATTGAAATGTGCCATCGGTATGAAATCCATATTGCAGCGGTTGACGCAGAGCAGGGAATCATTTATGCCAATCCGTCGTGCGGATTTTCGGAGGAAGAGTGGATTTTTGTTCTCGCGCATGAATATCTCCATGCCGGACTGCAGCACCAGAAACGGTGCAATGGGCGTGACTTCTTTCTGTGGAACATCGCCTGCGACTACGTCATCAACGACTGGCTGCACGAAATGGAGATCGGCAGAATGCCGCCGGATGGGCTGTTGTATGATGAAACACTTCACAACAAATCGGCAGAAAGTATCTATGATCTGATCGTGAAAGAGATCCGAAAGTACAAAAAGCTAAACACCTTCCGGGGCTTTGGCAGAGGTGATATGTTTAACGGAAACAGACCGCATTTTACTGGAAGAGAAAACGGGGTCAGCCTGGATGAACTGCTGAAAAATGCACTGCGGGAGGGATTGGATTACCATCAGGAGCACAATCGTGGTTTCCTGCCGGCCGGGCTGGTGCAGGAAATCAGGGCGCTTGCGATGCCGGTCATTCCCTGGGATGCCGCGCTGGCGAAGTGGTTTGACGTACAGTTTCCACCGCTGGAAAAACACCGTACCTATGCGCGGCCGAGCAGACGGCAGGGTGCCACGCCGGACATTCCAAGACCAGGATATGCGTATTACGAGCAGGATCTGGAGAGCCGGACCTTCGGTGTGGTCGTGGACACGTCCGGTTCCATGAGTGCAAAACAGATCGGTATGGCACTTGGCTCCATCGCCAGCTATGCCGCGGCGAAAGATGTTCCGTTCGTGAGAATCATTTTCTGTGATGCCAAAGCGACGGATGCGGGATATCTGGCACCGGAAGATATTGCCGGACGGGTAAAAGTCACGGGACGAGGAGGAACCATACTGCAGCCGGGCGTGGATTGTCTGGAACAGGCGAACGATTTTCCAAAGGACGGGCCGATTCTGATTATTACGGACGGGGAGATTGAGAATGACCTGAAGGTAAGACGAGAGCATGCATTTCTGCTTCCGAGAGGAAACCGGCTGCGTTCCGGGCACGGGGAGAAGTGTTTTATTTTCGGGAATAGTGCGGCGTAGTCTGTGTCTCTGCAAGAAGCGATAGCAGCGGCAGAGAAAGCGGACAGAATTTGCGGATGATGTTTTGCGATACTTTAGAGAACAGAAACAGAGAACACGAGAGGAGACGCTGAGAATGAGCATTGTCATTACAGGCGATACCCATGGCACCTTTGATATTGAAAAAGTTGTACGCTATTTTAACGAGCACGAAGACGAGTACACCCGGGATGACTATCTGATCATCTGCGGAGATGTCGGCATCTGCGGCTTTTCTGCAGCATACGAAGCGAATACGAGAGCCGTTTTCCGAAGTCTGCCGGTGACGACACTGTTTATCGACGGAAATCATGAGAACTTCGAACAGCTGAACTCCTACGCCGTGGAGCAGTGGAACGGCGGAAAGGTGCATATCATTGAGGACAACATGATCCATCTGATGCGCGGCCAGATCTTTACGATTGACGGGCTGAAATTCTTTACCTTCGGAGGTGCTTACAGCATCGACAAAATGTCCCGCGCGGAGGGAATTTCGTGGTTCCCGGAAGAAATTCCGTCACGGGAAGAGTACGAAGAAGGATGGAAAAATATGGAAAAAGAAGATTTTCAGGTGGACTACATACTGACCCACACAGCCCCAAGAGATGTGGCCGCGGCAATGGGGTATGGAGAGCTGTCTGACGATGAGGTGGAACTCCGCCAGTACCTGCAGCGCGTGGCGGATGAGACAGAGTTTCAGAAATGGTATTTCGGACACTTTCATGAAGATGCGGAAGTGGAAGAGGTGTTTGTGTGTCTGTATGATGAGGTTGTGGAGTTGAGTTAGGACAGGATCTTGTCCTGAAAAAATAAGAAGCATGGTAAGATAAAATAGAAGCAGAGAACAGCCAGAAAATGCACATCGAACCATAAAAATCTGCTTTGAAAAAAATTAAAAAGTTAATTGTGTTCTTCTGACGGGGCGTCCATGTGATCCAGCGCATACTCACACGCCTGAATCACAAAACTGGAAAAGGTAATGTCCTGGTCAGAATCGGAAATTGCCTGTTCGATCTGATCGATCAGGTGAATGGGGAAACGGATGGTTTTGTTTTCCGTTTCCTTGCGGTTGCCTTTTAACTGAAATGCCATATCAAACTCCATTCTGCTGCCGGAGAATATAAGAACGGAGCATGCTTCCGGATCTTATGTGGAAACTACGGGCAGCATAAAACATAACAAAGGTGTTTCAAAAAAAAGTTCGACAAAAAATAAATTTTTCGAATCTGCGAAATCGAAAAATGAAGAAAAAGCTGTTTTGGGGACAGCTTATTTCAGTGCGCTTTTTTCTGGCTGTATTCTGATTTTAAAGAGTACTGGAAGCCCAGTCTGTTTTATTGTATTGCATAACTTGCTTGAAATATGCATTGCAAAATGCATGACAAAATATATTGCAAATAAAGGGAGGATGTATTACACTAAAAGAAATACAACAGAAGAAGGAGGAAAATGAAATATTCATTGCTCTGCTCAGCTAATGATTGGATGCAGAGCAAGAAAAGCCGCTTTTCCATTGACGGAAGGCGCCAGGGATCCTGAAGACAGCATAAGCGGCAGACATTCAGAGAAAAAGGATCGAAATTTTACATTTACGAGGGAGAAGACGTATGAAAGTGTGGAAGAAATTACAAGTTGTCTTTCTGGCACTGCTTTTATGCACCGGAATGATGACACAGCCTGCTCTTGCAGCATCGCTGCTTCAGGATGGAATCGAAGCAGCCTTGACAACAGACAAAGAAACTTACCAGCAGGGTGAAGAAATCAAAGTTACTTTAACTGTAACCAATACAAATGATACAGCAGTAACGAATCTGTCACTGGAAAATGTTTTGCCGGAAAATTTTGTGCTGGCCGAAAATACGGAGACAACAAAAAAGATGGAATCTCTGCAGGCTGGAGAAACCGTTACGTTGACAACGGTTTGTACGGTAAAAGCATCAGATGACAAGAAGGATGATGAAAATAAGGAAAATCCTTCTGGAGATGACAAAAAGAATCCGACAGATAATGAAAAGCCAGGAAATGGAAACGTAGCAAATGACACGAAAAATCCTGGTACGACAACGGGCAGCAAGGATTCCGGAACGACATTAACAAAAGATCAGGGAACTGGAAACGCAAAGCAAAATGGCCAGTCCTTAAAGGCTGAGAAATTGAAATCTGCACCGAAAATGGGTGACAACACCAAAATTATTGTTTGGGTTGTACTGCTGGTGCTGGCAGGAGCAGCCATTGTTGTTGCACTGAAGAAAAAAAACAGAAGAAATAAAATGTTGGCGTGGTTTCTGTGCCTGATTATGACGGGAAGCACCGTTGCAGGCGTATTTCCGGAACGGGCAAGAGCAGAAGCACAAAGTGTAAACATAGGAAAGGTCATGGAGCTTTCCAAGAATATTCTTGTGGATCAGACTACCGTGGAGCTGAAAGCAAAAGTTGAATATACCTACGTGAAGTCAGATGATCCATCGGACGACACCAAAACATATACACGCGGTGAGTGGGTGCAGATGCTCGCTGAAAAGGTTGAAATGAACCTGGATACAGATCCGGATTCCTTAAACCATTATTATGCGGATACGGCAGGAAATGCGTATGAAGCAGCAATCGAAATCGCAGAGAAATATGGAATCCTGCCGCCACCGGATATCGAAGATCTGGAGCAGGATATCCCGTTTTTCTATCCAGATGAACCGGCAACACGTGAATTTGCAGCTTATACGGCAGTACATGCAATGGGATTCAATGGAATACATTCGTATGATACGAACAGTTGGACGGATTGGGATAGTATTACATATCAAAATGAAGCAGCAATTGCAGTAGGGAAAGGATTTCTGGAATTAAATACAGAAAACCAGTTCCAGCCGCATGCGTTGCTTTCCAAGAAAGATGTTAAATCGATTTTCTGTGAAATTGATGAAATCAGACAGGAAGACACAACAATTGGTGAAGAGCCGCATGATAATACACAGTACGTAGATGGTGTATTGAAAAAAGAACTGGAAAATATCACAGATTATACAGTTGTAGAGAATGCGGATGGAACCTATACAGTTACACTTCCGAAAACAACCGAGACAGAAAAAATCGGAGAAGGAAGTGTTATGATCCTTCCTGCGAATGAAGTTTATATTTCAGGTATCGCGCTCAAAGCAACTACGGTAACAGAGGATGGCGAGAAACTGATTCTGACATGCATAAAGCCAGAATTATGGGAAGTGGTCAGCAAAATTGATTTTGTCGGAGGCGGTACAGCACTTATCGGAGGAGCTGCCGACACGGATGAATACGGAATTGCAACACAGGCTAATATAGGAGCAGGTGGTGTTATTGATGTTGGCTACGAAAAGAATTTTGAATTTAATATTGGTTCGAATGATGAAGGAAAAGGAAAAATTGATTTTGAAATTCCTGAAATTCTGTGCGTTGTAAATGTTGACGTTGGAGTAAATGGTGTTTCGGTAAATGAACTTAAACTTGCTGTCACGGAAAATGCAAATGAAGATATTACGGCGGAAAAAGAATTTGCTGACAGTGGTCAGGTAGAATTAATGCGTTTTCCAATTGCAATAGGGGCTACCGGTTTTACCTTTGATATTGTACTTTTCTGTTCATACAAAGCAGATGGATCCTTACATATTTCATATAGCGTTGAATCAACACAGGGATTTGAATATAAAGATGGAACATGGAGAGGCATTTTCGATTTTCATCATGGTGTTGATACCCTTGAGGCAAAGGGAAATATGGAAGGCGGTATTGGTATAAAAGGTCTGTTGACTTTGTACAGTGTTTTTGATTTAGCAGGCTATTATGCAGATTTAGGCTTAGGCGTTGAGGCAGAATTTGCATACCATGATTTAGAAAATGGAAGTCTTGCATGCGAGGATATCAAGGTATATCCATACTCAACAAATGGACTGGATACAGATTCCCTGCTTGGAGATGTATTGAAGAAATATTTCGATTTTGATCTGGAATTCAAACCGCTTCAAAATGATGAAAACAACAACTTGAGAATAAAAATGCATAAGGAAAATGGAGTCCGCGTTGAAAAATGTACGTACGCCAGCGGCGGTATCACAGGATATGTTTACTCGAGCAAAACACGTTTGCCGATAGAAAAACGCGAGAGTCAGAATTTCCAGAAAAGTCAGAGCAGGCAGCGGCAATGGTGGAAACAGCGTAGCCGGAGGCGGCAGTGGAGGCGGAAGCATGGAGCTGGAACCTTGAAACAGAAGAAAATGAAATTGCTGTTTTTTCAGGAGGAGCTGGAGTCTGGAGAGAGGAAGGAACAGAAACAGAAAGAATTCTCTATACCGATGTGTTTGGCAAGTACAGCACCAAAAATCTGCAGGATGGAACTTATGAAATTACAGTATCCGCAACGTCTTATCAGACGTACAAGGTTGCGGAAGTTCTGGTTCAGAACAGTGAAATCAGATATGTAGAAGATATCTATATGGTGGAGCGCCATGATGATTTTAATACAGGTTCTGTAGAGGGAACGATAACCGATGCAGTCACGGGAGATGGTATTACAGAAACAGCCTACATTGTACGCAAAGGCTGGAACAATCAAACGGGTGATGCTGTGACAGAAGGAGTATTTGAAAATGCAGACTATACTCTTTCAATGGAAAATGGAAATTATACGCTTGAAATCAGCAAAGAAGGCTATGTGACGAATTACAAAAATATCACAGTAGCGGGAGACCAGATTGAAACAGCAAATATTGTTCTTGTACCGGGAGATGGGAACGGTGAAACCGCAGGAGAACTCCGCATCGTATTAACCTGGGGCGAAGAGCCGTGGGATCTGGATTCTCATCTTGCATGCTACTCGTCGGACAAACCGTATCATATCTGGTTCGGACAGACAGATTTCGAAGGAAATTCTGTTGGAAACTTAGACGTAGATGATACAAGTAGTTATGGTCCGGAAACCATTACAGTACGTAACGTAAAAGCAGACGAAAAGTTCAGCTATTTCGTACACGATTATACCAACAGTTACAGTGAAGTGGCCAATGAAATGTCTCTTTCTGGAGCAAAAGTTCAGGTTTATCTCGAAGGCAAAAACATTGCAACATACACGATTCCGACAAATCAGCCAGGAACCTTATGGCATGTTTTTGATTTCGATGGAGCGACCAAAACCATTAAATCTGTAAACACGCTTGAATATCAGAATGACCCATACACCATCGGTGGAATTGATCAGGAAATGGATGATGTGGATGACACAGAAGAGATTGAAATGTACGCTGGAAAGGTACGAAACAAAAAACAGCCAGAGCAGAAAGTGGTTGTTGAGGAAACTCCATTACCGGAAACAACTGCAGAGAGCGTGATTTCAGAGTCGGAAGCAGAAAAACCTGGTGAAGCAGTATCCAAATCAGAATCAGAGCCAGATGATGAAAACGTGGCAGAAGATGAAACGGTAACTCCGTAATACAAAGAAGTTTAAAATGTGGTGAATCAATAAATCTGATGCACCACATTTTAAACGAATCAAGTAAGTAGCGAAGCGGATTGCGAATATCCGCTTTGACAGGCAGAATAAGGAGCAGGTACAGATGAAAAAATGGATCCGCGCAGTATTGGCAGGCATAATCATTCTGGCATTGATTCTGTTTGGAATTTTTGCTGCTCAAAATACACAGAAGAGTATAAAGCCGGAACAGAATCCGGAAGAACAGAATATAAGTGTATCGGAAAACAGCACATCGGATGAGAACACAGCAGAAAACAGTACGGATGATCCTGACATCATTGTAAAAGACAATGTAAAGGTGATTACCAATGAGATGAAATCAGAAGATCAGCCAACGGAAGTTTCTGACAACAGTCTTACCTTTGAAAAAGATCCTGGTTACCAGACCGGAGATGTTCTTGTTGCGGGAGAAATCAGTGCAGCGCCTTCTGGATTTATTCGAAAAGTAGTGCAGAAAGAAAAAACGAATCAGGGTTACCGGGTAGAAACAGAGCCGGCGACTCTGCTGGATGTATTCGAAAAGGCACATATTATCAAACAGTTCCGGCTGACGGAGGATGGTGCAAGTGAAACAGAAAATAACAGCGCTTATACCATTAAAAGACTGTCCGAAGATGAATCGGAAGAAGAGACAGAGGAAGAAAACAGTGATTACGATTACAGTGTCTCAATCAATGTTGAAGAAGAACCCGTTCAGTTTTCCGGAGAGGCAGGATGGGGATGCTGGCTGGAACTTCAGATTGATATCGAAGACGGTGAAGTCCAGTGTGGAATTGCAGTAAGGAGCAAAGCCGGTATTGCCCTGGAATGCGGCGCAAACAGCGAGAAAGAATTTGAAAAGGAAAAAACCGTTTACGAACGAAAACTGCCGAATATCGAGTTCAACGCCGGTATTGTACCGATTGTTATTACAAATCATCTGGAAGCCGTTGTCGGGGCAGCGGGAAGTCTGGAGGGCGGTATTCACAGCTCTTACGGCGCAACAGCCGACAGCACCCTGGGATTCCAGTATGACAGCAGAACAGGCAAAGTAGAAGAAGTCAAAGAAGGAAATCTGAATTCAGACGGACTTGAGTGGAGTACGGTTGAGGTGAACGGAAGGCTGGAAGCATACATTGACATCCGGCTGAGCGCAAAATTATATGACAGCGCTGGCTGAATCTTTCCGGCGGAGCAGTTGGAAAAGCAGAAGGCCAGGCAAAGGTATCCATGAAGGACGACCTGGGTGGATATGCGGGCTCACTGGAGCTTTCCATCAGCCCGAGAATCAAAGGAAAAGCAGTGGTTGATATCCCGGTCATTGATAAAAAAATGCAGGAAACAGATCTTTTGACCGGACCTTTGATCCAATCTGGTCAAAACACTGGGAGTCAAGTGCAGACTGGCAGAAGGATAATGGGAATGGACGGGAAACGTGGGGGAGCATGGGGAAGATAGTCTATGTTGTCAAGTACGGTAGTAGGAAGAAGGTTAAAATCAGT
>ENA-OQBT01001054-OQBT01001054.1-human-gut-metagenome-genome-assembly--contig:-NODE-1054-length-12676-cov-6.976094_pt1 | contig 12676 bp, 16 predicted proteins | sample MGYA00242749_ERZ504557 | MGnify/ENA primary metagenome ERZ504557 (study PRJEB26092, sample SAMD00036243) | human gut metagenome | host: Homo sapiens | study: EMG produced TPA metagenomics assembly of... | reverse complement strand
GGCTTCAGGAACTTTGAAAACTTTAAGAAACGGATTTTGATGGCAGTAAATATTAAAAAAGAGAAGACCAAACTGGTCCTCTCAAGAATTTAGCTTTTCATCTACCCACTACAGTTGACAAAGAGCCGCTTTTCATCTACCCACTACAGTTGACAAAGAGCCTTATAAACAAACCCCACCAAGATTAAATCTTGGGGGGGTTGGTGGGGAATAATAACATTCCCCCGATTTTTTATCGCTCTAAGCAATTCTAAAACCTTGATTTACTAGGCTTCCGCAATCAAATTGCGATACTCTATTATTTAAGAGTAACTGAAGCTCCAGCTTCTTCAAGTTTAGCTTTGATTTCTTCAGCTTCAGCTGCAGAAACACCTTCTTTAATAACCGATGGTGCACCATCAACGATAGCTTTAGCTTCTTTAAGACCTTCGCCTGTGATTTCACGTACAACTTTGATAACGCCAACTTTTTTGTCGCCTGCAGATGTCAATTCAACGTCGAATGAATCTTTAGCAGCACCAGCGTCAGCAGCACCATCTGCAGCAGCAGCTACAGGAGCAGCAGCAGTTACGCCAAACTCTTCTTCGATAGCTTTTACAAGGTCGTTCAATTCAAGGATTGAAGCTTCTTTAATTTCAGCAATAATGTTTTCAATGTTCAATGCCATTATGATTTCCTCCAAATGTGTTTTTTAATATAGTATTTTAACCGTAGCTTAGGCTACGAGTTGTGAAGATGGGCTTACGCAGCGCCATCTTCTTTGCTTTCTGCAACAGCTTTGACAGCGTATGCAACGTTGCGCACTGGTGCTTGAAGTACAGAAAGGAGCATAGAAAGCATACCTTCTTTGTTTGGAAGTGATGCAAGAGCGTTGATTTCTTCGACTGAAGTGATCGCACCGTCAACAACACCACCTTTGATTTCAAGAGCTTCAGCGCCTTTAGCAAATTCGCTAATAACTTTTGCTGGTGCGATAACATCTTCGTTCGAGAATGCTACTGCAGATGGACCAACGAAAAGTTTTTTAAGGTCTTCAAGACCTGCTTTTTCAGCTGCACGGCTCAAGATAGAGTTTTTGATAACTTTAAATTCAACGCCTGATTCACGAAGATTACGACGAAGAACTGTATCTTGGTCAACTGTAAGTCCACGAGAGTCAACAACAACGATAGATGCTGCTGCTTTCATTTTATCAGCGACAATAGCAACTTGTTCAGCCTTCTTAGCAATAATAGCTTCACTCATTAGTAGTTTTACCTCCGTTTTTATTTTTGGGCTAGGCACAAAAAACCGTACCTAAACCTAGACACGAAAGTACAATACGTCACAAAAAAATAGTTACGTTTTGTGCCTCGGTTGGATGTTTACGAGTCTAGCTCCCCAACTGTCTTAGGTCAGTTTTTTTCAAACCTTATATAGAATACCATTACCTGAATCAGACGTCAAGAGAAAAATACAACTTTTTTGGATTTTTTCTCTATCTTTTTTGAACATCATAAAGCCTCTAAAAATCCAAAGATTCAAGAGGTCTTTTCTAATCATATCTAAGAGCTTCGAAAGGATCGAGTTTTGATGCCTTATTTGCCGGCAGGATTCCTACACCTGCTGAGAAGCCTATGCTTCCCATGGCTACACCAAGAGAAACCGTCGCTTTAAGATCCATGGCATTCCCAATTGGTCCAACGACTAGGGCTGCAAAACCTAGACCAATCAGGCCATCCAGGATGGTAAGGACCATCGATTCAATCAAAAACGAGTCAAGATTTTACGACATGTGGCGCCTAAAGCCTTACGAAGACCAATCTCTCGTGTCCGATCAGTTACCGAAACCAACATGATATTCATAACACCGATTCCGCCAACTAATAATGAAATCCAGCAATAGCTCCGACAACGGTGGTAATGGTTCCAAAGATCGTGTTCACCTGATCTAGAGCCGAACTCATATCTGCTGCCTTATATTCTCCATTGTCATCTTGGGACAACTGGGTCAAGCGTTTAGCAGCATCCTTAGCAACGCTACTGGTATTTTTCACATCGGTCACATGGAAAAAATCTGCCAATAGCATCAGTGTTATTTTCAGCCGCTAACTGGGTATAGGCCACAAGAGCTGTTCCAATTTCACCATAAGCACCGATTGCTGTGTCTTTATTCTTATAAACACCAATCACACGATAATCATTGTTTCCAATAGTAACCACTTGGTTAAGGGCATCCCCATTCGTCTCAAAGAGTTTTTTAGCCACCATCTAATCAATGACAATAACTCGCGAAAAGTTTTTATAATCATTGTCTTGCAAGGAACGTCCTGTCAACATCTCTAACTTTTTAGCTTTAAAGTAGCCCTGACTGGCACCTGTGATATTAACATTCTTTACGGTCTTTTTTGGAGGGAAATAGAGGAAGTTAGGCTGTTAGTCACAAAATAACTATCAATACCAGGCGTCTGCCTAGCCACTTGCTCTAGCCAAACTTCTTTAACCAGTTTGGTAGGTTTTGCCAAATCTACATAAGCAGGATCTAGCTCCTCAGCCTTTAGTGTCTCGCCATCCTTAAAGGATTTTTCAGCCATGGTAATAACTTTTTTGAACTTCTTTCAGCCTGATGCAATTTTTTGTTGCTTGGCATCGGCATTACCAAGTTTGACCCTAACTTGCTTGATTTTCTGAGTCTCATCATCGTAAAGCCAGACATAGTTGTCAGTGCCTTTCTTGCTCACAGCAGTTACAGTAACCAACAAGACATCATCATTTGTCACTTCAAGATATACATTAAAACCTTGCTTAAGTTTGCCGATGGAGCTAGTCAATTGAACCTTATATTCATACTGGGAACCTGACTGACCTGAATTGCCAGATGTCCCATCTGACTGACTGGCATTTTGCTTAGGATAATTGGAAACGTAGCTGACTTTACCTGTCCAAGTTTGATCTGGGTATACTTTGGAAGCAATCTTGACCTTTTGACCTACTGAAATATTTGGAATGTCATATTCTGTTAAGGTCCCTTGAATCTCAAATTGGCCTTCACTTGCACACGAACTAGAGTTTAGCTCTCTTTTGAAATAGGGCCACAGAGTCCGCAACCTCTACGACTGTTCCATTAACATCTGAAACAATGATGGTTTGGTTGAGGACATCTTGCGCCTTTTCTAGATCTGATGCTGCATTAGCAACGGCATCATTATAATCTTGCAAGGTTTGGTAATTACTTGCCTCAGTTTGCTGACGCTGTTGAGGTCTGACTGTAGGCGTTGAATCATCCTCATACGAATCACTATTTGTTTGCGTTGAAACCAAAGGAGCTGTTCCATACTGTTGGAAAAAATTGCAGTCACGATCTTGCCATATTATAAGCACGACTATCTGTATCATAGGCTGCTTAGGCTGATGTGCTGTCATATTGGATCAATTGCAGAGCAACACTAATTTTCTCACCAACATAGACTGTCACAGATTCATTTCGTCCAATAGTATTGTCAAAATAAACGTACTGTTCCGATTTTGCCCTCACCATACCAATTAGAAGAGCGGACTAGGCAAGTTGTTCCTTTTTTACCTTCAATAATCCAAACTCTTTTTGATTTTTAAATAACTTTGGACTGATTTTCTTTCACATAAGTCTCTCATTCTGATTGTGTTCTATAGATATAGAAATTGTGATGTTTTTAATATTCCGTGTCAATGAGTTCCATCACACCATAGTGCAACTTTTGATTGGGACGAACCTGACGTTCAAAACCAAGTTCCTCAAAAACAGAGTCACGAAAATGTGCCTTGATGATAATTCGTTCTCGGCCAACACGTTTAGCCTCATCGACCATTCTCGCGTTAAGCGACTGCCATTGGCCAGAGGTTTGATAGCATTTAGATTTTCTGATTCCTTTATGGTCTCTGAAAACATAGGATCAGCATAGATAATATCAAAAGAATGATCAGTCTGATATTTTAAAAAGGTTAAACTATCACTCTTAACAGCCTTAATAGACCGCATGGCCTTTTCAATCTGCTTATTATCCGTCTGATAAGTTGCCAGACCACGAGAAACCACCTGAAAAATCACTTCTTGACTCTCAAGGGCTGTCACCCTATTTCCCACTGCTGCCATCACTAGACTATCTGAAGCCAACCCCATGGTCGTGTCAAGAATAGACTTGGGAGATTGCCCCAAAAGACTAATTAAAGCATCATGTGGAGCCTTAAGCCGAAGGACAGCCGTATCTGGATGAAAGGTCAACTCACTGGCATCTGTATTGACAAAAGACAATCTGTCCTTATATAGAAGATAAAAGGGGCCAAATCGTTCCAGACATTTGGATAAAGACAACTTGCGTCGTGGCTGATAGTCAGCTCCTAGTTCGCTAGCTAATTCTTGAGCACGTGCAATTAAGGACTCGTTTTCACGTAAAGATGTCGTAATAATCATGTTTCTAGTATAGCAGAATCTTAGGAAACAAAACTATAGCCTAAGCTTTCATTTTTAACTTCTTAGCTTACATTCGTGTAAGAAAAAAGCCCCAGCAAAGCTGAGACTCAATATTGTGTTTAGATAGCTTCTGTTGTAAAGCTGCGGCTTTCAAGCACACGCACCATAGCATCTGCTGTATCAAGGGCTGTGAAGAGTGGAATCCTGCTTCAATAGCTGAACTACGGATAGCTGCTCCATCTTCGTCATAAGTACGTTTGTTACCAACTGTATTGATAATAGCTTGTGCTTTACCTGTACGAACGAGGGCTGGAATGTCATTGTCATCGTTTTCACCCAACTTGTTAACAAGCGTTGCGTGAACCCCGTGTTCATTCAAGAACTTAGCTGTTCCTTCAGTTGCGTAGATACCATAACCGATAGCATCGAAACGACGAGCCAAGTCAAGGGCTTCTTCTTTGGTATCGTCATGAATAGTAAAGATGACGTTACCAAAGGTTGGCAAGTGGAGGTAAGATGCTTCAAAGGCTTTATAGAGCGCTTTTTCAAGAGTCACATCTGTACCCATAACTTCACCAGTTGATTTCATTTCAGGTCCAAGGAGACTATCTACCTGAGCCAATTTTGTGAATGAAAAGACTGGTGCTTTGACATGGACATGGTTACTTTCTGGATAAAGACCATCTTTGTAACCTTGCTCAGCCAATGATTTACCAAGAATCAAGTTTGTAGCAACTTGAGCCATTGGGATATCAGTCACCTTAGACAAGAATGGTACTGTACGGCTGGCACGTGGGTTAACCTCGATAACATAGACCGTTTCGTCCTTAATAACGAACTGGATGTTCATCATACCGATACAGTTAAGACCGATAGCCAAACGCTTCGTGTAATCAGCGATAGTCTCTTGGATTTTCTTAGAAAGAGTTTGTGGTGGGTAAACCGCCATTGAGTCCCCTGAGTGAACCCCCGCACGTTCGATGTGTTCCATAATACCTGGAATTAAGACATCCTTACCATCAGAGATGGCATCCACTTCACACTCACGTCCTATGATATAGCTATCAACAAGGACTGGGTGGTCTGGACTAGCCTTAACGGCTGTGCGCATGTAAGAACGAAGGTCATCTTCATTTTCAACGATTTCCATAGCACGTCCACCCAAAACGTATGATGGACGAACAAGAACTGGGAAACCAATCTTACGAGCCGCTTCAACTGCTTCTTCTTCATTTGTCGCTGTTTGTCCTGGTGGTTGTGGAATGTCAAGATCTTTAAGAGCCTGTTCGAAGAGGTCACGGTCTTCTGCACGGTCAAGGTCAGCAACCTGTGTACCCAAGATTTTCACACCTGCTTTAGACAATGGCTCTGCCAAGTTGATGGCTGTTTGTCCACCAAACTGAACCACCACACCCTTAGGTTGTTCCAATTCAATAACGTTCATCACGTCTTCGAAGGTCAATGGTTCAAAGTAGAGTTTGTCTGACACTGAGAAGTCTGTTGAAACTGTCTCAGGGTTAGAGTTCATGATGATGGCTTCGTAGCCAGCAGCTTGGATAGCTTTTACAGAGTGAACTGTCGCATAGTCGAACTCAACCCCTTGTCCGATACGGATAGGACCTGAACCAAGAACGATGACCGATTCTTTATCAGATTTGATTGACTCATTTTCCCACTCGTAAGTTGAGTAAAAATATGGTGTTGATGATTCAAACTCAGCCGCACAAGTATCAACCATCTTGTAAACAGGAACAATGTTGTTTTCCAAACGTGTCGCACGTACTTGGTTAGCTGTTTGATTCCAAAGATCAGCAATCTTACGATCAGAGAAACCGTTACGTTTAGCTTCTTTCAAAACATCAACATCGCCTACGTGAGTAGCCAATTCTTGTTCCAATTCGAAGATGTGGAGCAATTTATCAAGGAAGAAGATATCAATCTTAGTCAACTCTGATAATTCTTCAATAGTGTAACCACGACGAATGGCCTCAGAAATATAGAAGAGGCGGTCGTCTTGAGCTTTAACAACTTTTTCAACCAAGGCATCGTCTGTTACTTCGGCAAGCTCAGACATTTCATTGTGGTAAACTCCGATTTCAAGTGAACGGCATGCTTTAAGAAGTGACTCTTCAATGTTACGACCGATAGCCATAACTTCACCTGTCGCTTTCATCTGAGTACCGAGACGACGTTCACCGTGTTCAAATTTATCAAATGGGAAACGTGGAATCTTAGCAACCACATAGTCAAGGGCTGGTTCAAACATGGCATAAGTTGTACCAGTGACTGGGTTAATCATTTCATCAAGTGTCAAACCAACAGCAATCTTAGCCGCCAATTTAGCGATTGGATAACCAGTGGCCTTTGGGGCAAGGCTGATGAACGTGATACACGAGGGTTTACTTCGATAACATAGTACTTGAAGCTATGTGGGTCAAGCGCCAACTGGACGTTACAGCCACCCTCAATTTTAAGGGCACGGATAATCTTCAAGCTGGCATCACGAAGCATTTGGTTTTCAATATCTGATAAGGTTTGCGTTGGGGCAAATACGATTGAGTCCCCTGTGTGGATACCAACTGGGTCAAAGTTTTCCATGTTACATACCACAAGAGCATTGTCTTCGGCATCACGCATAACTTCGTATTCGATTTCTTTGAAACCAGCGATCGAACGCTCAATCAAACATTGGGTTACTGGTGACAATTTCAATCCATTTTCAGCGATTTCACGGAGTTCTTCTTCGTTAGCACACATACCACCACCAGTACCACCAAGGGTAAAGGCTGGACGAACGATAACTGGGTAGCCAATCTCTGTCGCAAAGGCAACTGCTTCTTCAACCGTATTTACAATTTCTGATTCTGGAATTGGTTGTTCCAACTCTTCCATCAATTGTTTGAAAAGGTCACGGTCTTCGGCTTGGTCAATGGCAGACAATTTTGTTCCCAAAAGCTCTACTCCAAGCTCATCAAGAATACCAGCTTTTGACAATTCCATGGCCATATTCAAACCAGTCTGTCCACCAAGTGTTGGCAAGAGGGCATCAGGACGCTCTTTACGAAGAATACGTGTGACAAACTCAAGCGTAATAGGTTCAATGTAACCTTGTCTGCGATTTCCTTATCAGTCATGATAGTCGCAGGGTTAGAGTTAACAAGAACAACACTGTAGCCTTCTTCTTTCAAAGCCAAGCAAGCTTGCGTACCAGCGTAGTCGAACTCAGCAGCCTGACCAATGATAATAGGACCAGACCCGATAACCATAATTTTTTTAATATCAGAACGTTTAGGCATATTTAAGATACAAAGGACGACCAGAAAGCGCTAGGATTTTAGGCAATCGTTGCAGGATGCCAGCATCCAAAACGATTGTTCTAAATTCCGAGCTTTCCGTCCGTGTTCAGTTTAAGATAATATTTTTAACATGACGCTTTTAACTTAATAAGGAATCTGTAACTCCTTGTAATCAAAGCAAGCATCACTAAAACTGAAAACAATACAGTTTAATTAGTCTCTTTAACTGAATACAAGTCCTTAATTCTCCTTTCTATTTGACAACTCTCTGGTTGTCATTAAATAAGGTAGTAGACTGGGGAAAACAAGGGTCACACCCCATTATAGTCACTAGACAGTTGCAATTAACGACGTGCATTTTCAGCTTGGAAAGCATCAATCAATTCTAAGAACTCATCAAAGAGATAGCTCGCATCGTGTGGACCAGGCGCTGCATCTGGGTGGAATTGCACTGAGAAGGCAGGGAAGTCACGGTGACGAACACCTTCAACTGATTTATCGTTAATCTCTTCGTGCGTTACCATGAGGCACTCTGGAAGTGTGTCACGGTCAATGGCATAACCATGGTTTTGGCTGGTGAAATCAACACGACCAGTCGCAATTTCACGAACCGCATGGTTAAATCCACGGTGACCAAACTTCATCTTGTAGGCCTTGGCACCATTCGCCAAACTAAACAACTGGTGACCCATACAAATACCAAAAATTGGGATTTTGCCTTGGATGCCACGAATCATATCAAGTGCATGAGGCACATCTTCAGGGTTACCTGGACCATTAGATAACATCACACCATCTGGATTGAGATGGAGAATTTCTTCAGCTGTGATGTCATGAGGAACAACCATCACATTACAATCACGTTTTGAGAATTCACGTAAGATTGAGTGCTTCAGACCAAAGTCAACCAAAACAATATTTTTACCAACACCAGGTGCTGGGTAGGCTGTCTTAGTCGATACCTGCTCAATATTGTTGGTTGGCAAAACAGTGGCACGCAATTGATCTTGCAAGTGCTCAATGCTGTCTCCAGGTTTAGCCAAAGTCGCCTTCATGGTACCATGTTGACGGATAATCTTAGTCAAAGCACGTGTATCAATACCAGAAACACCCGGGATGTTTTTAGCTTTCAAAAACTCATCCAAGGTCATTTGGTTACGCCAATTGCTGGCACGACGGCTAGCCTCTGAAACAACCACTCCCTTAGTTGTTGGCGTGATTGACTCATAGTCATCACGGTTAACCCCATAGTTTCCAACCAGTGGATAAGTAAAAGTCAAAATTTGACCGTTGTAAGACTGGTCAGTGATAGATTCTTGATAACCCGTCATACCAGTATTAAAGACGATTTCACCCGTCACATCCACATCAGCACCGAAGGCCTGACCTTCAAAAATAGTGCCGTCTTCTAAAATAAGTAAACGTTTTGCCATTATAGTAAATTGTTCCTTTCACTTAGAACAAGGCCCGTCTCAAGTCTAAAGCAAACAACAATAATGCAGCTGAGTCAAAAAGTAATTCGTTTGCACAAGGCTTAGGGCGTGTTCTTTTTCGTCTGATTCTCTCAGGAATCTGTTAACGTTGTTTACGCTTTGCCATTTAAAATAGCTTCGATAATCGCCATACGGACAAAGACTCCATTTTGCATCTGAGTAACGATACGTGCCTTAGGTGCCTCAACCAAGCTATCAGCAATTTCCACATCACGATTAACCGGAGCTGGGTGCATAATGATTGCTTGATCTGCTAACTTTGCATAACGTTCTTCAGTCAAACCATAGAGAGTATGGTACTCTTCTTTTGAAAATCCTTTGTCATTCCTATGACGTTCGTGCTGAACACGAAGCAACATGAGTACATTCAAGTCCTCAATGACGTCGTCAATGGCCACATGCTGACCATAAACATCAAACTCACTTGAATACCACTCTGTAGGGCCAGCAAAATAAATCTGTGCTCCCAAACGCTTGAGAATTCGCATATTTGACTTAGCTACACGCGAATGCGTAATATCGCCTGCAATACAAATCTTTAGATTTCCAAAAGTTCCGAACTCTTCATAAATTGTCATCAAATCAAGCAAACACTGACTTGGGTGTTGCCCAGAACCGTCACCACCATTAACAATAGAAGTCTGAATAGTCCTACTGTCAATCAACTGCTTGTAGTAATCGACTTCCGAGTGGCGAACCACACAGATATCAACACCCAAAGCAGACATCGTCAAAATCGTATCATAGAGGGTTTCACCCTTATTTACTGAGCTAGTCCCAGCATCAAACTCAATCACGTCCAATCCAAGTTTTTTCTCAGCTACTTCAAAGGACTTATGTGTTCGTGTTGAATTTTCAAAAAAGAGATTGGCAGCGAAATACTGTCGATCCAGCTGGAAATCAGCTCTACCGTTTTTAAAATCTCCACCTCGACGAATCATGCCCAAGACCTCTTCATTCGTGAGGGTTTCCATAGTCACCAAATGTTTTAGTGACACTTTCCCATCTGCAATCGCCATAGTTTTTCCTTTTTTAATGATTGATTAGTTCTTGCTACCTTTATTAGGATCTGGCAAGATTTGGTAAAGCAATATTCCAAGAATGGTTGAGCTTGCCACACCCGTGATTTGAAAACCACCAAGATCAATCATCAAACCACCGATACCAGATACCAAGATAACACTAGCAATCAAGAGATTCTTTTTATTATCAAAATCAATCTTATGTTCAACTAAAATTTTCAAACCGCTAGCAGCGATAACCCCAAAGAGGGCAATTGAAATTCCACCCAAAACAGCTGTTGGTATGGAACTCAAGAGAGCAGACACCTTACCAATAAAACTCATCAAGACCGCAATCACTGCTGCACCCGCAATAACGTAAACTGAGTAGACCTTACTGAGGGCCATAACTCCAATATTTTCACCATAAGAAGTTACTGGCGGAGCTCCAAAGAAACCAGCGATAATCTGTGCCAAACCATCACCTGTTAGAGTACGATCAAGACCTGGATCTTTAAAGTAATCACGTCCAGTTAAACTATTCAAAACCATAACATGCCCAAAGTGTTCGGTCATTGTCACAAAGGCAATCGGAGCCATTGTCAAAATCGCACTTGGATAGAGTTTGAAGTCATAATTCACAAACGGAATGTCAAAACTTGGAACTTGGAACCAATGAGCAGCCGCAACTTTTGAAAATTGGACAAACTCATGGCCCGTCAACCAACCAAGAACCACTGAGAAAATGTAACCCACGATTAAACCAAGTAAAATTGGGATAACACCGATGATTTTCTTACCATACATATTAAAGAGGATGACGGAAAAGAGAGTTACCATAGAAATCACAAGACTAAAGATACTATAGGTATCATTAACCATTGTCGCATCCTTGACTGCATTTGCCGCAAGACTCAAACCGATTACGATGATAATTGGACCAACCACAATTGGCGGTAGGACTCTATCAATCCAAGCATTCCCCACATACTTAACAACCAAGGCAACAATCAAGTAGACCAAACCTCCAGCCATGGCACCTTGAGCCACCGCTCCGATACCGTCAGTCTTCATAAGCATTTGCATAGCCGCAATATAGGCAAAACTAGACCCCATGTAAGCTGGAATCTTGTACTTAGTCACCGTCAAGTGAGCCAAAGTTCCCAAACCAGATGAGAAAAGAGCAATAGCGGGATCAATCCCAACCAAAATCGGTACAAGAACCGTCGCACCAAACATTGCAAACAAGTGCTGGAATGACAAACCCACCAATAAACCAACTTTAGGCATATCATTCACATCATATTTTACGTTATTCACGATATCAAAATACTCCTTAAAAACACGATACAAAGCCCGTCTAAAACCTAAAGCAAAAATAGGAAATACGATGACGGAGCGATGGCTCCAAAGAGTATTTATCTTTTTTACACAAGGCTTAGGGCGTGTTCAATTAACAAGACACTAAGGGACGTTTTGGCTAAGCCAAACATTTCTGTAGAAAAATAGAAAGTCGACAATGCACTCCAAAGTGTGCTAGGGGTAGGGGACTTATCTTTTTCCTAAGAAATGAGTCCCGTGTTTATTTAAACCAACATCTCAACTCTCCCCACCACAGCGAAAGAATCATTGTAGGATCGTAAACTCACCTATCTAAAGACTAAAATCTAGTTTGGATCAATAATGTTGACACTATCCTTACCATCAACTTCTGTCACCAAGACTTCAATTTCTTCTGACTCACTTGTTGGGATATTTTTACCAACATAGTCCGCACGATTGGCAATTCACGGTGACCACGGTCAACCAAGACAGCCAATCCAACACGCGCTGGACGTCCATGACTAACGATATTATCAATCGCAGCACGGATAGTACGACCTGTGTAGAGCACATCATCTACAAGGATAACATCCGTACCATCAATTTCGATAGGAATAAGGGATGTGTCCTGTTCAGATTTAACATCATCACGGTAAGCCTTAGTATCAAGCTCAATCAATGGTACATCAAGGTTTTCCAATTGTTTCAAGCGCTCTTGAATACGCTGAGCAATATAAACACCACGTGTCTTAATACCAGCCAAGACAATCTTGTCGAGATTCTTGTTTCGCTCAATAATCTCATAAGTGATACGTGTAATGGCACGTTTCATGGTTACGTCATCGACTATTTCTTTTTTCTTCATAAAAAAACCTTTCTAAATACAAAAAATCCCCTTGAAACAAGGAGATACACAAAAACATGGCACAGTTCACCTGCGCACTTCTCATAGCTCCTTGCCTGCCTCTCTGGACAGTAATTAAAGGACTTATTTAATTAGGTAGATTATAGCAAATTTCAGACTCTTTTACAAGAAAAAACGGACGCCCCTCCCAAGAAAGACTATCCGTTTAATAACTGATTACGCCTTTCTCTCAAACTTTCTCCCAAAGGTTTTCCTTGAAAATAGCCAGGTTT
>ENA-OQBT01001051-OQBT01001051.1-human-gut-metagenome-genome-assembly--contig:-NODE-1051-length-12713-cov-4.010965_pt1 | contig 12713 bp, 7 predicted proteins | sample MGYA00242749_ERZ504557 | MGnify/ENA primary metagenome ERZ504557 (study PRJEB26092, sample SAMD00036243) | human gut metagenome | host: Homo sapiens | study: EMG produced TPA metagenomics assembly of... | reverse complement strand
CCATCTTCTTTCACTAGGCTAGTTGTACTTCCCTGAATATCTTTATTATACAGATAATATTGCGTATCATCCCCTTTGAATCTCTCAGTTGCAAGGACATTTCCTTCTGTTCCAATCAAGTTCTGTGAGTTATAAACTTTTCCACTCACATCATATGTATTTAATTTTATCTAATATTTTTTATTAATTTTATCATTTTAACTAAATTTTTAAAGGTTATTTTTATATGTGTTACTACTCTTTTATTTGAAAATTTTTCAGCTAATGTCATGGCCCCTTTTGTTTGATGAGAAATTCTCATATAATTGGTTCGTCCACCACCTCTCGTCATAACTCTTAAAGTGTATTTTTTAAATTTTATATTCCATCCAATACCTCTATTAGGTCCTTTTATGGTCCCTCGTGCATATTTTGTAAACATTTTTGCAACACCTGTATTCAATGTTGTCGCTGAAGCACCACCACTAGCATAAATAGATGCTATCGCTTCTCCAAAATAATTTCCTGCCATTCCTCCTAACACTGTTGTTACACCTGTACCTAATCTTATAAACCACCTTCTTTTTTTCCCCTTAAGATGTAATCTATTGGCAATCTTTGGTAAAATAAGTTTTCCTGCACCATAACCAATCAATCCTCCAATAACTATTCCAACTGGTCCATGTCCACTAGGATCTACATAATTCACTGGATTATTTGCACAATACACATATAAATGTTGTGTATCCGGCTGATTGTTTTCTCCTCGATAAGTATCTTCTGTTAAAAACCTACCATCTTCCGGATTATAATACCGTGCGTTCAGATAATACAATCCCGTACTCTGATCATAAATTCCTCCCGTATAACATACTTCATTGTCCGCCTGATCATCTCCCTGGATCGTTGTCTCTCCAAAATCCGTATACTGGTAAGTCGCATCCGCACTCCCGTCTTCTTTTACCAGACTGCTTGTACTTCCCTGGATATCTTTGTTGTAAAGATAATATTGTGTTGCATTCTGTTGAAATCTTTCTGTTGCGAGAACGTATAAAAGAAAGATATGATGGTTTATCTCTTATCATATCCTTCTTTTGATCTTAACATGAAAACTGTATCATCTTAACCTAATCATCGTATATATACATATCTTTTGTGTCCGCTATCCGATAGAAATAAATAGTACACCCAATTGATGTAATAGATAAAATAATAAGAAAAATTATCATTCCAATATCAAGAATATAATTTATTTTTTCTATATTTTTCATCTCTTTTATTAAAAAATATACTTTTTTATTGACTTCTATTTGATAACATAAATTGTAATTATTAATTTTATTCTTTTCATCTTTTAAATAAGTTATTTCTTCTCCTTCCTTTATAACTTTAAGCTCTTTTCTCGTAATATCTGGGTATTCTTCTATTCCATCTTCCTTTCTTAATATACATATCCGATCCCCATTATTTAATTTAAAATATTTCAATATTCTTCCATTTCTAGTATCACTTCCTTTATATATTTTTTCTACGATTCCTTTCTTCTTCTTACATCGTGTTGTATCTATCTTATAATTCCAGGATGTTTTTGCAGCATGTATATAATAAATTGTTACAATTATAAGAATAACAGAACAACAAAATAATAATATAACTGCTCTCTTACACCATTTTTCCATATAAAAAAAATTTCATACCTTTTGCCCTCCATCTTTTCTACCTTTTTTTCTTAAACCAATTAGGAAGACTAATTATTGCTGATTTTATTCCTGATACAACAGCTGTTCTTTTTGCCCCTTTCATAAGTTCCCTTGCACTTTCTTTTGCTACCTGCTTTGTCATTCTGAAACTTCTAGATGTTATTTTTATTCTTGTCCCATATTTAATAGTAATATATTTATATGTATAGCTTCCTTTTCGAAATAATCCTCTATTCCAATAACTTCTACCAAGTCCATCTTTACCTAAATATCCTGACAATGCTCCCGCTGCTCCATCATATAAAACATTAGCAACTATATACGATAGTTTTTTCTTTCTATTGCTTATATAAGATATCATAGCTGATTTCACTCCACCCGCAACCGTTTGCATTTTTCTTTTTAATCTCGATGAAGTTAAAACACCATCTATCATTCCAGATATTATCGAGTAAGCAACTTCTCTTGTACGTATTTTAAATCCTCTTAACGAACCTTTCTTTGCGATATAATGCAGAAATGCCTTCAATGATATATCTATCAATACACTAATAGCTGCACCTGCTATTGCATTAGCTACTTTTACTGCGATATGTCCACTAGGATCCACATAATTCACCGGATTATTCGCACAATACACATACAAATGCCCTGTCTCTGGTTTTGCCGTATCTCCACGATACGTATCTTCTGTTAAAAATCTTCCATCCTCTGGATCATAATACCTTGCATTGAGGTAATACAGTCCCGTAGTCTGGTCATAGATCCCTCCCGTATAACATACTTCATTGTCCGCCTGATCATCACCTTGGATCGTTGTCTCTCCAAAATCCGTATACTGGTAAGTCGCATCCACACTTCCGTCTTCTTTTACCAGACTGCTTGTACTTCCCTGGATATCTTTGTTGTAAAGATAATATTGTGTTGCATTCTGTTGAAATCTTTCTGTTGCGAGGACATTTCCATCGGTTCCGATCAGATTCTGTGAATTCTGGTTTCCATCTGTATCAGTTGTATAAGCCACAACTCCATCCTGATAATAATAGTTGATCGTCTCATCTCCATCGATCTTCTGGATCCGCTGTCCTTCTCCATTATAGATGTTCTGCTGGATCACTGCTGTCTTTCCGTCTTTTGTCACGGACACCTGACTTAATCTGTTTTCTGCATCATACACATAAATCTGATCTTCCCCAGTCCTTGTGTTCTTTACATCCGTCTGGTTTCCATTCGCATCGTAATCATACTGACGGACTTCTTCTACCGCAGTTCCTTTTTCTTTCGTGGATGTCTTTAACTGATCCAGTCCGTTATAAGTATACGATGTTGTCGTTGTTCCGTCATCTTCTTTGAGCCGATTTCCAACATTATCATAGGTATATGTGACCGTCTTTGTCTTATCATCCTTCTTATGATCTGTTGTTACCGTCTTTGTCAGTCGTCCAAGTGTATCATAAGTATAGACTTTTGTCTCATTAACTTTGTCTGCATCTTCCTTTGGGTAGTTATTGACCTGCGTTTTCTCTGTGATGTTAGAGTTCTTATCATAACTGTACTGATAAGATTCCATCACTTTTCCTGTCTCAAGATCTGTGTAGATCATCTCTTTGACACGGTCAAAACTGTCATAGGTATAGACTTTTTGAACTGCCTGATCACTGTCTTTTAGCAGATTCCTATAATCCTTGATCCCTTTGACTTTTCCATACGTATCATAGATATAACTTCTGAGGACTTTCTCTGTTGTCTGCCCCTTGGAATGCAGTTCTCCTTTGATCTCCTGAAGCCATCCGTTTTCATCATAAATATAAGATAATGACTGGATTCCGTCTTTTGTTGTCGGATAGGATACCTTACTGAGATTTCCATCCTCATTATAAGTATACCGGATCTGATGTGCTTTGATATCATCTGCCGTTGGCTGGGCATTCTGACTGATCTCTGCAAACGCTGTGATCCTTCCTCTTTGATCATAACTATATTCTGTATAACGGTATGCCGTCTCTGTTCCAGCGGACACTCTGTGATCTGTCATCTCTGACAGCTGGCCTTTATCATCATAACGATACCGGCTGGTCAGTGTTTTTGTTCCTTCTTTGTCATAAGACTGTGTTTTTGTAACCAGATTCCGGCTGTTATATTCATAGGTCTTTTTCGCCCCATTGGCATAGACTTCTGAGAGCTTATTTCCACGGTCATCATAGGTATACTTTGTTGTAATGGATTCACTGCCGTCTCCAAGATCCGATGTTGTTGTCACTGATCCGGATGCACTGGCTGTTTCCTGCTTGACATGTCCATTGGCATCTGTAACACTTGTTGTCGTTGATCCGTCTGAATTCACCTGATAGGAAACTTTTGTCTTCTGTCCTCCCTGTGTGATCTCGGTTACACGATTCTGGTCATCATAAGCATAGGATATCTGATCTCCATTACCATCGGTTTTTGCTGTCTCATTTCCCTTTGTGTCATACTCTGTTTTCTGTAAGATAGAACTGTTTCCAACCTTTACTGTGGCATCAGAAGTCCCTCTTGTGATCTCTGGATTCTGGATCGCAGCTGTCTGTTTTCCTTCTTTGTCATATAACTGCAAGGCAATCTTTCCATCTCCGGAAGTCTTTGTTCCAAGACTGATCGTTGCGATCTCTTTTCCGTCACTGGTGAATACATGATCCGTATATAATCCATGGCTGAAACTTCTGACAGTCTGTCCCGCTGCATCTGTCCATGACTTTTCACTGACACGTCCATTGGTCTTTGTTGTCTGAACGCTCAGATTCTGATAGTCTTTCATTCCATTCAACGTATGGATCTGTGCATCTTCATATCCATAGGAAGTTTCCGTGACAGTATCTGTTCCGTCTGCTGATTCTGTTGCTTTGACTACACGATTGACAGAATCATATTGATAAGCTGTCTTTACTCCTGATGCACTGGTTTCTGTTGCTACGGTTCCGTTATCATCGTATGTTTTAGCTTCTGTCTGTGTCACTCCATCGGATGTTACTTTCGTCTGTATCGCTCTTCCCATGAAATCATACGATGTTTCCGTACTGCTTAAGATATTTCCTTTCCTGTCTTTACTGGTATTTTCTGTTTCACGCCCCATGGCATCTGTTTTTATCACAGATGTCTCTTTCTCTTCTCCCTGTGTCGTTGTTGTTGTCTGTGTCGTTCCCTGTACAGTATCCTGATATGTCGTTTGTTCTACAGAATCAGGAGCTCCTTCCTTTGTTGTCGTGACTGTTGTTGGCTGTCCGTGATCATCATAGGATGTGACTGTTTTGGTTTCTTCTTTTTTATTTTCACCTTTATCTGTTTCTGATATTACATTCCCTTTGGATCATATTCATAAACAGTCTGTGAAATAAAGTCATTTCCATTCGTTGTAGTTTCGCTTGTTGGAAGATATGGATTTTTCTCATCCTCATACTCACTGCTTGTTATATCTCCGTTTTCTTCGGTCTCAGAGATGACATCATCGTTTTCATTGTACTCAATACTGGCGATCGTAAATGTTTCTTCTTTTTCCTTGTTTGTTTTCAAAAATTTCACCAGTCCGGCAGCATCCAGCTCCTGATAATCCACTTCCGTTTTGATCTTTCTTACAAGATATTCATTTACCCAGCCATTTTGTTCTCCGTCTTTTCCTCCATCATCATAACTGTAACTGCTTTCAATTCCATTGGCATCCGTCTTTTTCAGGATCTTTCCTGTATTCTTGTCAAAACTCATGGTATCCTGTGCTGTTTTGGTTCCGTCTGCCTTGTGAGAAGATACCGTCGTTGTTCCATCTCCATAAGAAAGCTGCTGGTATTCTCCATTCGGACGGATAAATCTTTCTGCTTTTTCTCCTGTATAAGCAATCTGGTACCCGTTCTTCTTTGCATCGATGATCTTGCTCATCTTCCCATTACTTCCATAAGCATATGTCTGATCCACAGAAGCTGTTTCTCCGCTGTTTTTGTGAGAAACATTCGTAAGTTTCCCTTCAGCATATGAATAAACAACCTTTGTTCCATCTGCAAGATCGATCTTCTTTAACAGATCTTCCTGTTCTCCGTTTTCATAATATGTAAAAACCAGTTCTTTGTTCAGATTGGAAACAACCTTATATAATCTTCCTTTTTCATCGTACTGATAGATCAGATAGTTGCCATTACTGTCCTCTGCTTTTGTGATCTCACCATTCCCATCAAATGCATATGTCATACCATCCTTCATATGGATATTTCCGACATTGGACACCGTGATCACTTCCTTTTCTCCTTCGGATGCTCCACTGTCTTCACTATCATCGTCTTTTTTCCCCGGACGATAATTTCCTTTATTGGAAATGGCACTTCCAAAGATATTTTCAGAAGCAGCATTCTGAAGTCTTGCATATGCCGCTGCTCTCTGATCCCCATTTGATGATCTTTTTACATCATCTTCTGTATTAAATGAAAGTGCATAGTCCTTTGTCTCCTTATTCTGATAAGAAACATCAACACTTCTGCTTTTTTGTGGACTGTATGTCAGATAGGTTCCGTCACTGTCCTGAAATACAAGATCATCTCCCAACTGGTATAATTCCTTATGAAAACTGTCATACCATCCTTTTCCAAGCATTCCTTCTTTATCTGACTGGCTGTTATAGGTTCTTGTGAGTTCAAGATTCAAAAGCAGTGATGGAATTGAAAAATCTGTACTTTCATACATCAGATTCCCCTGGGATTTTTCAACGGATCCTGTCCCATTGGGCGTGCTGATCTCCATGCTGTCTCTGTAATCTTTACTTCCTAGTCTTTTTTCATATTCTTCCTGTGTATCCTGTGCCACTTTTTCTGATAATGCATCCGTACTTTCTTCATTGATCGTTCCATCCATTGCCAGTTTCTGTGCTGTACTTTATAATAGTAACTCTTGCCATCTCCCACTCTGGTATCCATGCAGTAGGAATCTTTGACCGCACCACGTACCAGTGTCGAATCATCCGGTGTGAAATCCGCGGATTCCCCCCTGTAAACTGCATAATAGATACTGTCTGTCAGTTCTCTCTTATCCCAGTAGATGACATTCTTTCCATACGATTTTCTGACCTTTACATTGGTTGGTGCATAATCCTGTGCTTTTGAGGCATCCGTATAATAATAGGATACTTTTGTTTCCCCGCTTTCATTCCCTGCTTTATCAACAACGATCACATAAACTTGATACTCTGTTCTTCCTGTCATGCTGTCTGCTGGAATCGAAACATTTGCATAGGTGTATCCATCTTCATCCGCCCTTGCACTTTCATGGTAAGTTGAGGTTCCTTCCAGACGGTATTTAAAATAGGATGCATTCTCATCTACGATTCCGACCTCCAGTCTCGGATTCAGAGAACCAGATGGTTCGCTCTCATCATTTCCTTCCTCAAAGGATATATCCCCTGCTTCCGGAGCCGTGCGGTCTATCGTAAACCATGTCGCTGCTCCCCAACCTGCAATATAACCGTTGTCTACTCCTCTTACAACAAGTTATAATGGCCTTCCGGCATCGTACTGCAGTCAATATCCGCACTTCCGTTTCCACTCGTTCCAATCTTTGTAGATGAAGAATATGAAACATAATCACCTGTTTCTTCTCCATTTCCCCAGTTTGCAATCCTGTATTCCACACGGTTTAATGAATGGGATGAGATGCCTGCCCAGTTTACATGTAATGTCTTCTGATGATCGTTGTTTGCATACTGCGGTGTAACACTGACAGATGATGCCGTTGTCGGTCCATCATAATAAGTTACTGACATCTTTGGACGGTTTGATGATGCTCTGGAACTGTAAAACTGTCCATAACTCTTTGTCTCGTCCGCATTTTTTAACATCACACCATACGATGTGATCTTACCGGATGCACACTGTCTCGCATATTCCGTCAGATTAATGCTTCTTGCTTTCTTTGCAGTCCCTGTTGTTTTTACATTTCCATAATTCGTACTATATCCCGGGCGGTTACTCCATTTCAATCCAGGTCTGGTCCAGTTTTCTGTAACTCTTCTTGCCTCGATTGTCTGTCCACTCTGGCTGCTTCCGGTTTCATACATCGTAAGCGTTGCACTGTCTACATATTTTCCTTTGATCTTTGCTGTAAAATCTTTAAAACGCAGATATGTCCTGCAGACACCCTGTTTTGATTTTCCAGCCATCATGACTGTAACTCCATTGTCATAAAAGTTCGTATTTTTATAAGATCCATTAATTACATAGACATCCCAGAAATCCGTGGATCCGGTCCATGATACGGTTGGATCGATCGTAACCGGATATTTACGGTCCTTGTCTTTAAAATATTCTTCATCCAAATGTAATGTCAGAATATAAGAATCTTCCTCTTCATTATCTGGATCAATATCATAAGAAATCTTTTCACTATACGCTTTTCCTGTAGCGTCATTCATATTTGGTGCTTCCAGTGCTGCAACGATCTCATCTGTTTTCTCATCTAGAAAACTGATCCCTTCATCTAATACGTTCTTCTTAGGCACCAATCCAGAAGCTTAAATCGAAACTTTAAGACATTTCCCTCTGGTGCTTTGGTTAAAACAATGCTCTCTTTGATTCCAGTATTTAATGATTCATAGGAAAATGTACATTCTTTCTGCTGTGATTCATAGGATACTTTCACTGGTTTTTCGATCTTATTCTCTTCTGCATCTTCAACCTCTGCATTTTCTAATTTGGTACGTTGTAAGTTATCTACGGAATCTAGGGCATCCTGTGTATCATCTGTTACTTCATCCGAAATATCTGTATGATCTGCCACATCCTGAACTGCTTGTTCTGCCTGTGTGATCGCCTGCTGTACCGTATCAGTTCCCTGCTCTCCCTGCTTTTCTTCCTCTTTCTTTGTTTTCTGTCCGTAAATTGGAGCAAAAGAAATCTGATATTGTCCATTCTCCATCAATACCGGCGTTTCTTCGGTCAGATTCTTTGGAAGATAATGCTTTTTATTCTCCCTCTTCATTCTCATACGCATAGTCTTTCAGATCATTTCCGTTCTCACTCTTTTTCTTTTGAATCTTAACAAGACTTGGATCGTAATCTTTTAATTTTCCGTTCTTTGTTTCAAATCTAACATCCTGACCATAAAAAACTGTTTGTTTCTTACCATTTGCAAGTGCAAAGGTAGTAGAATTTTTTGTTTTTTCACTTTTTATAACTTCTTTTTGTTCTACTGTTTTCGTTTCTTTCTGGGTTTCCTCTGCCTTTACAGAATGAATGCTTTGTGTGATTCCTGACCACTCAATTGATGTAAACATTAATGTAAACGCCAGAAAACAGCACAAAAGCTTCCTGAATCTTTTTTTCATAGCTTTCTCCTTTGTTTCTTTTACGATACTGTTTCCGCTTCATTATTTCTGCTATAGCATTCTCCCCTTATGCTTGGATTGTAACATTTCACTATATTGCAGGCAATCAGATTTAGTTTTTTCGTCGTTTAATACAAAAAAACTTTTTTATTTTTGTGAAATATTTTGGTTGACTTTTTAATTAAATTCTCCTATTAAAAAAACAGACCCAACATAAATACCCCGAATACCTCCGGCATATAATCCATGTTGAATCTGTTTCTTCTTTGTCTACATACATAAAAGACTAGATACATCTTTCAAATTATTCAATAGAAAGAATCTCCATATTCGCCTGTCCTTCCACGGCTCCATATGTGAATATGATCTTAGTTCCTTCGTCCATATCATTTAATTTATTCACAAGGTCTTCATCATTCACCATAAATGTCTGGTAACTTCCGTCAGACATCTCAATCTCTACAGAACTTGTGTCTGCAAATCCATTATAAGTACCTGTTGCACTCTTTGGTTTGGCCTGTTCATCTTTCTTTGTTGCTGTTGTTGTCTTTGTATGTTCTTTTGTGCTTTCTTCTGATGTTGCTGTTGCAACTGGTTTTTCTTCTTCTGTCGTGTCTTTTTCTGTGTTTTCTTCTGTTGTAGGTTCTGCTGTTGTCGTCTCGCTGTTTGTTGATTCAGGGCTGCTTGGGCTCTTCTTTCCGCAAGCTGCAAATGTAAATGCGCTTAGCACGATGATTGTTGAAATTAATAAAAATCTTTTTCTCATAGTTCATATACTCCTTTCTGAGATAAGTTCAGTATATCCTATTTATACTTTCATGGCAAGTTTCTATCATATTCCTAGTCTTATTTTCATATCATTAGAGGTAGAACATAAAGGAGGATCTATGTTGAACGAAAAATATCAGGCACTGCTGGATCAATATGATATTTCTGTCTCTCATACCCGACGGGGCCGAGGCTGTGTTTTGTGTTTTGGGGAAAATGATGTCTATGCCTTATCCCAGACTTCTCTATCAGAAGAACGTCTTTGTGCTGTTTCTGAATGGACTTTGGCAATGCATGACCATCATTTTTATAAAACCGACCAGTACATTTTAAACAAAGACGGATATTTTCTTACTTTTGACCGGTATTACGAAACATTTGCGCTTAGAAAAACTTATTTGGGTACGGAATGCGATATTCATGCTTTAAAAGATATCAGATCTTCTGCGGAAAATCTCGCAAGCTTTCATAATCATTGTCTTGCTATTTCTTTTTCATCTGAAAATCTTAGAAAATATACATCCATTTCCACATATTATGAGCAAAAATATTTGGAATTAAAAAGTATTGCACGTTACATACGCAAACGCAAAAAGAAAGGGATTTTTGAATATTTATTTTTGGAACAGACGAAAGCCTTCTGGGAACAGATGGAGCGTTCCATCCAAATCTTAAATGAAACCACACCTTCCCGCTGTGGATGGTGTCATGGGGCTTATAACCACCATAATATCATCATGACATCCTCTGCCCCTGCTACGATTCATTTTGAACATTTTTACCATGGATATCCAATTCTGGATGTTTATTATTTCCTAAAGAAGGCACTTGAGAAAAATAATTATAATTTTGCCTTTTGTGAAACCTTTTTATCAAACTATGACCGCTTTATGCCTTTGTCAAAAAATGATCTTTTATGCCTGTATGGATTGTTTTTATTTCCGGAAAAATTCTGGAAGATCTCGAATCAGTATATGGCACACAAAAAACATTGGATTTCTCCACGATATATTGAGAAATTAGAGGAGTTTATCCACAATAAAGAAGCTCGCTCGATTTTTCTCGAAAAATATGTACAAATTTATAATGTTTTTTCATGAGTTTTAAGGTATAATTAAACAAAAGGCATTTTTATAACTTAAAGGAGGAGTAATTTATGAACTACAAAGAAACTTATCAGGAATGGCTTTCTAATCCTTATTTTGATGAAGATACAAAAAAAGAATTAACAGCTATCGAGAACGACGAAAATGAAATCAAAGAACGTTTTTACGCAGATCTTGCATTTGGTACTGCTGGACTTCGTGGAATCATCGGTGCTGGTATCAACCGTATGAATATTTATGTTGTAAGAAAGGCTACTCAGGGATTAGCTGATTATATCTTAGAACAGGGAACAGATAAGAAACGTGTTGCTATCGCATTTGATTCAAGACATATGTCTCCTGAATTTGCTGACGAAGCAGCCCGCACTCTTGCTGCTAACGGAATCAAAGCATTTATCTTCGAATCCTTACGTCCAACACCAGAATTATCATTTGCCGTAAGACATTTAGACTGTATCGCTGGTATCAACGTAACAGCCAGCCATAACCCACCTCAGTACAATGGATACAAAGTATACTGGGAAGATGGTGCTCAGTTTACAGATCCTCATGCTTCAGGTGTTACAGCGAAAGTTAATGCGATCACTGACATTTCAACTTGCAAGACAATGTCTAAAGAAGATGCCGTAACTGCAGGTTTATATGAAGTGGTCGGTAAAGAAGTTGATGACGCTTATATCGCAGAAGTTGAAAAACAGGTGATCAATCAGGCTTCCATCGATGAGATGGCTTCCAAATTAAAGATTGTTTATACTCCTCTCCATGGAACAGGTAATCTTCCAGTACGTCGCGTACTTGATGATCTTGGATTTAAGAATGTATATGTTGTCCCAGAACAGGAACTTCCAGATGGTGACTTCCCAACAGTCAGCTATCCAAACCCAGAAGCAAAAGAAGCATTTGCATTAGGTCTTGCTCTTGCCAAAGAAAAAGATGCTGATCTTGTTCTTGCTACTGACCCTGATGCTGACCGTTTAGGTGTATATGTAAAAGATGCTAAGAGCGGAGAATATATTCCTTTAACAGGTAATATGTCTGGTTCTTTATTATGTGAATATGTATTAAGCCAGAAGAAAGAAAAAGCTGGATCTCTTCCAGCAGATGGTGCTGTTGTTAAATCTATCGTTACAACAAACCTTGTCGATGAGATCGCGAAGGCTTACAATGTAAAGCTGATCGAAGTATTAACTGGATTCAAATGGATCGGTAAAGAAATCCTTGGATTTGAGCAGTCTGGAAAAGGTACATATCTGTTCGGATTAGAAGAAAGCTACGGATGCCTGATCGGTACATATGCAAGAGATAAAGATGCTGTTTCTGCTACAGTTGCTCTTTGTGAAGCTGCTGCTTACTATGCAACAAAAGGTAAGACATTATGGGATGTTATGATCGACATGTATGAGAAATACGGATACTGCGTAGACAGCATCACAGCAATGGACTTCCCAGGATTAGAAGGTATGGATAAGATGAAAGCTATGCTTGCTAATTTACGTGAGAACCCATTAAAAGATATCGCTGCTTATAAAGTTCTTAAGATCCGTGATTACAGCAAAGATACTGTTCTTGATGTAGAAAGCGGTAAAGTAGAACCTACAGGACTTCCTTCTTCAGATGTTCTTTATTATGAACTTGAAGGTGGAGCTTGGGTTTGCGTTCGTCCTTCTGGTACAGAACCTAAGATCAAATTCTACTATGGTGTGAAAGCTTCTAGTATGGATGAAGCTCAGGTTGAAAGTGCTAAATTTGCTGAGTGGGCTAAGGCTCAGGCATAATTTTTGATTATGTAGTTGGCCAGCTGTAGGCTTTGAGTATATGATAAAAAAT